>Ga0207652_10001132_pt1 | contig 24000 bp, 22 predicted proteins | sample KBSC63BmetaG_FD_184334 | JGI IMG/M metagenome (GOLD analysis project Ga0207652, IMG submission 184334) | Corn rhizosphere microbial communities from Kellogg Biological Station, Michigan, USA - KBS C6-3B metaG (SPAdes) (version 2) | ecosystem: Host-associated > Plants > Roots > Rhizosphere ... | reverse complement strand
AAGCCTTCCGGCGACACCAGCCCGTTGCGGTTGACCGTCCAGCCGCGCCACTCGGGGCGCAGTGTCCCCAAATCGCCCAGGCGGAACAGCCGCAGCAGCTTGACCGCCGACCACGGCACCCGGTGCGTGCCGCGATCCCATGCCCGGACGGTCGACATCGAGCAGCCCAGCAGATCGGCGCACGCCTTGCGGCTCAGGAGGCACGACCGGCGAAGTTCCCGGAATCCGTCAGGCGGCAGATGCCAGACTCGGCGACGAGGGGCGAAGTGTGACCCCGAACGCCGCCGAGAACCGCGCAACGGCGCGGCCTGCGCGTCCCTTTGATTGATGCAAATGCCTATTGTGTAAAATTATATCCATCGCAAAGGGAGCACGAGGATCCGCCCACCGCAATTGTCGTTGCCCAATGCCGCGCCTACCCATTCCCGAATTGCTGGTCGCGAACCACGTGACGCGGCTTTCACGGACATCGTGCTTTGATCCAGAACCGTTGCGGGCCGATTGCAGTGCAATCAGGAGGGGTTTCATGTTGCTGACCAGCTTCGTCCTTTTCGCGATCACGGCCTTCCTCGGGATCTGCATGGCCGGAATCCGGGAGGCCCGCCGCCGCAACCCGCCGGCGTGGCTGACCATGTTCCATGGATTGCCTGCGGCAGCCGGACTCACGTTGCTCCTGTACGCCACTTTTGCGTTCGGTGTGCCGAGACTGGCGATCGCGGCATTGATCCTGTTCCTGATCGCTGCGGGCGGAGGCGCGATGCTCAACCTGGTCTACCAGCAGCGCGGGCAACTGTTGCCGCGCTGGCTGATGTACCTCCACCTGTTGCTGGCCGTAAGCGGATTCGTGTTGCTTGCGATTGCCGTGTTTGCGTGAGTTGCACGCCGGCGTGCGGTGCGGGTGCGGCGGACAGTCGAGAGCCTACCCGTTTCCGTCGCGTTCGCGTGGGCCCAGCAGCCGTTGCATGGTGGCGGTGAGCTGACCGATCGAAAGCGGTTTGCCGATGTGCGCGTCGAAGCCGGATGACTGGGCGCGGTGCACGTCATCGGCGCGGGTGAAGCCGGTCAGCGCGACCAGCGGAACCTTTGCACCAGAGGGCAACGCGCGAAGGCATTGCGCCAGCTCGTAGCCGTCCATTCGCGGCATGCCGATATCGGCGAACACGATGTCGAAGGGTGCCTGCTCCGAGTGCGCACGTTCGAACTGCGCGAGCGCTTCCTCGCCGTTGGCAACCACGGTGACTTGCGCTCCATCCACTTCCAGCAGGCGGCCGAACGTTTCGGCGGCTTCCACGGCATCGTCCGCGATCAGCACGCGGACGCCTTGCCACGCGCCCTCCTCCATGGCCGACACTTCGAGCGCGGGCACAAGCATGGGGTAATCGAAGCGCGGCAACCAGATGCTGAAGGTCGAACCCTTTCCCAATCCTTCTGATTGCACTTCGATGCGGCCGGCCTGGCGCTCGACCAGTTGCCGGACCAGCGCGAGGCCGATGCCGAGACCGCCCTTGCCGCTCAACGCGCGGGTGGGCGCCTGTCCGAACATTTCGAAGATGCGCGACAGGAAGGATTTGTCGATGCCCTGTCCGTCATCACGCACGCTGAGTTTGCCAAAGCTGCCATCGACGGAAACGCGCACCTCGATGTGGCCAGCGGGTGGCGTGAACTTGACGGCATTGCTGACCAGGTTCCACACGATTTGCTCCAGCCGCGCGGCATCGGCGCGCACCATCACGGGCTCATCGGTCGGCGCGCAAGTCAGCTCCAGGCCGGTGCTGGAGGCGTCGGCGCCCGCGGTCTCGACGATGCTGCACGCCAACCCGCCCATGTCCACGGCTTCCAGGTTCAGCACCAGCTTGCCGGTGCGGATGCGGGACATGTCCAGGAGATCCTCGATGATTTTTCCCTGGCCGCGAATGGCGCGGCGGATCATCTCGAGCGCGGACTGGATGGGTTGCGATTCATGCGCTTGCGGCATCCGTGCCAGCAGTTCCGCGTTGACGCTGATCAGGTTCAGCGGGTTCTTGAGTTCGTGCGAAATCACCGCGAGGAAGTCGTCCTTCATCGCACCGGACGCGGCGCCTTCGCTGCGCGCTTCGGCAAGATTGGCGCGGTTCTCGTCGCGGCGGCGCAGTTCGGTGAGTGTGGCATCACTGACGATCTTGACGTAGCCGCGGAAGTGCTCGGTCTTCATGTGGCTCATCAACCCGCTGCAGAACACCTTCTCCCCATTTTTCCTGAGATGCCAGCGGGTGTCCTCAGAGCGCCCGGTCTGTTCGGCCTGTTCCATTTCAAGGCGCGGCCGTCCGGCTTCGCGGTCCTCGGGCGTGAAGATGCGTGCGATCGTCTGGCCGATGATTTCTTCCGCGTTCCAGCCGAACAGCTTCTCGGCACCGGAGTTCCAGGCCGTCACCTTGCCCGCGTCGTCCAGCACGATGATCGCGTGCTCGCGGGTGCCTTCCACCGCGCGCCGCAACTGGTCTTCGCTGGAGGAGATGCGTTCCTCGGCGCGGCGCAGGCCGGTGATGTCGATGAAGGTCAGCACCGCGCCATCGATGCGGTTTTCGCCGGTGCGGTACGGCAGCACGCGCACCGCGTGCCAGCGTCCGTCGCTGCTGCGTACTTCGCGTTCGATCAACTTCAGCGACTCGAAGGCCGCAGTGGCGTCCTCGGTGAGCTGTGGATAATCGATCTGGCTGGTGATGTCCAGCAGGCTGCGGCCGATGTCGCCGGGAATGATGTTGAAGATATCGATGGCGCGCGGCGTGAAGCGCTTGATGCGCAGGCCCTGGTCCACGAAGACCGTGGCGATGTCGGTGGAGGCGATGAAGTTCTGCAGGTCGTCGTTGACCTTCGCGGTTTCATCCACCTTGGTCTTCAATTCGTATTTGACGGTGGTCAGTTCCTCGTTGACCGACTGCAGTTCTTCCTTGCTGGTTTCCAGTTCTTCCGAAGCCGAGCGCAGTTCCTCGTTGATGGCCTGCAGCTCCTCGTTCGAGGCTTTCAACTCCTCGTTCGAAGCTTCGTACTGCTCGACGGTGCTCTGCAGGCGCTCGCGGGTGCGCTGCAATTCCTCTTCCATGTTCTGCAGCACGCCGCTCTTCTGGATTTCGTTGCCGGAGGCCGGCTCCAGGTTTGCACCCAGTGCGTCCTCGACCTCGTCGAACAGCACCAGCACGAAGTCGGACCCGGCTTCCGGATCGCGGAACGGCCGCACGATCACGTTCACGAAGCGCGGCGGCTTGTCGGCGCCCTCGATCTTGACGCGTGCCTCCACGCTCTTGTTGCCATGGATGGCCTGGAACAGCGTGCTGCGCAACTCGGCGCGCAGCGCGGGGTCCGCCGCCGCCACCAGGTTGCGCGTCGGCTCGCCGCCGGGCACGCGAAGATAACGCCCGACGTGCTCGGACAGGTGCACGATGTTGCCTTCGCGATCCACGATCACCGAGGGCGGCGCGTAGAACTCCAGCACGCGCTGGTGGACGTCCGCAAACGAAAAACCGCGACGCTGGTCGACGTGCGCGGGTTGCGCAGGCAGCATCGATCCCGGCGAAACCAGCGGCAGCACCGCGTGGCCTTGCCGCACGCTGTGTGCCAGCGGCCGCGCGCGATAGATGCGGTGGTGCTTATCCACCACTTCGTAATGGGCCGCCGCGCCATCGGTGGATTCCGAGGAACCCAGGAACAGATACCCGCCCGGTCGCAACGCGAAATGGAACATGTCCAAAAGGCGCGACTGCACCTCGCGATCGAGGTAGATCAAAAGATTCCTGCAACTGATCAGGTCGATGCGCGAGAACGGTGGATCGCGCAACACGTTGTGCAGCGCGAACAGCACGCGGTCGCGGATGGCCTTGTTGATGCGGTAGCGGTGCTGTTCCTTGCCAAAGAACTGGCGCAAGCGGGTGGGCGGTACGTCCGTCACGATGGATTCCGGATACACGCCGGCACGGCCGAACGCGATCGCCGCTTCGTCGATGTCGCTGGCGAATACCTGGAAACTCGGCGGCGTACTGAGGGTATGGGCCTGGTCGGCCAGCAGCATCGCGATCGAATAGGCTTCTTCGCCGGTGGCGCAGCCCGGCACCCACACGCGCACCGGCTCGTCGCGCCGGCCCGCGTGCATGATTTCCGGCATCACCACGCGTTCCAGCGCATCGAAGGACTCGCGGTCGCGGAAGAAGTTGGTGACACCGATCAGCATGTCGTCCAGCAGCGCCCTCGCTTCTTCCGGATGTTCCTTCAGGAAATCCCGGTAGGCCGGCAGGTTCGGCTGCACGTTCACCTGCATGCGCCGCTCGATCCGGCGCAGCACGGTGGCGCGCTTGTAGTAACGGAAGTCGTGGCCCGAGCGCACGGCCAAGATCTCCAGGATCTCCCGCAAGGCCTGCTCCGCCGCCGCGCTTTCGTCCGGAGGCGTCTGCAGGATCGGTGCATTGGCGTCGGCGGGTTCGGGCAAGCGGATCTCGCGCGCGTTCTTCCACCACTCGATCAGCTTGTCCGGCATATCGGCGACCGGCAGCACGAAATCGATGTGTGCGTTGGCGATCGCGCTGCGCGGCATGTCGTCGTATTCGGCGTCGTCGGGTGACTGCACGAAGGTCACCCCGCCCTGCTCCTTGATGCGCGCGATGCCGACCGCGCCGTCGGCGCCGGTGCCGGACAGCACGATGCCCACGGCCTTGTCCTGGTGGGTATCGGCGAGCGTGCGGAAGAACAGGTCGATCGCGACGTGATGCCCGCGCGGACGGTGCGCCTCGGTCACGCGCAGGTGGCCGTCGCTCATCGTGAGGTCCTGGTTCGGCGAAATCACGTAGACGTGATCGGGTTCCAGCGGCGTCGGCTTGTTGACCTGCACGACGGGCATCCGGGTCGAAGTCTGCAGGACCTTGTCGGCGACGCTCTCGTGCTTGGGCGACAGATGCAATATCACCACGAACGCCAGCCCGGTCTTCTTCGGCGTCTGTTCCAGGAACTTCTTCAGCGCAATCAGGCCTCCCGCCGACGCGCCCAACCCGACGACCGGGAAGCTGAGATTGCTGCGTTCGCACGTGTCCGGATTGCGCAGAACGCCGGTTTCTTGATCGGTGCCGGTCTTGTCGGCCATGGCTTGCCGTAGGGATGTCGTCGCTGGACAGACATCCATGATGCGGAGTGGCGTGTAAAGCGCAAGTGATTTCGAGATTGCGCGTGGCAACTCTGCTCTCCCTCCCCTGCCGGGAGAGGCGGCCACAGATCGAGCACATGGGCGCCGGGGTGAGGTCTCGAGCCTTGCGAGGCGCTCAACGTGCCCGATTCAGGATCCTCGGCCGGCGCTTCACGGACACAACAAGAGCAGCGCACTGCGCCTCTCTCCCGCAAGGCGAGGGAAAGCGTGAACAGCATTCATTCGCGCGGCGGCATGTTCTCGATCGCGGATTGCATCATGTTGTCGCCCTGCCCGACGCTTTCGGGCCTGCTGCCGGGCGAGTTGGCGTTTCCGGGCGCGACACCCTTGTCGTAGGGCCACTCGTTGCGCGGCTGCACGCGGATCTCATTGTGGATGTCCTTGACGCCGCTGCAATCGTCGGCGATGTCCTCGATGCGATGCTTGATGCTGCGCCGCTCGACGTTGCCGCTCAAGGTGACTTCGCCGTTCTTCACTTCGACTGTCACGTCGCTCGCGTCCACGTCGTCGGCGTCCCACAGGCGTTCGCTGATGTCTTCCTGGATGCGTGCGTCGGAACGGATGTAGTTCTTCGGACCACGGCCGCGGTAACCGCGCGCCAGCGCCTGCCCGCCGCCTTCGCCGTAACGCAACGGCTCCTTGCGCTGCAGGCTTTCATAGTTGCCGCTGTAGGCGCGGCCCATGCCCGCGTCGCCACGCCAACCCGGCCGGTCGCCGCCGGGATAGCCGCTGCTCCAGCCGCGGCCGGGAAATCGCGATCTCTCCTCGCCGTAGCGTTCGTCGTAACGTCCGTATTCGTCACGATAGCTGCTGCGGTCGAAAGGCTCCGGCGCGCGTGCCGTGCCGTAGTCTTCCGGCGTGTTCTGGGTGCGTCGGCCGGTGCCGAACCGCTCGCGATAATCCGATTCCGCATTGCGGCGTGCGATGTCACCGATCCCGTGGTCTTCCTCGTCGGGTGAATACCTTTCGCGATGCCGTGCCATGGCTGCTTTCTCCTTGGTGGAAAACCACGTGGCATGCATCCGATGTGCCACCTCCGTGCTGGTGCGGAGGAACGGGCAACGCGGCGGCCATCCATCCCGCGAAAATAATGCAGGCCGCGAAACTTTTTCCGGCCAGTACTTTGAGAAATTCTCCGGTCAAGCACTCGTCATCCCGGCGAAAGCCGGGACCCAGTGACGTCCTACGCGACGCATCGAAGCAAAGTCGCTGGGTTCCGGATATCGCTCCGCGATTCCGGAATGACGAGCAAAATCAAGAGATCCTTAGCGCGAAAGTTAAAACGTGCGCTGCGAGTGGCATCAGCGTTTCGCCCGGAAGAACTCCCGCAGCAAATTGGCGGAGGTGTCCGCCAGCAATCCGCCCTGCACTTCGATGCGATGGTTGTGCAGCGCGGACGTAAGCGTGTCGAATACGCTGCCGGCGGCGCCGGTTTTGGGATCGGTGGCGCCATAGACCACCCGCGCCACCCGTGCGTGCACCAGCGCCATCGCGCACATCGCGCAGGGTTCCAGCGTCACGTACAGCGCCGAGCCGGGAACCCGATGATTGCCAAGGCGCTGGCCCGCGTCGCGCAGCGCGCCGATCTCGGCATGCGCGGTGGGATCGCTGAGCGTGATGTTGCGGTTCCAGCCTTCGCCGACGATGGCTTCGTCCAGGACCAGCACGGCGCCGACCGGCACTTCGCCATCCACGTCGCGCGCGTGCACGGCCAGCTCCAGCGCACGATGCATGTAGGCGGCATCCTGTTCCGAAAATGCTTGTTGCGGGGTGTAGTGCGACATCGTAGCCTGAAGGTTCGAACGAAGCGTCGTGGCGCGCATGAACGCGCCGCCTTCGACGGCGCATTGCACAGGAGGTGCATATGAACAGCAAGATCGCGGTCGGTCAAACCTTTCCGGATTTCGAACTGCCGGACCATACCAAGACCCCTCGCCGCCTTTCCGCGTTGCAAGGCAAGCAAGACCCGATGCTGGTCGTGCTGATCCGCGGCTTCTTCTGCCCGAAGGACCGCGAACAGTTGAAGGAACTGACGCGCTTCCATCCGCAGCTCGTGGTCGGTAGTTGCCATCTCGTGGTGATCACCACCGACGACTGGCACACCACCAACAACTTGCGCCAGCAACTCGGCGCGAGCTATCCATTCCTCTACGACGAGGAAAGACGCGTGCGCGACGAGCTGGACATCCTTGAATACACCGACAAGCAGCACGAGCCGATGATTCCGCACACGTTCCTGCTCGGGCCCGAGTTGAAAATCCACAAGTTCTGGAATGGCTATTACTACTGGGGCCGTCCGTCGGTGGCGGAACTGCACGAGGAGTTGCGCGAACTGACCCGCAAGATCCGCGTGGACTGGGATCTTTATTCCGGCGACCTGAAGCGCAAGTGGGACGCGGGTGACAAGTCGTCGTTCTATCCCTACGGCGTGAAATCGATGGAGCAGACGCTGACCGAAATGGCCGGCGCGGTGGATCAGTACACCAAGGCGGCGTGAGCCCGTCCGCAAACAAGCCTGGCGCAGGGCGGCTGCGCGGGTGGTGATGTCAATCCGGGATCGCAGCGCGACCTGCGGAATCCCGCTTGCGCTTCCGCGCTGCAAGCATCCGCAACCACGGTCCCGCGTGGAAAGCACTCATCAAGCCGTACATCGCGGTCATGCCGCCCAACGTGAGCCCGTGCGACGCCGAACACAGCACGTCCATCGGTGCGCCGGGTGCGATCGCGGTGGCAAGCGCCATCGCCGCGAAAACCGGCGTCGCCGCGAGGTGCAATCCGTGGCTGGCGCGCCGCGCACTGCAGGCGCGACGCGCACGATCCATGGCGAAGATTGCGGTCGTTTCCATTTCTTGCTCCGCAATGGGCCAAGGCCGTTCGTCAAGCCGCCGCGTACTCGTCGCGCCGGCGCCACCAGATGCCGCCGGTTTCGTTGCGTCCGCGCGGCGCGCGATCGAGCCATTGGTAGGCGCCCCACAAGACATCCAGACCGCGCGCGTAGGTCGAATAGGTGTGATACACCGTGCCATCTTCCTGCACGAATGCGCTCATGCCCGGCAGCTCGCGCAGGTACGTTCGCGCGTCGACGCCGCTCGAGGCCGCGAATTGGTTGGGCGCCTCCGGTGTCGAACGAGACATCGGCGGGTTACGGCGGAAATTGTATTGGTAACCTTCGCGTTGCTGCTGCTCACTGAAGCCGACGCCGTAATCGGCGTTGAAATCGCTGCCGAACGACGACGCCCACGGGAACGTCCAGCCCATCCGCTTCCTGTATGCCTGCAGCTTCGCCAGTGGCGCGCGGGAGATCGCCCACAGCATCACGTCATGATTGGCCAGGTGTTCCGCGAAACCGTTGAAGCCATCGGCGATCATCGAGCACGATGGACAACCAGCCTTGTAATCCGGCCCGAACATGAAGTGGTAGACGAGCAACTGCGAGCGTCCGCGGAGCAGGTCCGCCAGTGACGCCTTGCCGTCCTCGGTGTCGAATCGATAGTCCTTGTCGACCCGCACCCACGGCAATGCTTGCCGTCGCCTTGCCAGCTCGTCGCTGCGACGTGTCAGGTCCTTTTCCGCTTCAAGCAGATCCAGCCGCGCCTTCAGCCATGCCTCGCGCGTCCCAGTCTCGTGTCGGGTTGTCTGTTGGTTCATCACACTTTCTCCTCTTCGGATTCAGGCCGCGAGCGGCGCGTTGCGTTCGTAGCCGGCCATCTGGTCACGCAGGGCTTCGTTAAAGGCCGGCCGCGCCTCGCAGCGTTTGACGTAGGCGTCGAGCGTCGGGAACCCGGCCACCAGATCGGTATGCCGGATGAACCTCAGCACCGTCGTCATCAGGATGTCGGCCGCCGTGAAGCAACCCAGCAGGTAGTCGCGATCGTCCAGCCATTCGGCGAGCGCGGCAAGGCGGCCCTTGACCTCTTCGACCGCGCCGGGACGCCGCAGCTTCACCCATGATTCATCGCGGTGCAGCCGATCCATCACGAAAAGATTCCAGAGCGGCGGCTCGATCGTATTGAGCGCGGCGAACATCCACGTGAGCGTTTCGGTGCGCAGATCCGACGGCATGATCGCCTCGCTCTGTTCGGCAATGGCGTAAACGATGGCGCCCGATTCGATCCAGGTTTCGTCCCGCGATTCGACGGCCGGCACCATTCCGAAGGGGTGCTTGCGCCGATAGGCGGCAGCGTTGCGTTCCTGCGGGTCGATCCAGCGGCTTTCGTAGGCGAGCCCGGCTTCCTGCAATGCCCAGCGAACCCGAAGATCGCGCACGAGCCCTTGTGCGAACGGCGGTACATGGCTGAACCCCCACACGGCGATCTGTTGCATGTCGTTTCTCCTCGATTCCGGTTTTGGCGATGCCGATCACGGCCGGCGTGGTCGTTAGAATGCGGCCGGACCCTCGCAAGGTGGGAGTGACAAATGTGGCGCGATTGAAGTTCGGGCTTGCATGGACTCGCTGATCACGGCCGCGGCGCGTGCGCTGTCGTTGGGCGACCCGTTGGGCGCGCTCAAGCGGGTCGCGCTGCGCGACGATGCGCCTGCGCTCGCGCTGCGTGGCATCGCGATGGCGCAACTCGGCGAGTTCGATCGCGCGAAGCTGCTGGTGCGGCGTGCAGCGCGTGCGTTCGGTCCGCGGGAAGCCCTGGCGCGGGCGCGTTGCGTGATCGCCGAAGCCGAAATCGCGCTGGCTTCGCGCGATCTCGGCTGGCCACAGCGGAGACTGGATACGGCACGTGCCACCCTGGAAGCGCATGGCGACCGGATCAACGCCGCGCATGCGCGTTATCTCGCGATTCGGCGCCTGCTGCTGATCGGACGGCTCGACGACGCCGCGCACGCACTGGCGCAATCGGAACCCTCATCGTTGCCGCCTGCGCTGCGCGCGATCCACGCGTTGAGCGTCGCCGCCATCGCGATGCGGCGCCTCAAGGCGAGCGCGGCGCACGCGGCGCTCGCGCGCGCCAGCGATGCGGCCCGCCAGGCAGGCGTGCCGGCATTGACGGCGGAAGTCGAAACTCTGGCGCAGGCGCTCGATGCACCCGCGGCACGGCGGATCGCCGGTGACGGCGAGCAGCCGCTCACGCTGGAACAGGTCGAAGCATTGCTGGCATCGGATGCATTGGTGGTGGATGCCTGCCGCTATCGCGTGCTTGGCGCAGGCAAAACCGTTTCACTCGCTTCGCGTCCGGTGCTGTTTGCGCTCGCGCAAACGCTGGCCGCGGCGTGGCCGGACGACGTGCCGAGAAACCATTTGATCTCGATCGCGTTTCGCACCCGCTACGCGGACGAAACCCATCGCGCGCGCCTGCGGGTGGAAATCGGGCGGTTGCGGAAGGCTGTCCGGGGCCTCGCCGACATTTGTGCGACGTCGAATGGCTTCGAGTTCGTGTCGTCATCGTCGCGTGACGTCGTGGTGCTGGCGCGACCGCTGGATGAAAAACATGCGGCGGTGTTGGCGATGCTCTCCGACGGCGAGGCATGGTCCAGCTCGGCACTCGCGCTGGCGCTGGCGATGAGCCAGCGCAACGTGCAGCGCGCGCTCGACGCGCTTGCCGCATCGGGCAAGGTGCAGCCGCTGGGCCGCGGCCGCGCGCGTCGCTGGTTGTCGTCGCCGGTGCCCGGATTCACGACAGCATTGTTGCTCCCTGCCCCGCTGCCCGGCGATTAGGATGGGCCTCTCGAAGCCGACCGAGGCGTCCCATGAAAAGATCAACGGCTGAAATCGTGCGCGAGTACGGCCCGTTCGTCGGCGTCGAAAAAGTGCACGGCCTGACCTTCGATGGCGAGCGCATCTGGTTCGCCTCCGGCGACAAATTGAACGCGCTGGACCCCGCCACCGGACAACCGCAACGCTCCATCGACGTCGCCGCGCACGCCGGCACCGCTTTCGATGGCAAGCACCTGTTCCAGATCGCCGAGGACCGCATCCAGAAGATCGATCCCGAATCCGGGCGTGTGCTGGGGACGATTCCCGCCCCCGCCGGCGGCGGCGACTCCGGGCTCGCCTGGGCGGAAGGCAGCCTGTGGGTGGGCGACTACCGCGGACGCAGCATCCACCAGATCGACCCCGACACCGGCAAGGTGGTTCGCACCATCGAATCGAAGCGCTTCGTCACCGGCGTCACCTGGGTGGATGGCGAACTGTGGCACGGCACCTGGGAAGGCGATGAAAGCGATCTGCGAAGGATCGACCCCGCAACCGGTGAGGTGCTGGAACAGTTGGACATGCCGGCGGGCATCGGCGTGTCGGGATTGGAATCCGACGGCCAGCACCAGTTGTTTTGCGGCGGCGGAAACAGCGGCAAGCTGCGGGTCGTGCGGCGGCCGTGATGGCACGCGCTACTCCAACTCGCGCATGCCCTCGGTGACAACTCGGCGCGAATCACCCGGCCAACGGCGCTTCGTCCATCCGCACTGCGCAGGACTCGTCAGTCGCCGAGGTACTGCGCCTCGCTGACCTTTTCCATCCAGTCCACTACCTTGCCGCTCTCGTCGCGCTCCTGGACGGCGATGTGCGCCATGGCGGTCGTGGGCGTGGCGCCGTGCCAATGTCTCTTGCGGGGTGGACAGGTGATGACGTCGCCGGGACGGATCTCCACCTTCGCTTCGCCCTCGCATTGGGTCCACCCCAAGCCAGACACGACAATCAATGTCTGCCCCAGCGGATGCGTGTGCCATGCGGTCCGCGCGCCCGGTTCGAAAGTGACGAGCGCGCCGCTCGCGCGTGCCGGATCGGGTGACTGGAACAGCGGGTCGATCCGCGCCCTGCCGGTGAACCACTCCTCGGGGCCTTGCGTTGACGCTTGCGAACCGTTGCGCTTGATTTCCATTTCGTGTCCTCCGTCAGCGTGGAATCATGCCGGGAGACTACTCCCACTCGATCGTGGCAGGCGGCTTCCCCGAAATGTCATAAACCACACGCGAAATGCCGTGCAACTCGTTGATGATGCGGCTTGAAACACGGCCGAGGAACTCGTACGGCAAATGCGCCCAGTGGGCGGTCATGAAGTCGATGGTCTCGACGGCGCGCAATGCAACCACCCATTCGTAGGCGCGGCCGTCGCCGACGACGCCGACCGACCTTACCGGCAGGAACACCGCGAAGGCCTGGCTGACCTTGTCGTACAAATCCGCGGCGCGCAGTTCCTCGATGAAGACGCGGTCGGCCTGTTTCAGGATCTCCGCGTACTCGCGCTTCACCTCACCCAGAATGCGCACGCCGAGTCCCGGCCCCGGGAATGGGTGCCGATAGACCATTTCGCGCGGCAGGCCGAGTTCGACGCCGATGCGGCGGACCTCGTCCTTGAACAGTTCGCGCAAAGGCTCCAGCAGCTTGAGGTTCATCTTCTCCGGCAGGCCGCCCACGTTGTGGTGCGACTTGATCACGTGCGCCTTGCCGGTCTTGCCGCCGGCCGACTCGATCACGTCCGGATAGATCGTGCCCTGCGCCAGCCACTTCACGCCGGCAATCTTGTGGGATTCCTGGTCGAACACCTCGACGAAGAGCTTGCCGATGAGCTTGCGCTTGGCTTCGGGATCTTCGACACCGCGCAACGCATCGAAGAAACGATCCGATGCATCGACGCGGATCACGCGCACACCCATGTGGCGCGCCATCGTGTCCATCACCTGGTCGCCCTCGCCGGCGCGCAGCAGGCCGGTATCGACGAATACGCAGGTGAGCTGATCGCCGATGGCTTTTTCCAGCAGCGCAGCGACCACCGACGAATCGACGCCGCCGGAAAGGCCCAGCAGCACCTTGTCGCCACCGACCGCCTCGCGCACCTGCGCGACCGCGTCGTCGATGATGCGCGACGGCGTCCACAGCGTGGCGCACCCGCAAATGTCGATCACGAAGCGGCGCAGGATCGCCATGCCGTGTTCGGTGTGGGTGACTTCGGGATGGAACTGGATGCCGTACCAGCGGCGTGTTTCATCGGCCATCGCAGCGATGGGCACCGATTCGGTGGACGCCGCCAGCGTGAAACCCGGCGGCAACGCCGTCACGCGATCGCCATGCGACATCCAGACGTTCTGCCGGGCCGGCGTGCCCTCGAACAACGTGCACGCCTCGGTGGCGATGGCCGCGTGCCCGTACTCGCGCGCGTGCCCGCCCTCCACGGTGCCGCCGTACTGCGCGGCCATGGTCTGCATGCCGTAGCAGATGCCGAGAACCGGAACACCCAGCGCGAACGCCTGCCCGGGCGCGCGCGGCGAGTCGGCTTCGACGACCGATTCCGGCCCACCCGAAAGGATCACGCCGTTCGGCGCGAACTTCGCGATCTCGGCGGGATCGTGGTCCCATGCCCAGATCTCGCAGTACACCCCGATCTCGCGGATGCGCCGCGCGATCAGTTGCGTGTATTGCGATCCGAAGTCGAGGATCAGGATTTTGTCGGTGTGCAGGTCGCGCATGGAATCAGAAGCGAAGGATTAGGGATGAGTAGCGAGGGCGCATTCGACAACGCTCACAGGCACTGGGCTGCAGATGGAAGCGGGAATCGAGCGCGGCGCCCTCGCTACTCGACCCTCGCCCCTGATTCAGCCGAGCCGGTAATTCGGTGCTTCCTTGGTGATCTGCACATCGTGCACGTGCGCTTCGCGCACGCCGGCGCCGGTGACGCGCACGAATTGCGGCCGCGCTCGCATCTCCTCGATGTTGGCGCAGCCGCAGTAACCCATCGACGCGCGTAGCCCACCGACCAGCTGATGCACGATCGCGCGCAGCGGGCCGCGGTACGGCACCCGGCCCTCGATGCCTTCCGGCACCAGCTTGTCGGCCGCGGCCTGTTCCTGGAAATAGCGGTCGGACGAACCGCTCTGCATCGCGCCCAGCGAACCCATGCCGCGGTAGCTCTTGTACGAACGGCCCTGGTACAGCTCGATCTCGCCGGGCGCTTCCTCGGTGCCGGCGAACATCGAGCCGAGCATCACGCACGACGCGCCCGCGACGATGGCTTTGGCGACGTCACCCGAATAACGCACGCCGCCGTCGGCAATCAACGGGATCTCATCTTTCAGTGCGTCGGCCACCATCGAGATCGCGGTGATCTGCGGCACGCCGACGCCCGCGACGATGCGCGTGGTGCAGATCGAACCGGGTCCGACACCTACCTTCACCGCGTCCACGCCGGCATCGCGCAGTGCGCGCGCAGCCTCGGCGGTGACGATGTTGCCGGCGATCATCTGCAGATCCGGGTAGTTCTTTCGAATCCACGCGACGCGATCGATCACGCCCTGCGAGTGGCCATGCGCGGTGTCCACGACGATCACGTCGACGCCGGCTTCGGCCAACGCGGCGACGCGTCGCTCGGTGTCGCCGCCCACGCCGACCGCTGCGCCGACGCGCAAGCGCTCGTGCGAATCCTTGGCGGAATGCGGATTGTCGTGCGCCTTCTGGATGTCCTTGACGGTGATCAGCCCGCGCAGCTCGAACGCATCGTTGACCACCAGCACCTTCTCGATGCGGTGCTTGTGCAAGAGGCCGATGATCTCGTCCTCTCCCGCACCTTCCTTCACCGTGACCAGCTTGTCCTTGCGGGTCATGATGTTCTTGACCGGATCGTCCGGTTTCTTTTCGAAGCGCAGGTCGCGGCTGGTGACGATGCCGACCAGCTTGTTGCCATCTTCCACCACCGGCACGCCGGAGATGTTGTGCGAGCGCGTGATGTGCATGACCTCGCCGATCGAGGTGTGCGGATCCACCGTGATCGGGTCGCGGATCACGCCAGCCTCGAACTTCTTGACCAGCCGCACTTCCGCGGCCTGGCGCTCCACGGTCATGTTCTTGTGGATGATGCCGATGCCGCCCGATTGCGCCATCGTGATGGCGAGGCGCGCTTCGGTCACGGTATCCATGGCCGAAGACATCAGCGGAATGTTGAGGCGGATCGCGCGGGTCAGGCGCGTCGAGGTGTCGACGTCGCGCGGTAGAACGGAGGAATGGGCGGGGACGAGATAGACGTCGTCGTAGGTCAGAGCCTCGGCGAGGATGCGCATTGGATGGTGTCCGTCAATGCAATGCGCAATTATACGGGAACCCGAATCGCATCGGAACCCGCCCATGACCGCACGCGTGCTTCGCATCAAGGTCAAGCCCAACGCGCGCGCCGTATCGCTTGCGGAGCAGGCCGACGGAAGCTGGCTGGCGAGCGTGCGTGCGCCACCGGTGGATGGCAAGGCCAACGCGGAGTTGGTGGCGCTGGTCGCCGATCATTTCGGTTGCCCGAAACGACGGGTGTCGATTCGCTCAGGCGCCAGCGCGCGCTGCAAGCTCGTGAAGATCGAAAGCGCGGATTGACTGCATCAACCCACGTCGATCGCCTGCGCGGCTTCGAGGGTGTTTTCCATCAGCGTCGCCACGGTCATGGGCCCGACGCCGCCCGGCACCGGCGTGATCCACGATGCCCGCTCCGCAGCCGCCTTGAATTCCACGTCGCCGACCAGGCGGCCGTCATCCATCCGGTTGATCCCGACGTCGATCACCACCGCCCCGGGCTTGATCCATTCGCCCTCGACGACAGCCGGCCTTCCGACCGCGGTGATCACGATGTCAGCCTGGCGCACGTACTGCGCCAAGTCCTGCGTGAATTTGTGGCAGCACGTGGTGGTGCAGCCGGCGATCAGAAGCTCCAGCACCAGCGGTCGGCCCACATGGTTGGATACGCCGACCACCACCGCATGCTGCCCGCGCACCGGACGATCGGTGTGCCCGAGCAGCGTCATCACGCCCTTGGACGTGCACGGACGCAGCCCGAATCGACGCAACGCGAGATGGCCCAGATTGACGGCGCTGAACCCGTCCACGTCCTTGCGCGGATCGATGCGGTCGATCAGCGCGGCAGCATTGACGTGTGGCGGCAGCGGCAACTGCACCAGGATGCCGTGCACGGCAGGATCAGCATTCAAGCGATCGACCAGCGCGAACAGTTCGGCTTCGCTGGTGTCCGCCGGCAGATCGAAATCGAATGACTGGAAGCCGACCTGCTTGCAGGCCTTGCGCTTGTTGCGCACGTACACCGCGGATGCGGGATCGGCGCCGACCAGCACCACCGCAAGCCCCGGGGCCACGCGACCGGCAGCGATACGCGCCTTGACGCCCGCCCCGACCCGGTCCAGCACGTCTCCCGCGATCTTGCGTCCGTCGAGAATGCGCGCAGTCATGGCACGGGAATCCCAAAACGATCATTATCGCGGCGTGCGCACGGTCGCACAATGGCATCTTCGAAGCCGCCCCGCGAGGTTTCGGAACGCGCGTCACGGCGGCGCCGACGCCAATGCCGATAGGGTTCGTCACACGCGCTGGACGACACGTTTGCGATCGTTCCGCGCGCGGATGTCGTCGAGGAAACCACCGATGATCGAAACTACGGAATTGCAGGCGGCTACGTTTCGCCGCCTGCTGAAACATCTCAATGAAGAGCGCACCGATGTGCAGAACATCGACCTGATGATCCTGGCCGGCTTCTGCCGCAACTGCCTGGCCGATTGGTACCGCGATGCCGCCGAAGAGCGCCTGCTCGACCTGTCGAAAGACGAAGCGCGCGCAGCGATCTACGGCATGCCGTTCGATGAATGGAAGGCCAAGTACCAGAAGCAGGCCACGCCGGAACAGCTTGCAGCGTTCGAAGCTGCGCAGAAGGCGCACTCGTAGGGCGGGTTTCAACCGCCAAAGGGTGTCGGACGGCGGATGCTGCACCTCGATCCCGTGCAGTTACGCGCCCGCGCAGAACGCCGCGTAGTCGATATAGCCGGGAAACGGCTTGTCCACGGCGCAGACCGGACACTCGGGATCGGGCGCGAGACGCGTTTCGTGGAAGCGCATCGACAACGCGTCGAACATCAGCACGCGGCCGACCAGCGGGTCGCCAATGCCGAGGATCAACTTGATGACCTCGGTGGCCTGCAGCATGCCGACGACGCCGGGCAGCACGCCCAGCACGCCGGCTTCCGAACAGTTCGGCGCATCTTCCGGCGCCGGCGGCTGCGGGAACAGGCAGCGATAGCATGGTGCCCTGCCGCGCCGGCGACCGGCATCGAACACGCTCACCTGGCCCTGGAACCGCTGCACCGCGCCGTACACCAGCGGGATGGCCAGCTTCACGCACGCGTCGTTCAGCAGGTAACGCACGGGGAAATTGTCGGCGCCATCCAGCACCACGTCGGCGCCCTCGAGCAAGGCCTCGACATTGGATGACGTGACGCGTTCGGGCAGACCCTCGAGATTCACGCGCGGGTTCAGTCCGTGCAGCGCCTGCGCGGCGGAATCGAGTTTCGACATGCCAATGCGATCGTCGGTGTGCAGGATCTGGCGTTGCAGGTTGCTGCGCTCCACCACGTCGTCATCGGCCATCACCAGCGTGCCGACTCCGGCGGCGGCGAGATAGTACGCGGCCGGCGAACCGAGTCCGCCCGCGCCCAGCACCACCACGCGCGCCGATTCCAGCTTGCGCTGCCCCGCTTCGCCCACTTCGGGCAGGCGCAGGTGGCGTGAATAGCGATCATAGAAATCCTCGTCGCCGCCGGCTTTCGTCATCGGCAGGCCTTCCTCGATCCAGCGCGCGGTACCACCCGCGACGGAGGTCACGTTGGCGTAGCCCAACTGCTGCAGGGTTTGCGCGGCCATCAGCGAACGCTGGCCGTGCGCGCAGATCGTCAGGATTTCCGCGCCGCGATCGGGCGCGATGCCGGCAATGCGCTCCGGGATTTCGCCGCGCGGCAATGCGATGGCGCTTTCCGCCATCCCTGTTGCGTGCTCGAAGGTTTCGCGCACGTCCAGAAGTATCGCGCCGGATTGCTGGCGCTGGCGCGCTTCGCGCGGCAATATCTCATGGAGCTTCATCCGCGCATTATCGCGCGTCATTCGGGCCACAGCATCACGACGTCGCCGCGTCGGTATTCCCTTTCTTCTTCCGGCAACAGTGCAAGGCCGTCGCTTTCGGCAAGTCCGCGCAACATGCCCGAGCCTTGCTTCGCATGCGGGCTCGCCCATTGCACGCCAGCCTCGTCGGTGTGCAGACCGCAGCGCAGGAATTCTGCACGAGCGTGGCGCTTGTGCCAGGGCGCATCGAGTCGCGCGCGCACCGGCTTCGGAACGGTGGCGATGCCCGTCATCGCGCGCAGCGCGAATCGCACGAACACCCGGAAAGTCACCGCCGACGACACCGGATTCCCCGGAAGTCCGAAATACAGGCAGGCGCCGATCTGACCGAACAGCATCGGCATGCCCGGTTTCAACCGCACCTTGTGGAAATGGATTTCGCCGATCGTTTGTAAAACATTTGGCAGATGATCGGCCTCGCCGGCGGACACGCCGCCGCTGGTGACGATCAGGTCGGCATCGGCCGCGGCTTCCAGCAGTGCGGCTTGCAGCGCCGGCGGTTCATCGCGCACGCATCGTTGCACCACGACTTGAGCTCCGGATTCGCGCGCGAGTGCCGCCAGCATCACCGCGTTGGATTCGTGGATCTGTCCGAACCCCAGCGGTTGCCCCGGCGACACGAGTTCGTTGCCGGTGGCGATCACGGCGATGCGCGGCAGGCGGCGAACCGCAACCTTGGCGATGCCGAGCGCGGCCAACACGGCAAGCTCCGCCGCACTTGCCGGCGCTCCGGCCGTGAACGCAAGATCGCCTTCCGCGTAGTCTTCGCCCGCGGTCCGCACGTTGGCGCCGGCTTTTTCGCCTGCCCTGACGGTGACGCGGTCGCCGTCGATGGCCACGTTTTCCGTGATCACGACGGTGTCGGCACCGGGCGGCATCGGTGCGCCGGTGGTGATGCGCGCGCACTCGCCCGTGGCGACTGTGGGCGCGGAAGCCGCGCCCGCAAACACTTCGCCGATCAGCGTGAACGTGCGTTCGCCCGTCACCGGCAGATCCGCGCTGCGCAATGCGAAGCCATCCATCGCCGAGTTGTCGAACGGTGGCAATGGATGCGGTGCGCGCACGTCTTCGGCCAGCACGCGGCCCCGCGCCTCGGCAAGCGGCACCGTCTCGATCGGCAGGCGGTGGTGTGCCGCACGCATTGCCACGATTTCCAGCGCCCGTTCCAGGCCGATGCGATTCGGGTAAGCGGGTTCAACCATGCGTGCGTTCGTAATCGCGGAAATCTTCGGACGTATTGAGATTATGGAACGCGCTGCGTGCATCGTCGAAACCGACCGCGCTGGCGCCCATTTCCGCGTGCCAGCGCATCGGCGACGCATGGCGATGCAATGCTGCCTGTGCGGAAGCGCGCCACGCCGCGGCATCATCGATGCGATACAGCGCGAACAACGGTTGCGGCCGGTCTGTGCGCCGCACGAACGCGCAGCGCGCGCTGGGTTGTGTCAGTCCGGCGCGCAGTCGCACGGCAAGGTCGTGCGGCGGGTCCGGGCAATCGACGGGTACGGTCAACATCCAGCGCGGCAGTGCGTGCCCATTGGCCTCGATGAATCCGAATGCCGCCACCAGCCCGGCCAGCGGGCCCGCATGACCGTCGTTCCCGTCATGCACGACGGGCGCGTAGCGCGCGTATTCATCGGTATTGCGATTGGCGATGATCAACAGCCGCCCGCATTGCGGACGCAGGCGTTCGAGCACGTGCTCGACCAGCGGGCGCCCGCACAACGGCAACAGGCCCTTGTCCGCACCACTGACGCGCGCGCCCGCGCCGCCGGCGAGCACCACTCCCAAAACGTTCGATGGAGTATTCATCGTCCGTCATCCCGGCGATGGGCGAAGCGTCCCGCTTGCGATCTGCCGGGGCGCAGGAAAGAATGGATTCCTGCGCCGGAATGACGGCACATATTTCATCGCTTGCCGCGCACATGGCGCATCATGCGTCGGCGTTTGCGCTGCTGGCTTTCGGTGAGCACGTTGCGTTTTCCCGCGTAGGGGTTCTCGCCTTCGCGAAATTCGATGCGGATCGGCGTGCCTTCCAGCTTGTAGCGTTTGCGGAAAAAGTTTTCGAGATAGCGGCGATAGCTGTCCGCGATATGTTTGGTGCGGCTGCCGTGGATCACGATGGTCGGCGGATGGTCGCCGCCCGGATGCGCGAAGCGCAGCTTCGGCGAATGCCCCCGCACCAGCGGCGGCTGATGCGCTGCCACCGCTTTTTCCAGCGCACGCGTCAGGTCGGACGTGCCGAGTTCACGCGACGCCGCGGCGCCGGCGCGATCGATCGCACGCATCAATTCACGCAGCCCCGATCCGTGTTTCGCAGAGAGGAACACGACCCGCGCCCATGCCACGAAATCGAGCTTGCGCTCGAGGCCCGCCTTGCAGCGATCGCGGTCGTATTGCTCCAGCCCATCCCACTTGTTGGCGACGATCACCAGCGCGCGTCCGGCTTCCAGCACCTGCCCGATCAAGGCCAAGTCCTGGTCGGTGACGCCCTCGCCCGCGTCCAGCATCACCGCCGCCACTTCGGCCGCAGCGATGGACTGCAGCGTCTTGATGACGCTGAACTTCTCCAGCGCGTCTTCGACCCGGCCGCGTCGGCGCACGCCTGCAGTATCGATCAAGGTGTAGCGTTTGCCGTCGCGCTCCAGCGGCACGTGGATGGAATCGCGGGTGGTGCCGGCGATGTCTGAAACGACCACGCGTTCCTCGCCCAGCAGGCGATTGACCAGCGTGGACTTGCCGACGTTCGGCCGGCCAACGATCGCGACGCGCGTTCCGGCCGCGTCGTCGTGTTCCGCCAGCGCATCTTCATCGGCATCCGGCGGAAGCAGCGGCAGCGTCGCGGCGAGCAGCGCATCGAGTCCGCGCGCATGGGCGGCGGCGATCGCGAACGTTGCCGCCACGCCCAGCGAAGCAAACTCCGCCAGCGCCGCTTGCGCATCGATGCCGTCGGTCTTGTTGACCGCGAGCAGCACGGGTTTGCCCGCGCGCCGCAGGCGGTCGAGGATCGCGCGATCCTGCGGCAGCAAGCCCTCGCGCGCATCGACCAGCAGCACGCAAGTCGCGGCCTCGTCGATAGCAAGTTGAACCTGCTTCTCGGTCAGCTCATCGATGTCGACGCGCTCACCCGACAAACCGCCCGTATCGACCAGCACGAACGGCCGCGCGCCGAGCCGGCACACGCCGTAATGACGATCGCGGGTGACGCCCGGCAGGTCCGCGACCAGCGCATCGCGGCTGCGGGTCAGCGCGTTGAAGAGTGTGGATTTGCCGACGTTGGGGCGGCCGACCAGGGCGACAACAGGCAGCATGGCTCATGGTCCGAAAGGCAACTGCACTCGGCAGCTTGCGCGCTAATGATATTGCGCTCGCATCAGGCCCGCCGCCCGAAAGTGCCGCTCCGGGGCCGGGGAATGCTCACGTGCAGGCGCCGATGCCCGCTTTGCGAAGCGTCGAGCATCACGCAATCCGCTTTCGCTCGTGTGCTTTTCGAACCCTTGCCCACCTCGGGTTCGCGTGTCCGAAAAGCACCGCTTGTCAGGGTGACGCGTTGATCCGATACGCCGCCACGTGCCCCTTCACATCTTCCACGTACACCGTATCGCCGTTCACCACCGGCCGCGCGCGGATCGCATCCTTGGACAGGCGCATGCGCGCGGCGAGCTTGCCGTCGGAAAGATCGAGCCAGTGCACGTAACCTTCGACGCCGCCCACCACGGCGTACTGGCCCTGGATCGCGGGCGCGGTCAGCCAGTGGTACTGCAGCGCGTCCTGCTTCCACAAATCGCCGCCGCCATCCTTCGAGAACGCCCACACCAGCGAGTCGTCGTCCACGCCGACCAGTTGCTTGTCGGCGACGCCGACGCCCGCGTAGCTGGAGAACGGCCGGCTCCACGCGACCTGCCCTTGCGCCGCATCGATGGCGGTGAGCTCGCCGTGGTACGCCGTGGCATACAGGATGCTGCCATCGAGCTGCAGGCTGTCGTCGGCATCGTTCAATTTCTGGATGTCGGTGCGGCCGAGGCCCTTGGTGATCGGGATCTTCCACTGGATCGCGCCGGTGTCGCTGCGAAGCGACACCACGTTGCCGTCATCGCTGCCGAACATCACCACGCCGTGCGCGGCGAGCAGCGGACCGTTGCCGCGCAGGCTGAGCAGCGGCACGTTGCCCTGGTCGTAAAGCCATTTGCGCTCGCCCGAATTGGCGTCGAACGCATACACGTAACCGGAGTTGGTGCGCACGAAGACCGTGCTGGCGTCGATCGCGGGCGGCGAAACCACCTCGTCGTCCACCGTGGCGCTCCACAATTGCTTGCCAGACGTGGCATCCATCCCGTACACGTGGCCATCGAGCGTGCCGACCACCAGCAGGTTGCCGAGCACGGTCGGCCCGCCTGCGTAGCGCGCGTCGGGGCCGGGCTTCTTGTGCTTGAACGGCCAGATGCCGCTGCCGACGCGGGTGGATTGTTCCCACACTTCCTTGCCGGTCGCGGCATCCAGCGCCTCGATCTTGCCGTCGGTGCTGATCAGGTACAGCTTGCCATCCGCGAACGTCGGTTGCAGTCGCACGCCCGAACGCCCGGCGCCGTCGCCGATACGGGTGGACCACAGTTTCTCGACCTGCACGCTGGGCGTGAATTCCGCCAGCGGCTTGGGCGGCTGCACGTTTTCGCCGTGCTTGAATATCTTGTTCCACAACCCGCAACCGGACAGTGCAACCGTCGCGACCAGCAGCGGCAACAGCAGAATATGGCGAAGCTTCATCGAGCCTTGGCTCCGGTCGGCGCAGCGGCAGGCTGCGTGAGGTTGTCCAGTTTCATTTGCAACGCATGGCGCGCGGGCGCGTCGTTGTCCTTGTCGAGCTTCGCCATGGCCTGCTGGTAGGCGCCGCGCGCCTCGCCGGGCTTGCCGAGTTTGAGCAGCGCGTCGCCGCGAAGTTCCGCAGACAACGCTCCATACTCGCCGGCAGGAATGCCATCCAGTGCCTTCAGGGCCTGTTGGGCTTGAACCTGCGCGATCAGCACCCGCGCCAGGCGCAGGGTGAACAGCGACTTCAGGGCCGGCTGCTCGCTGTGGGAAACGGCCCACTGCAGGTTTTGCGCCGCCGGCTTCAAGTCATCCTTGCCGACGTCGTACTCGGCGACCGCGGCGCTGCCCAGCGCCGCATAAGGGCTGTCGGCATAGTTCTTTTGCAGGTCGCCGAGCGCGGCGGCCATGGCCTGCTTGTTGTCCGCCTGCACCGCGCTCTGGATCACGGCGAACTGCGAGGCCGCCTGCACCTCGCGGTTGGCCTTGTGCGCTTGCCATTGCCGCCACCCGAAAATCAGCGCCAGCGCAAGCACCACCCCGACCACGACGGCAATGCCGTTTTCCTTGATCCACTTGCGGACCTGTTCGCCCTGCTCGTACTGGTCGTAATCTTCGAAAGCCATTGTTCACCCACGTGCATACGGACACCCGCGCGTCGGAAACCGCGCACGGAACGGCCAAGGATACTGGAACTCGATCGTTTGTTGAAAAGTGCTTTCCCGCACTTTCAATGCGTCGAACCTGGAACATGCGTCGTCCCGGGCTTCGACGGATCGAATCTGCCGGGATACGAGCCGGCGGGCCGCCGGCCGGACCGACGGGCTGCCCTACAACGCGCCGTCAGTCGTTTTCACCGCCGCCGGCAGGCGCGGCGAACACATCGAAGCGGGCAACGTTGGCGTGGCGGTATGCGTCCAGCGACAAGGGCTGGCCGTCGTGCGTAACGCTGACGCCCTCGGCGTTTCCCAGCGTGACGTGCAGCGGCCCGGCGGCGTGCCAGGTGCGGTTGTCGCCGGCGTGCAGCATCCCGGAGTCGACCTTGTTGCCGTCGGCGTCGGTGATCTCGAACCAGCAATCGGCGCTCGCCGAAAGCGTGAGCGCGTGCTGCCCGGTCGCGGCGAGCGGCATCGGGGCCTGGGTCACCGGCGGG
>Ga0207652_10001127_pt1 | contig 24036 bp, 17 predicted proteins | sample KBSC63BmetaG_FD_184334 | JGI IMG/M metagenome (GOLD analysis project Ga0207652, IMG submission 184334) | Corn rhizosphere microbial communities from Kellogg Biological Station, Michigan, USA - KBS C6-3B metaG (SPAdes) (version 2) | ecosystem: Host-associated > Plants > Roots > Rhizosphere ... | reverse complement strand
GTCGGCCGCGGCCGCGGCCAGCGCCGTTCGCGATTCGTTGGCCGTGGCTGCCAGCGCCGTCCGCGATTCGCCGGCCGCCGCCAGGAAGCCGTCCTGACCGGTCTGGATCGTCGTCGTCAGCGCGGCGGCCGACGATTGAACGACGGCGGTCAGCTCGGCGGCGACAGCGGCCTGCGTGCGCCCGAAGGCCGCCTGCAGCTCGCGCGAGGCCTCACCCGTGAGGTCCGCGAGCGCCAGCGAGGCGGCCCGGACCGCCTCGGTCATACGGCCTGCCCCCTCCTCGAACGCGCCGGTGGCCCGCTCGGCGACGGTGGTGAAACCAGCCGCGCTGCGCTCCAGCAGGGCCGTCGCGGTCTTGCCGCTGGTGGCCAGGCTGGCCGACACGTCACCCGCCACTTGCTTGCCCAGCGCCTCCAGTCGCGTGCGACCTTCCTTCGCCTCCGCGGTCAGGATGCGCGCGGTGCTCTCCACGGCGGCGGTCATCGCGCCGGCGGCGTCGGCCACGGCCTTCGCCTGGGCCGCCGCGCTGGCGCGCAGCTCGCCGCTGACGTCGGTGATCAGGCGCTGGATCTCGCCCCGCACGATCCCGGTCAGCTGGGCGGCGCTGCCCGCGGTGGCGGCCGCGAACGACGTCGCCAGCTCCGCGCGCAAGGCGACCAGCTCGCGGGCGGTTCGCTCGGCGGCGCTGTCGGCCGGCAGCCACAGGGCGGGGATCAGCAAGTGACGGGTGCGCTCGTCCAGCAGCGCCAGCAGCCGCTCCTGGTTCAGCGTCACGTCGCCCTGCACCAGGCTGAGCGCCAGCGTGATCAGGATGGCCACCAGGCTGGTACCAAACGTGACGTGAAGGCCCGACAGCGGCCCCGCCAGCAACGCCAGCGCGCCGTTCCCGTCGCTGGCCAGCAGCGGAGGCAGGCGGCCCAGCGCCTCCATCAGGCCACCGAAGGTCCCCACCAGCCCGACCAGCACGGTGGTCGCGACCAGGTACCGTCCCGCGTAGCCACGCTCGTTCTCGTCGGCGGCCGACGCGGCGGCCAGCGCGTCCAGATCGGGCTGCACGTGCCGCGCGGCCAGCTCCTCCAGCTTTCGCTTTCGCGCCGCGAACAGCGCGCCCGCGGGCGGCGTCGCGGCCAGCGCCTGCAGCTCGCGCGCGAGTTGCCAGCGCGCGCGGGCCAGGCTGCCCAGCCCCACGGCCATCACGGCCAGCAGCACCAGCAGCGCGACCACGCCCACCGTCGAGCCTGCGCTGACGTACGCCGCGAACGCCTTGCCGCCGACGATCAACGTGGCGAACGCCAGGACGCCCGCCAGGCCCCACCGCGCGCGGGTCATCGCCATGCCTGCTCAGCCTCCCGCAAGGCGGCCGCCAGATCGAGAAAGGGACGCCCGCCGGGAAGCAGCTCGGGATCATCCGAGCGCAGCTGCAGGCGCAACAGCGCCGCCAGCCTTCGCTCGAACAGATGGATCAGCGCGACGGCCGCGTCGATGGCCAGCAGACCTTCCAGTGCGCTGGCCGCCGCCAATGCGCTGGCCGCCGCCACTGCGCTGGCCGCCGCCAGTGCGCTGGCCGCCGCCGGGCCCCGACGGGCCGCACAGGCCGCCAGCCAGCGCCTGGACGCCGAGACTTCGCGGAGTGACTGGGCATCGAACACCACCAGCACGTCGGCCTGCTCCCACGCCTGGCGCGCGCGGCGCACCGCGGCCGTCAGCGCCGGCTCGACCAGCGCCGCCAGCGCGCCCAGCGTCTCGGCGACGCGCTCGCGGACCTGGGCCGCGCCGACCTCACCGACCCCTGCCCCTGCCGGCTCCTCCCCGAGCTGGCGCAGCCAGCCAGCGAGAGACCCCACGGAGGAACCCGCGGAGGAACCCGCGGAGGCCCCCACGGAGGAACCCACGATGCGAGCCTCACCTACAGGCTGCGGCCAGGGGCGCTCGGCGGGAAGCCAGGCCCGCGCAGTCCCAACCATCTTTCCAAGGGCATGGTGTGAAATGGGGCGACGACCATAGGTACGGCGATCGAGAGTGTCAACTGGTGGGACGTCGCTGGTCGGTGCCCGGCCCACAGCGACTCCCGGTGTCCACAGGTCCCACCCTCTCCTGCCTCCGTCCGCGTGGCCGCCTGTTCCAGAAGCAGACAGCGACCGCGGATCGCGCCCGGCAGTGGACGGTATCGGTCACCGCGATCGCGGCGGGCCGCGAAGTGTGTGCGCGCGTGTGCGGGTCAATCGCGCCAGCGCGCATACACACGGTTGGTTAATTTAATTGTCGCAACGTAATTGATCACCGTTTGAATTGTTTTTTCATTTACTCTCGCTGCGCGTCGGTCTGATGGCTGACCCGACGCTCGGGGGGACGGGTCAGCGAATGTCGGGAGCGGCGCTCACGTGCAACAAAAAACGGAGGCTCTCCAATGACATCACGATCGGTTCTGTTCCGTCCCCTCGTCACGCTGGCCGTCTGCGGCGCATGGGCCGCTGCCTGCGCCCCACCCGATGAGGGCGCAGGCGCCGACGAAGCCGGCGACGACGTCACCGCGCGCGTCACCGCGCTGACGGTCAACAACGCCACCGGCAGCGCACAGACGTTCACCGCCAGCGGGACGATCGACACCAGCAACGCGTTCTTTCAAAGCCTGGGATCGAACGGCCGGTCGTGCGTCACCTGCCATGACCCCAACGACAACTGGAGCATCGTTCCCGCCAGCCTGCAGACACGCTTCAACAACACGAGCGGCACCGATCCCGTGTTCCGCACCAATGACGGTGCGAACTCGCCCCTGGCCGACGTCTCCACGGTGACCGCGCGACGCGCCGCCTACAGCATGCTGCTGTCCAAGGGGTTGATCCGCGTCGGGCTATCGATCCCCGCCGGCGCCGAATTCACGCTGCTGGCCGCCGATGATCCCTACCGTTACGCCGGTCCGGTGAGCGGCTTTTCGCTGTTTCGCCGGCCGCTTCCCTCGACGAACCTGAAGTTCCTGAGCACGGTGATGTGGGACGGCCGGGAGACGTTTCGAGATCCGTCATCGACCACGTGCCTGAAGGCGCCCCTGGACACCACCACCTGCTTCTCGACCCTGGCCTTCGACCTGGCGGATCAGGCCAACGGCGCCACGCTGGGCCACGCGCAGGCCGGCATCGCCCTGACCCCTGCCCAGCAGACGTCGATCGTGAACTTCGAGCTGAGCCTGTTCACCGCGCAGACGTTCGACAACACGGCCAAGGACCTGACCGCGATCAGCGCGGACGGCGGACCGGCCAGCCTGGCGGCGAAGACGTTCACCTTCGGCGTCAACGACGTGGTCAGCGGTGACTACGCGACCGGCGCGCCTTTCACGGCGGTGGTGTTTCACACCTACGACAGCTGGGCCAACAGAAAAGGAAATGGCACCGAAGCCGCGCGCGCCACCGTGGCGCGCGGGCAAGCGCTGTTCAACACCAAGCCCATCGCCATCGCCGGCGTGAAGGGGCTGAACGACGATCTGGGCATCCCGTTGCTGAACGGGACCTGCACCACCTGTCACGACACGCCGAACGCCGGAAACCACTCGCTCCCGGCGCCTCTCGACATCGGCCTCACCGATGCCTCCCGGCGCACGCCGGACATGCCGCTCTACACGCTCCAGCGCACCTCGACCGGTGAGACCATCCAGACCACGGATCCGGGGCGCGCGCTGATCACCGGGAAATGGAAGGACATCGGGCGCTTCAAGGGTCCGGTGCTGCGCGCTCTGTCCGGTCGCGCGCCCTACTTCCACAATGGCGCGGCGGCGGATCTGGCCGCCGTGGTGTCGTTCTACGACGCGCGCTTCGCGATCGGTCTGTCAGCGCAGGAGAAGAGCGATCTGGTGGCGTTCCTGCAAACGTTGTAACGAGCGGCTAATCACAACCCGAATGAAAAACCGGAATGCCGTGATTCCGGTTTAGATCGGCAATGGATCATCAAGTTGTGCATCAACCGGTCGAAGGCTGGTAGATCCACGATGACATTGGGCAACAGGCGCCGGGGTTAGCACAGGCTGACAGGGAGAAGACGATGAGCGCACGCAATCGATGGATCGTGGTCGCGGCAATTGGCTGGATGGTCGCTTGTGGAACGACCACTCCCCAGAGTCCACCGCCGGCCGCGGCGCCGCCGCCGCAACAGGCCCAGGCGAAGACAGCCGAGGCCGCCGCGCCGGGGCAGCCCGGCCCGGCCAAGGCCACGCTGTTCGAGCGCCTGGGCGGCGAGCCGGCCGTGTCCGCCGTGGTCGACGCGTTCCTGAAGAACGTCGCCGCCGACAAGCGGATCAACGGACGGTTCATCAACACCGATCTGGCCCGGCTGCGCACGTTGCTGATCCAGTTCGTGTCGGCTGCCACAGGCGCCCAGGTCGAATACACCGGCCGTAACATGCAGGTGACGCACGCCGGCCTGCAGATCGTCGACGAGGAGTTCGACGCCCTGGTCGGAGATCTGGTGGCCGCGCTGGTCAAGCTGAACGTTCCCGAGGCCGAGAAGGCCGAGCTGCTGGGGGCGCTGGGTCCGCTGAAGGCGCAGATCGTGTCGCCGCCGCCCGTCGCGGAGACCAAGCACGACCCCGCCCTGGTCCAGCGCGCGGAGGAGATCGCCACCAAGTTACGCGCCGAGGGCCAGGGCAGCCTGGCCGACGTGCTCGAGACAGCGGTCAAGGCGCGCGTCCGCGGCCAGCGCACGTACGCCGAGCAGCTGTTCAGCGCGGTGGAGCAGCAGCTGCCGAACGGCCGGCTGGACGCCGTGGCGCTGCTGTTCCGCGAGGGGGCGCCCGAGCGGATCACCAGCGCGTTGATCCAGATGCCGAAGGACAGCGCCCCGCAGCCCAAGCTGGCCGTCGGCGCCTCCGACGACGAGGAACAGCCCCAGAAGCCGAGCCGCGCCTCTCTGACGGGCACCCTGACGGCCGACGGCGGCGGCGGCTTGCTGGGTGTCGTCACCCTGGATCGCGCGGGTGGCAAGGCGACCGCCCGCAAGCCAAAGAAGCGAATCATCGAGCAGCGCGACCGCCAGTTCGCGCCCCGTTTGCTGGCGGTCCCCGTCGGGTCGACGGTGGTCTTCCCCAACTTCGATCCCGTGTACCACAACGTGTTCTCCGTCTCGCCCGCGAAGTCGTTCGATCTCGGGATCTTCAAGAACGGCGAGGCGCGCGAGGTGACCTTCGGCAAGGAGGGGCTGATCCGGCTGGGGTGCAACCTGCACTCGAACATGCTCGCCCACGTCGTCGTGGTGGCGTCGGCGCACTACGTGGTCACCTCGCCGAAGGGTGAGTTCACGTTCAAGAACCTGCCACCCGGCGAATACACCGCGCGCGCCTGGGGCGAGAACAGCACCGAGCCGGTGTCCCGCAAGGTGACGATCCACGCCGGGCCGAACACGTTGCACGTCGCCGTTCCCCGCGGCAGCGCCACGAACCTGGGGACCGACAAGTTCGGCGTGCCCCGGGGGGACGGGGGCCCGTGACCGCCAGCTCGGGTGTCGCTGCCGCCGGTCTGGCCGCCGCCCTGGCCTGGACGGCGGCGGGCAGCCTGGGACCCGAGTCGCCCCACGTGGCGTCCCTGGCATCGGACCTGGACGCGAAGGTGCGCGAGACCTCCGCGACCGTGAGGGCGCGCGCCGAGACGCTGGCGCAGCTGCCGCGTCTGGAGGTCGCGGTGGCGACCGACGCGCAGACGATCCGCGATCTGACCGCCGACGAACTGGCCTTTCGCCCCCACGCGGGCGAAATCATCGAGATCGCCCAGATCCCGCGTCAGGGCGGCCCTTCCGGCCCCGAGAGCACGCCGCGAACGATGCTGAAGATCCCCGATCGGGGCCCGGACCTGCCCATCGGACAGTCGGGCGTTCGGATGCAGATCTGGCAGGGCGAGATCCATGTCGCCGCGATCGTCCCCGTCGAACCACGCGAACGCGCGCGCGAGCTGCGGGGCGCGGTCGCCGTCGATCGGACGCTGGACGTGTCGCAGTTCTCGTCGCGCGTGCGCGCGATGGGGCTGGCGGCGCGCGTGGTGCTGGGACAAAGCGAGATCTCGCTGGGCGGCATCTCGCGCACGGGCGGCGGAAGCGTGACCATGGAGCTGGGGGCCAGCCAGGACCAGCTGAAGCTGGTGCTGCAAGGCGTGCCTCCGCCCCCGTCGCCGTTGCGCTTCCTGGGCCCTTTCGCGCTGGCGCTGGTGTCGACGGGCGCCGCCAGGTTGTTGAAGCGCCGCGCCCCCGTGGTCGAGCTGGTCCCGGCGCCCACGGCGACAGGGCCAGGCGCGCGGACGACGGCGGAGCAGCCGAGAGACCTGCCGCTGTTGCAGGCAGTGCCGGTGGAGGTGGTCAGCGAGTTCTCGAACGCCACCGTCCCGGTCGCCGCCCCGCAGGCGGCCAGCCTGTTGACGGCGGCCAAGCGCAGCGGGGCCGAGACTGGCGACACGCCCCCCGCGGCGCTGGTGCTTCGGAACACGCCGCCACAATCCACCGACGCCCAAGGGGCGTCGACCCTGGCCTCTTCCCTGTTCGAAACGGACGCCGCGCCCCTGCCGCCCTTCCCGCCGGCGTCCCCGAACGCCGAGCTGGATCGCGAGTACCGCGCCCTGTTCATGGAGTTCGTGAAGCTCCGCACGGCGTGCCGCGAGCGGATCGACAACCTGGACGCCGATCGTTTCGTGCGCGTGCTGCGCTGGCGGCGCGAGGAACTGGTGAAGACCCACGGCCCGGTCCAGGTCGCCTTCCGGGTCGCCTTTCACAACGGCCGCGCCGCCATCCGCCTCCCCGCGCCAGACAAGACCACCGGGTAACCCCGGCCGACGACACCTCTGGGCGCCGCGTTCCGCCTCTCTCGGCGCCGCCGCGCCGAGCTTTCCTCGCTTCGCGGGGCGAGGTGACGGACCGGAAGCGGGTCCCTGACGCGGATTGGCCCGGCCCCCCACATTTGCTAGGTTGCGCGCTTGCGCCTCAGCGTCGGACCTTTCGGGCTCAAGGATCTGTTCACGCTCGTCAACGTGATGGGCGGCGTGATGGCCATTCATTTCGTGTTCATCGGGCAGCCCGCGTTCGCCGGGTACGCGCTGCTGGCCGGTTACCTGCTGGGCGACGCGCTGGACGGGCCGGTGGCCCGGGCCACCAAGACGTCGAACCGGTTCGGCAGCGAGTTCGACACCGCCACCGATCATTTCGTGCAGGCGATCGCGCCTGCCATCATCGTCTACGCCGTGTACGCCGGCGCGGGCCACCGTGCGCTGGGCGTGATCCTGCTGAGCGTGGTGGTCGCCTGCGCCACCATTCGCCAGGCCATGTTCACGGTGGCCACGCTGGGCGACCCCCTGATGTACTGCGGGCTGCCCCGCACGGTCAGCGGTTACGTGGCCATGTCGTTCGTGCTGTCCCGCTGGTTCGCCCTCAACCCCGAGCTGGCGCTGCCCATCGGCGCGGTGCTGATCCCGGTGCTGGCCGTGATGGGCCTTTTGCCCATCCCGTACATGACCCACAAGGGCGCGCGGCGCATGCAGGCCTGGGTGAAGGTGTTGATCGGCCTGGCGCTGGTGTCGACGCTGGCGGTGCTGGTGATGGCGCGCGATCGGACGTTCGACGTGATGTTCGCCTGGATGTTCGGCTATGCGGCCCTGGCCTGGTTGCCGCTGTCGCGGGACGAGAGACGCTCGTTCTTCGAGCGGTACCGCCGCTGGGCGACCGAAGTCGCCCGCTGACCCCCGCGGGCGCAGTTTTGTGAGCCGGGGCCGCAATGTGCTAAGGACGTTGGCCCCGATGTCCGTTCGTCGCGCTGCATCAAACGTCCCCGACCCCGCCGTCGAGATCAGCCTGCTGGCGGGAGGCGAGGTCGCCTTCGAGCGCATCCTGCGCCGCATCGACGAGGCCCGCACCCGCATCTACCTGCGTTGCTTCAACTGGCGCGACGACGAGACCGGCGGCACCGTGGCTCAGGCGCTGCTGCGGGCGGCGGAGCGCGGCGTGAAGATCACGATCCTGAAGGACCGCGTCGGGATGCACTACGAGTACCTGGAAGGGGGCAACCAGAGCTTCTTCCACAAGCGCGTCGGTCTCGGCGTCCGCCTGCAGACCTGGTTCCTGATGGCGGCCTACCGGCGCTGGGGCTCCCTGCGGCAGAACCCCAGTCCCCACGCGGACGCGTTGCTGCAGCACCCGAACATCACCGTCAGCCGCGACGACAAGCGGTTCGACCATTCCAAGTTGTGGGTGTTCGACGACCAGCTGGTCATCCTGGGCGGCATGGGCATCGGCGACGACTCGCGCTGGGCGAACGTCGACTTCATGGTCGAGCTGGCGGGCGCCGAGGCCGCCGCACGCCTGGCCGACCGCTACGAGGGACGCGCCGCCTTCGACCCGCAGCGGCCGTTCGACTACCTGCTGCACTCGTTCAGCGCCGCCGGCGCCGACGATTCCCTGCGCGAGCAACGCCTGCGCCTGATCGGCAGCGCGCGCGAACGCGTGACGATCGAGATGGCCTACCTGGGCGATCGCGCCTGCGCGGAGGCGCTGCTGGCGGCTGTCGAGCGCGGCGTGCTGGTGACGCTGTTGACGTCGGAGCGGGCCAACGTGCTGGGTGATCTGAACCTGCGCACCTGCCACGAGCTGCTGCGCCGCACGAAGAACGCCGAAAACCTGCGCGTCTTCCTGCACCCGCGCATGGTGCACGGCAAGGCCATCGTGGTCGACGGGCTGCAGGTCGACATCGGCTCGGCGAACTTCACGCCCCTGTCCCACGGGGCCTACGAAGAGGTGAACCTGTATTGCCAGGACGCCGCCTTCGCCCAGGCCGTCGAGGAGGCGATCGAGCGCGAGATCCTCGACAGTCAGCCCGCCCGCCACCCCGTCCCGCACAGCCCCGTGAACGCCTGGCTGGAACGCTTCATCAGCCACCGCCAGGCCGCCCGCATCCGCCAGTCCTGAAGGGGGCGCCGTCGGGGACGAAGTCCCCCGCTACGCCGACTAGAACCGGTTCGTCACCGCCAGGAACGTCATCTTGTCATTCGTGTCCCTGAGGCGGCTGGTCAGGGTGCGAACGAAGTTCCACAGCAGGTCGTAGGCGAGGTCCCGGTCGACGAACAGCAGGTCTTCCAGGTCGTCTTTCTTCAGCACCAGCAGCTCGGTGGTCTCGTGCGCCTTCGCGTCGGCGCTGCGGGGCGAGTCGTCGACCAGCGACATCTCGCCGAAGTAGTTGCCGGCGCGCAGGACGGCCAGCGCCTCTTCGCCCATGCCCGGCACCTGGCGGCTGATGCGCACGGCCCCGCTGAGGATCAGATACATCCTGTCACCGGCGGTCCCCTCGGCGAACACGGTGGCACCCGCGGCATGGCGCTCGCGGATCCCGACCGCGGCGATGCGCCGCAGGTAGGCGGGCTGCAGGCCGGCGAAGATGTGGATCCGCGCCAGCAACTCGGCGACGTCGGCCGCCTTGGCGGCCGTGGACGTCGCGGCGTCCGTCGAGACAGCCTCGGGAGCAGAGGCCTCGGGGCTCACCGCGGGCGGCGCGTCGTCGGTCACACGGGGATTATGCCACTCGCCTCGTGCGAGAGGAACCGCTCGGCGTCGATGGCAGCCATGCAGCCCGTGCCGGCCGCCGTGATGGCCTGGCGGTACACGTGGTCGGCCACGTCGCCGCAGGCGAACACGCCCGGGATGTCGGTGGCCGTCGAGCCCGGCTTCGTGATCAGGTAGCCGCTCGGATCCATGCGCAGCTTGCCGCGGAAGAGCTGCGAGTTCGGCTCGTGGCCGATGGCGACGAACACGCCGCCGATCTTCATCTCGCGGGTGTCGCCGGTGCGGGTGTCTTTCAGCCGCACGCCCGTGACGCCGGGCCGGGGCAGGCCGCCCAGGATCTCGTCGACCACCGCGTTCGTGATCAGCTCGATCTTGGGGTTGTGGCGGGCGCGATCCAGCATGATCTTCGAGGCGCGGAACTCCTCGCGCCGGTGCACGATGCTGACCTTGGTGGCGAAGCGCGACAGGAAGTTCGCCTCCTCCATGGCGGTGTCGCCGCCGCCCACCACCAGCAGGTCACGGCCGCGGAACAGCGCGCCGTCGCAGGTGGCGCAGGCCGATACGCCGTAGTTCTGGAACTTCTTCTCGGACTCGAGGCCGATCCACTTGGCGGAAGCGCCGGTCGAGATGATCACGGCGTCGGCCAGCAGCTCGCCGTCGCTGGCGGTGACGTGAAAAGGGCGCGACGACAGATCGACGTCGGTGACGTCGGCGGTGCGGACGCGCGTCCCGAAGCGCTCGGCCTGCTCCTTGAACAGGGTCATCAGCTCGGGTCCCTGCACCCCCTTGGGGAAGCCGGGGTAATTCTCGACCTCGGTGGTGATCATCAGCTGGCCGCCCGGCAGCGTCAGCGGCTCGACCACCGCGCCGCCGCCCTCGAACATCACCGGTTCCAGGTTGGCGCGCGCCGTGTAGATGGCCGAGGTGAATCCGGCCGGGCCAGCGCCGATGATGCAAACCTTCACGTGCTCTGTCGTCGACATGTTCTCAGCTTCTCTTTCTCTGCTTGGAAACTCGTAAGTCCTTCGATGCTGCCGGGGCCCGCCTGGTGACGCCGCCGTCCCCGCGCCGCCAGGTCCCCGAGCGTCCGCCGCTCTTCTCTTCCAGGCGGACCGCCAGGATCTCTACCCCACGTTCGACGCCCTTCACCATGTCATAGATGGTCAGCGCCGCGGCGCTGGCCCCCACCATGGCCTCCATCTCGACGCCGGTCCGGTCGAAGGCGCGCACGGTGACCCGCACGTTGATGCCGGGCAGCTCGGGCGCCGGATCCAGCGCCACCTCGGTCCCTACCACCCGCACCGGATGGCACAGGGGGATCCAGTCGGCGGTCCGCTTCAGGGCGGCGATGGCGGCGATGCGCGCCGTGGCCAGCACGTCCCCCTTCGGCGCGGCGGTCCCGCCGCCACCCAGGACCATGTCCAGCGTACCGGACGACATGCGGACGGCCGCGCTCGCCGTGGCCAGCCGGGCCGTCTCGGGCTTCGTCCCCACGTCGACCATGTGGACCTGCCCACGGTCGTCGGTGTGAGTGAGGCGCGCCGCCATCGGGGTCCAGGATAGTACCGCATCGGAGGCCCTTCGACAGGGCGACGGCGGTGAACCGGCATGGACACGGTCCCCCGACGGCCCCGCGGCGGCATTGAAGTGACGTTCCCCGGCGAATAGCATGGCCACCTCCGTGGAGCCGCCCGCAGCGCCCGCAAATCAACCTCCCGCCGTCACCCGCGGCCCCGGGACCAGCGTCTTCGACCGCTTCACCGCCGCGCAGATGAACATCGGGATCATCCTGGTGGGGCTGCTGCTGTATGTGCCGCTGGCCGGGACCTACGGCCTGTCCGACCCCTGGGAGACCCACTACGGCGAGGTGGCGCGCCAGATGGCGGTGCGGCACGACTACATCAGCCTGTGGTGGCCAGGCGCGCCCATCGACGCCGACCACTTCTGGTCGAAGCCGGTGCTGTCGTTCTGGATCATGAGCATCTTCATGCGCCTGTTCGGCGTCGCCGGCGCCGCGCCGGGCGCGATCGCGCTGGGGACGCGGGCCGAGTGGGCCATGCGGCTGCCGTTCTGCCTGATGGGCGTGCTGGGGATCTGGGGGCTGTACCTGTGCGTGTCGCGGTTCGCGGGCCGGCGCGCCGGCGTGCTGAGCGCGCTGATCCTGGCCACCTCGCCCCTGTACTTCCTGGTGGCGCGGCAGGCCATGACCGACATGGCGTTCGTGGGGCCGATGACGATGGCCCTGGCGCTGGGCTTTCTGGCCCTGTTCGAAGAGGACGAGCAGGACCTGCCGCGCAAGCGCTGGTGGCGACTGTCCTGGCCTCACCATCCGCTGGCCTATGTCTCGGCGGCACTGTTCGCCGTCTCGACGCTGCCCCAGCTGGTCATCAACTGTTTCCAGCTGACCTGGCCGATTCACTTCGGCAGCCACCGGTTCGCCATCCCCGGCGTGCTGGTGATGGCGCCGTACCTGGTCGGCTTCGCCGGCGTGCTGTGGTGGTCGGCCCGGCTGCGGCGCAAGGCCCCGTTCTACCTGCAGCTCGCGGCCGTCTTGTGCGGCCTGGCCACGCTGGCGAAGGGGCTGGCGGGCCTGGGTCTGCCCGTCCTGATCTTCCTGATCTATCTGGGCTTCACCTGGAACTGGCGGCGGCTGCAGCGGACCGAGATCGGCATCGGCGTGATCCTGGCGTTCGTCGCCTGCGCCGTGGTGGCCGTGCCCTGGCACCACGCCATGCTGGTGCGGCACGGCTTCCCTTTCTGGGACGAGCTGTACGGCGACAACCACTGGCGCCGGCTGGTGACCGGCCGCCACGGTGACCGCGGCACGTTCGAGTACTTCCTGCGCGAGCTGGGCTACGGCTTCCTTCCCTGGATCGGCCTGGGGCCCGCGGCGCTGGCGACGGCGGCGATGCGTCCCGTACGCGGCGAGAACCGCCAGGCCCTGTTCTGGTTCGGGGCGATCTGGTTCGTGGCCGCGTACACGCTGGTGTCGCTGTCCGTGACCAAGTTCCATCACTACATCCTGCCCGCCATCCCCGGGCTGGCGATCATCGTCGCGCTGACCATCGACGGCTTCCTGGCCAGGCGGGCCACGCGCGTGGCGGCGGTGGCGGCGGTCCTGGGCGTGGGGATATGGGCCGTCGTGACCGCTGATCTGGTCGACGCGAAGAACGCCGCCCAGCGCTTCATCTGGCTGTTCTCGTACGACTACATCAACGCGCCCAAGGGCCGTCCGTGGCCGGATGCGCTGGACTTCCGCCCCGCCCTGCTGGCGTTCGGGGCCGCCTTCGCCGTCGCCGGCCTGCTGTTGTGCTGGCGCCGCCTGCGCCGCGGGGGCGCGGTCGGCCTGTCGCTGCTGGCGGTGGTGTTCACCTACTATCTGCTGGACCACTACATGCCCGCCACCGCGGCGTACTGGTCACAGAAGCACCTGCTGGCGACGTACTACCAGACGCGCCGTTCGCCCAGCGAGAAGCTGCTGGTCTGGCAGATGTACTGGCGGGGCGAGAACTTCTACACCGCCAACGAGATCTACGAGGGTCCCAAGGACGAGCGCACCGTGTTCCTGGGCGACAAGAACGTCGAGAATCTGAAGGCCTGGGTGGACCGCCACCGCGGGCGGCGCGCCTTCCTGCTGGTGGAGCGCAGCCGCTACGGACAGGTCCCCGGGATGTTCCCACCGGAGACGCGCAAGTCGCTGCACATCATCGACGAGAGCAACATGAAGTTCGTGCTGGCCCAGATCGACATCTGAGCTGGAGCGGCTACTGCACCGCGCGGAAGGCGTTCAGCAGGCGCAGGATGACGCGCCCGCCGACGTCTCGCTTGGCACGATCGGCGATGGCCAGCATCGTACGTCCGTTGTGCAGGACGACGCCGGTGTCGACGTTCACCGCGTCCCAGCCGTGGCGCACCTCGGTCTCGCCGCCCGCCAGCGCTTGCTCCGTCTTGAACTCGCAGATCAGGACCTCCAGGTCCGAGATCTTCCCCGAGACGCAGTGATCGGCCGTCCAGGCGTCGGGCTCGACCTGCTGCATCTGCGTGATGTCGAAGCCGCCGTCCTTGAAGGCGTCCAACACGGCGTCGGTGCTGGCCGTGCCAGAGACGTGCGAATGGCGACAGGCGGCGAGCGGCGAGAGCAACAGCACCAGGGGAAGCGCCAGCGCCAGCCGCGCCAGCACCTGAACGCGATGGACGGTCCGTGGCCGCCAGCTCATGGCTGCCCTCCCGGGGCTGGCGCGGTTGCAGACTTCGCGGGCCGCGCCGGCGCGGCGGGGCGTGTCCCCGGCGCGGGCCTGGGGGACGGGGCCGCCTTCGGGGACGGGGGCGGCGTGGCAGGCTTCGCCGGCGCCGGAGGCGTGAACGCGTGATAGCCGGGCGGCGCCATGCTCAAGTCGACCTTGGGCGGCGCGTAGCCCGCGATCGCGTGGACCTCATTTATCCAGACCCGGCCCGGGTCCGGCGGCGGGGGCAGCGGGCCGAGATACCAGGTGACGCCCGCCTGCGTGATCAGCGCCGGTGACGGCGCCGGGGGCACGGCGTGATAGTGCGGTCCGTTGATGTAACAGAAGTTCTGCGCTAGCTCGGGAACGCCCGTGATGGGCAGGGGATGCGGGCCGAAATAGCCAAACTTGAGACCGTCGTAGCCCAGCGCCACCGGATCGCCGATGAAGACGTTCGTGCGGTCCTTCAGCATCAGGTACACCCGCAGGTCAGGGGGCGGCAGGCGGTGAACGTGGGGGACGTCGATGTAGCAGAACGCACCCTGATGCGGCGACAGCGGATGAATGCCCTGGTATTGCGGCATCGGGCCGTCGGCTCGCGCGGCCGTCAGGCCCAGCGCGAGGAGCCCCAGCGAGGTCGCCGTCACCACCAGCGCGCGCCGGATGCGTCGCCCGGTCCTAGGGTCGGGGCTGGAAGCTGGCCGTGAAGGTCCGCCGGAAGTAGAGCAAGGCGTTGATCTCCCCACCGCGGTTGCTGGCTGTCCCATCTTAGCGGCGCAGAATAGCGCATGCGCTGGCAGCGCGGAACACGCAGCGCTACGGGCAGGACTGCGGCGCGCAGAACGAATTGATCTCCGTCGTGGGGATGGTGGGCGAGAAGTCCATGCCAGCCAGGGCCGGCGCGTCCTGAAAATGCATGCCCTTCACGCTGACGTGCACGCTGGCGCTGGCGGTGGCAATCGCGTAGTCCCCGGGGAAGTTGTTGTAGCAGTAGACGTAGCTCGGGCCAGCGGCGTCGGTGCAAAGCGCCGACGGATCGCTGGCCGTCGCGCTCAGGTTCCAGGGCGTCCCGTCAGCCTGCTGCAGATCGAAGCCGATCTCGGCGCGGCCGTTCGCGTGGACACGGTTGTTCGAGAAGGCACGAAGCTGGATGTGCGTGCTTGCGTCGCTGGTCGCGAAGTACAGGCCGCCGGCCAGTCCCGTGGCCGAGCCGGCAGCGGTCAGGTTGCCGCTCACGTCGTTGCCGCTGAACCACAGCTCGGTGGTGTCGTCGCCGTCGATCGCGTCGGGCGCTTCGGTGACGTACACGCCCGTCGCCCCGTTCATGGCGATGGTGTTCCCCGACAGCGTCGCCCCGACCTTGCCGCCCGCGGATGCGCCGGTGCCCGTCCCCTGCCCCGTCAGCGCGATGCCGCGCCCGACGTTGCCCGAGATCGTACTGGTCGTCAGCGTGAACTGCGCTGTCTGGGTCAGTGACGCTGGCTGCGTCCGCTGCAGATCGATGCCGTCGACACCATTTCGCACCACCGTGGCACCCAGCACAGCGACAGGCACGACGGTGCGGACCACCAAACCCTTGCCACCGTTGTCGTGAATGGACACGCCGGTCAGGTTCACGACCGGGCCCGCGGACTGCCCCAGCAACTGGATGCCGTCGCCGCGATTTGCCGTGACCACCAGACCACCGTCGGCGGTGACAGAGCCGTCCTCGGCCACCAGGCCGGTGCCGAAACCGCTCAGCTGCAACGGCCCTTGGATGGCCAGTTGCGCGCCGGTCGCGCCGGCGGCGATGCGAATGCCGGCGGATAGATCCGCCGAGGTGGCGGGCAGCGACGTCATGATCTGTGCGGCGCTGGCGGCGCTGGCGGTGAACGTCAAGCTGGCGGCGCCCGACACCTGCACGCCGGTGAAGTGCGCGCCGCCACCGATGATGGTGTCGGCGAAGGTGGCCACGCCGCCCGTCGCGGCGACGCCCACCACGCTGGCGCCAGCGCCCGGATCGCTGAGTGCGACATCGAAACCGGAGAACGCGGCGTTGCCGCCGGACAACGCCACCCCGACGCCCGTGCCGGCGACGCTGCTGCTGCTGGCGAGCAAGGTGCAGCCGGTGCCGACGGCGATGCCGGTCTGGCTGGTGCGGCCCACCAGCACGACGTGGTCCAGGGAGGCGGCCTGGGCCCCCGCCGGCGCGCACGCCACCAGGTTCGTGACGTTCGTTCCGGCGTTCGCGCTGCCCGAGGCACCGCTGGCATCGACGGTGAAGCCAGCCAGTGACGCGCCGTCACCCAAGGTCAGGCCCGGGTGCGCCGACGTGGCCCCGCCGACGTCGATGAAGTAGCGCCCGGGGGTGGGGGCCGTCGCGTCGCCCGCCACCAGATGAACGCCCGGGGGGATGGCCAGCGTTCCGCTGAACGGCAAGCGAACCGCTGCCGTCGTGCTGAAGTCGTCGTGCTGTACGACCACGCGCGTGATGGCCGGCGCAGCCGCCACCCGCTCGAAGGCCGCGCCCAGGCTGGGCAGGCGACACGCCGCGGGCTGGGCGGCGCCGGTCGGTGGACCCGTCAATAACGAGGCAGGCCCGGGGACTGGATCGACGTAAAGCGTATCGACGGACGCCGGCTTGCAGATGCAGACGTTCGCCCCCTGGGCAGTGCCAGCCGTCAGGTGCTGGCTCGCGCAATCGAGAGATACCTTCCACAACATGCAGCCGCCGATCTGCTGGCAGCTCAGGATCGCGCCCCCGCTGGCGTCCGCGTACGTGGAGCCCGGGCCAGCGGCGGCACAGCCCTTCCCCACGGAGGGGCCGTCGGCGGGGCATCCGCAGGCGGTTCCCGTGGGGACGACGCCCGCAGACTGGCAGCTCTGGCCCGAGCCGCAGGCGTTGTCGGCGGCCGCGACGAACACGCATCCGTTTGCGTCGGCTGCACAGTGACCGAACAGTGTCGGGTCATCGGCCGGGCAAAAGTCGCCTTCCATTGCCGGTTGGCCGCATCGTGTGTCGTTGGCGCAGACGCAGGCGCCGTCGGTACACGCCTGGTGCGCTCCGCAAGGATCGGCGGGTCTCCAGGCCGGGCAGCCGTCGGCTGCCGCGCCGCAGACCTGAGGCGTACCGTCCGTGGCGCAAGAGCGCGCCTCAAGCTCGCAGGCCGCTGGCGCAGGACAATGTCCGGCCGAGCCGCCGCCGGCACCGCCCAGGGCTCCGCTGCCACCGCCCATCGGGCCTGCCTGTCCTGCGTGGCCGATCGTTCCGCCTGCGGGCGTGGTGCTTCCGCCGATTCCAGTCACTGTCTGGCCGGCCAGGCCACCAGGACTTCCCCCCGCCATCTGTCCGCCGCTGCCGCCGGAAGGTGCCGCTCCGCCGCCGCAGGCGGCCGCGACGGCAAGAAGGGCGACACACAGCGTCCTCGCGATCATTGTCGGCTGGTCCACGACCGTCAGTATCGGTGCGTAGGCGCGGAGGCTTGAACGCCGCGTCGGATTCGTGACGGGGATGACTGGGCGCGCTCGCCTCGGCCCAAAAAAAAGGGCCCGGAGCGTTTCCGCTCCGGGCCCTTTGAGTTGCTACTTACGAGCTCGCGCTCGTGCTACCAGGTCGGTGCCTACTGCAGCGCGACCGGGCAGGTCGTCGGGGCGCCGCCAGCGCAGATACCCCACGCGGCCGCGTCGCCGTTGCCCTGCGCCCCATTCGCCAGCGCCGCCGAGTAGTCGGCGCCGGAGATGATCGTGCCCGAGTTCCACTTCACGCCGTAGGCGGCGACATGGATCAGGCTCTGACCCTGGGCGTTCAGGTCGGTGCCAGGAATGGCCAGACCCAGGCTCGACGCATTGGCGCTGTAACCCGCCAGCGTGTTCGGCGAAGCAGCCGCCGAGCAACGCTGGGTCAGGTCGACACCGACGATGCTGCCGTCGCTGCTGATGTCCCAATCGCCGTCCGGAGACGTCCCCGAGGCGGACGTGCTGATCCGCTGCGGGATACCGAACGACAGCTGAGCGCGGCCGTTGCAAGCGCTCGTGTTGCCGAGGAAGCTCGACATACGAACGCGGGTGCAGGTCGTCGAGCTGGAGCAGCCGATGTCGCTGACCTGCAACGACGCGTTGCCCGTGGCCGACGGGTTGGTCTCATCGCTGGGCGCGAAGTAGATGCCGCCCGCAACCGGCTCCTGGCCGCTCGACGGAACCGACGTCAGGTTGCCAGTCACCAGGTTGTTCTGGAGGCTGACCTCGGTGATGTCGCCATCGGTGCCGATGGTCGGGTCGATGTCGCGCGCCTCGGTGACGTAGACGCCCACGCCCGTGTTGTTCTGGACGTGGTTGTTCTTGATGACGGCCGAGACCTTGCCGCCCGTGTTGGTCGATCCGCCGAAGACACCGACCGCCGCCGGAGTGCCGGGGATGGGACCGGTGACGACGCCGATGCCGACGCCGCAGATGCGGACGCCGGAGCCGTTGATGTCATCCAGGTCGCCGCCCGACAGCGTGACACCGCAACCGGTGTTGCCGCTGATCGAGCTGTTCTGCAGCGTCACCAGGAAGCCGGTGTTGCCGTTGATCTGGCTACGCTGCACGTCGATACCGCCCGTGCCGTTCGCGAACGCCGGCAGGGCGCTGTTCGCGATCGGGGTACCGTTGCCGGTGATCTTGACGGTGTCGAGAGCGACCGGAACGACGCCACGGATGAGGACGCCGGAGCGGCCGTTGTTCGTGAACGACGCCCCCGTGATCAGGACGCGAGCGAGCGGGTCGTTCGGGTCCGTGCCAGCCAGAGCCAGCGACGAGAACACCTGCAGACCATCACGCAGGTTGGCGGTCGACACAACGTTGGCGCCCGTCGAGACCACGTGACCGTTGTTGATCACGATGCCGTCGACGTAGTTGGTCACCTTCGTGTTGTCGTTGATGGTCAGGCGGGGAACCGCCGTGTTCGCCGCGGGAGCGGCCGGATTGGCGATGTTGTTGACCTCGGTGCCGTTGCCGACAACGATGCCCGCCGTCGCCGTGGTGTTGCCCAGCGGCGTGACGACGTCGATCAGGGTCGGCAGAGCCGCAGTACCCGTCAGGGTGACGTTACCAGCCGAAGCAACCGCCATGACACCCGACGAGGCGGGAGTTGCCGGCTGCTGGATGCTGATGCCGGTCCAGCCGGTGACGCCGCTGATGTGCGTGCCGTTGACGGTCACCAGACCACCGTTCGCCAGGATGCCGATACCATCGACGCCGGTGCCGGCGCCCGTGATGCTGCCCTGGTTGATGTTCACGCCCATCGCGGCCGGGCTGTTCGACTGCTCGATCTGGTAACCGACGAACGCCGTCGCCGTGGACGGCAGAACATCGACGCCGGTGACCGTCGCGGTGCCGTTGAACACGTGGACGCCGATACCACCGGCGCCGACCTCGACGTTGTGCGGGGTCAGCGACTTCGACCCGTCGATGCCGTTGCCAGCCGAGTCATTCGTCACCGTGAGGACGTTGCCCGCGTCGGCGGCAACCGCGCCCGCCGTGCTGTTCACGCCGTTGGAGACGCCGTTGGTGCCAACCTCGACGTCGATCTGGCCCGTACCGCCGGCCAGGTTGACGTTCAGGTGCGTGGCCGTCAGGACGGCCGTCGTGCCGGCGACCGGATCGGTCGCGTGGTCGAGGACGATGCCGCGGCCCGTGCCGGCGCCACCGATGATCGACAGGTAATCAGCCTGCCAGTTGGACTGGCCCTGGACCAGGAACGCCGTCTGGTTGGTGTCAGAAGGAACGCCCTGCACGCCCGGGCCCGCCGACTTGGCGAGGATGAGGACCTGGTTCAGGCGGCCCGAAACAGGAGCGACCGCGGGGGTGCTGGTCCAAGCGCCGGTGCTCGGCGTGGCGACGACCGCGACCACGCCCGGAGCAGCGTTGACCGCGCCGTTGCTGCCGCTGGCGTCGATGGTGTAACCCTCGACGACCGACTTGTCCCCCAGGATGACGGCCGCGGGGCCGCCCTGGAAGTTGTCGACGTCGATGACGTAGTGGGCCGGGTTGAAGCTGCCCTGATCGCTGGTGTAAACGTGCACGCCAGCCGGGATACGGATCGGGAACTGCTCGCACGAATTCGGCGCGCTGCAGTTCGCCACGCCGGGCGAGCTGGTCTTCGTCTTGAAGTGGACGTTGCTGGAGGTCGTGTGCTGCGCGATGACCTCGGTGACCTTCGGCATCGTCTGATTGAACGCCGTGGTCAGGGTGCGGAAGCGGCAAGCGGCCGGGAACTGAGCGCCCGTCGGCTGGCCGGTCATGAACGTCGACATCTCCGGATCCGGATCGACGAAGTACTGGCCCGCAACCGCCGGCGCCTTGCAGACGCAAGCCGGGAGCGAGGTCACCGGGTCGGTGCCGCCCGTCAGCTGCTGGCTGGCGCAGCTGGTGGTGATCTGCCACGTGTAGCAGCCACCCGCGCCGGTCGCCTTACAGGTCAGGACCGCGTCGTCCGCCTTCGAGCCGCGACGCTCGCCAGCGGCGGCCTGGGCCATGGTGCAGCCCGTGCCGTTGAGGGCGACGGTCGCGCCGCTCTCGTCGCTGAGCGCAGGAGCGCAACCGCAGGCCGCGCCCGCCGTCACGATCGTGCCGGTCGACGCCGTCTGGCAGGTCGTGCCCGGGGCGCAAGCCGCGCCGGCGGTCACGGTGAAGCAGCCATCCGCGCCCTGGTTACAGGTCGAGTGCGTGGCGCCACCCTCGGTCGGGCAGAAGTCGCCAGCCATCGGAGGATTGCCGCAGGCCGGATCATTGTTGCACTTGCAGGTGCCCGTCGTGGCATCGCAGGCCTGGTTCGCGCTGCAGCTCTCCATCTGACCGGGCGTCGTGCCCCAGAAGGTGCAGCCGGTCTTCGGATCGGTCTGGCAGCTCTGCGGAGCGCCCATGGCGCAACGGAACGTGCCCGCCGTGCAGCTGACAGTCTCGCCGCAGGCCGGCCCACCGGCCGCGCCTCCGGTACCACCGCCAGCTCCGCCCGTGCCCGGGGTGCTGCCGCCAACCGCGCCAGCGCCGCCCGTGCCACCGCCGGCGCCGCCAACGGCGCCCGCGCCACCGGTACCGCCGCCGGCTCCGCCGGTGGCATGCCCACCAGCTCCGCCGACCGCTCCGGCTCCGCCGGTGCCCTTGCCGCCAGCGCCGGCCGTGCCACCGCCTTTGCCGCCGCTGCCGTTGTTAGAGCTGCCAGAGCCGCCGCATCCGGCAACTCCTAGCGCGACTATCGCAGTCACTGAAAGGAAGAAATTCGAAGACAATTTTACTTTGAACACGCTGAACCTCCCCGGGTAGGTTTTTCCGGCCGTGGCAGTTTCATGGAACCGAAAAGTTTTGTCAACTCTTTCGATACGTTTTTGCCGGCCGGTTTCCGTCGGAGGGGTCACAAAATGGAGCTCCGAAATCCTTCACCGAAAACGCACCGCGCCCTGAAAAAATAGGCCCGCGCGAGACTTTACGGGAAGGACGCTGGCGCCGCGCGTCGCTCCCCGCGAGCCCGTGGCAGGGCTCGGAGGCCGCCATTGACGGACGAGGGGGGCGATGGCAGTATCCCGCGCCCTTACCCTTCACCTTCGATCGCTTTCACCTCGACGTCGCCGACAGGACCCCCGGAGAGCCGTGCTCAAAGCTTTGACCATATTCAGCGGCAACGCCAACCGCGAGCTGGCGCAGTCGATCTGCCGCTACGTCGACATCCCGCTGGGTGACGCCGAGGTCACCCGCTTCGCCGATGGCGAGATCTACGTCGAGATCAAGGAGAACGTCCGCGGGGTGACCTGCTTCGTGGTCCAGCCGACCTGCGCTCCGGTCAACGACAACCTGATGGAGCTGCTGGTGATGATCGACGCGCTGAAGCGCGCCTCCGCCGGCACCATCGTGGCGGTGGTGCCGTACTTCGGTTACGCGCGCCAGGATCGCAAGAGCAAGCCGCGCACGCCCATCAGCGCCCGCCTGGTGGCCGATCTGCTGACCGCCGCCGGCGTCGACCGCGTGCTGGCCATCGACCTGCACGCCGGGCAAATCCAGGGCTTCTTCAATATCCCGGTCGATCATCTATATGGGATGCCGGTGCTGATGGAGTACATGCGTAGCCAGTTCACCAGCGACGCGGTCATCGTGTCGCCGGACGCGGGCGGCGTCGAGCGCGCGCGCGCCTACTCCAAGCGGCTGGGGGGCGGCCTGGCGATCATCGACAAGCGGCGCCCGGCCCCCAACGTCAGCGAGGTCGTGAACATCATCGGCGACGTGCGCGGGCGCGACGCCATCATCGTGGACGACATGGTCGACACGGCGGGCACGCTGTGCGCGGCCGCGCAGGCCGTCATGAATCAGGGCGCACGCGCGGTGTTCGCCTGCTCGACCCACGGCGTGCTGTCGGATCCGGCCATCGAGCGCATCATGGCCTCGCCGCTGAAAGAGCTGATCATCACCGACACGGTCACGCCACGGGCCGCCGTGAAGGACTGCCCCAAGGTGCGGGTCCTGTCGGTGGCGCGCCTGCTGGGCGAGGCGGTCAAGCGCATCCACCACGGCGATTCGATCAGCTCGCTCTTCATCTGATTTCGATTTGAACGACAACGGGAACCGATAGCTCCACGAAAAAGGAAATGGACATGGACACGGGTTCGAATTTCGCGAAGGTCAGCGCCGAGGTCAGGCAGCAGCACGGCAAGGGTGCCGCTCACAAGATCCGCGCGGCGGGCAAGGTCCCGGGCGTTCTGTACGGTCGGCGCTCCACGCCGGTGGCGGTGTCGTTCGACGGCCGCCTGCTGGTGAAGGCGCTGGACAAGGACAAGCGCCGCAACACCGTGTTCACCCTCTCGCTGACGGGCGGCGCCGGCGCCGAGGACGTGACGGCGATGATCAAGGACGCCCAGATCGATCCGATCTCGCAGACGCTGGTCCACGTCGACTTCCTGCGCGTCGATCTGAACGAGGAGGTTCACGTCACCGTGCCGCTGGCCCTGGTGGGCAAGGCGGCGGGCGTGGTCAACGGCGGCCAGCTGCACCAGAGCATGCACGTGCTGTCCGTGGCGGCCAAGCCGGCGGCCATCCCGACCAAGATCGAGGTCGACGTGACCGCGCTGGGCATCGGCGAGGCCGTTCACGTCAGCGACCTGAAGCTGGGCCAGGGCGTGCGCGCGATGATCGACGGCAAGGAGGCCGTGGCGTCGGTCGTGGCGCCGAAGGCCGAGAAGGCCGAGGCCGAGACGGCGGCACCCGCCGAGGGCGCGGCGCCCGCGGCCGATGCGGCGGCGGGCGGCGACAAGGCGGCTGCCGGCGGGGCTGGCGCTGCCAAGGCCGGCGACAAGGCCGCGGCCGCTCCCAAGAAGGACGAGAAGAAGAAGTAACCGCTTCCCCGCTTCGACGACGGAGATCCCGACGTGTGGCTGCTGGTCGGTCTGGGCAATCCGGGCCCGGAATACGCGAACACGCGCCACAACGTCGGGTTCAACGTCGTCGATCTCCTGGCCCAGCGAACGGGCGCGCCGGCGGCGCGCGCGAAGTGGGGCGCGGAGATCGCCGAGACGCGAATCGGCGGCGAGCGGGTCCTTCTGTGCAAGCCCATGGAGTACATGAACGTCAGCGGCCAGCCCGTGGTGCGCGTGGCCAGCTTCTGGAAGGTCGAGCCCAGGCAGACCGTGGTCGTCCATGACGATCTGGATCTGCCGTTCGGCCGCCTGAAGCTGGGCGCGGGCGGCGGACACGGCGGAAACAACGGCGTTCGATCGATCCTGGCCGAGTGGGGCAGCGCCGACTTCGCCCGGGTGCGGATGGGCATCGGCCGTCCCAGCGCCGGGCGCGACGCCTCCGGCCACGTGCTGGGCGGGTTCGACGGCGGCGAGCGGGCGGCGGTGGAGGAGTTCTTCGGACGCGCCGCCGACGCGGCCGCCTGCATCGTCACCGACGGCCTGGCCGTGGCGATGAATCGTTTCAACGGCAACGCGGGCGGCAAGCCCGCGCAGCCGCGCAGCACGAAAGACAGCAACACGAAGGGGGACGGCACCTGATGGTCAGGTGACGTTCTTTCTCCTTGCCCCGGCGAACGCCGCGGGACTCACGTCCAAAGGGAGATAGCAAATGGCAGAAGCACGGTACGGATCGAGCCGGGACATTCCCGGACGCAAACGCGAGTACGAGACCATCTACATCCTGCGCCCCGACATCACGAACGAGGCGGTGGGGGCCGTCAACACGAAGATCCGCGGCGTCATCGAGACGGGCGGCGGCACGCTGTTGAAGGTGGAGAACTGGGGCAAGCGCAAGCTGGCCTACGAGGTCCAGAAGCAGATGAAGGGGATGTACCTCTTCT
>Ga0207652_10001124_pt1 | contig 24086 bp, 22 predicted proteins | sample KBSC63BmetaG_FD_184334 | JGI IMG/M metagenome (GOLD analysis project Ga0207652, IMG submission 184334) | Corn rhizosphere microbial communities from Kellogg Biological Station, Michigan, USA - KBS C6-3B metaG (SPAdes) (version 2) | ecosystem: Host-associated > Plants > Roots > Rhizosphere ... | reverse complement strand
GAAAAGTATTTGAAGGCGTAGTAAATCATTATCAGCTCCTGGCATCAGGCAATCAAAATACCAACGGCAATCCATTTTTTTATGTATCAGGAAGCGAATGGAATTTATATGATTTTATCGTAGAATTTACGCGCATTAACGAATTGCCAAAGGGAATTTTTTTGTTAAGCCGGTTAAAAACAGTCACGCAATTTTGGAAATCGGGCCAGACAGACCTTATGACAAAGTTTACGCGCATTGTCAGGGTCATTGAAACGTTTCCTCACCTTCATTTTGTTTTATTGGGGGATGATTCACAAAAAGATCCGGAAATTTATTTATCAGTTGCATCTCATTTCCCACAAAAAATATTCGCAGTTTACATTCGCGCTGTTGGAAATTCACGTTCGGAAAAAACTCAAAAAATAATTGAACAAATAGAATTGCTCGGAGTAAACTGTTGTTATTTTAAACACAGTTCCGAAGCTGTTATTCATTCAAGAACGATTGGATTGATTTAGAAACAGTAAAGAAAGAAATAAACGGCATTTGTGTTTTAATGGAATCTTTCCTGCACATTCCAAACAGTGCTTTTAACTTTTTTATTTGACCGGCAACGATCATTTTTACAATCAATTCGTACCGATGTCGTTTAGTAAAATAACAGCTTTCGTTTCCCTCTTGTTCCTTTTTTCTTCACCGGTTTTTTCGCAAAAAATAACGGTAAATGCTTTTATTGAAAATAAAATAAACAAACCTCAAAGCGATACAATCTATTATGACTTTAATCGAAAGCTTACCTGGAAAGATTTCCAGGGAAAAGTGCCGGCTGACGCAAAATGGGGCGCTATGACGGCTTCCGGATTTTCTTTTAATTCAGAAATGGAAGATGATGGAGATAATCACATCGTAATTTCTGTAGGAGTGTATACTTTTTTCACGAAGCATGATTCGTGGAAAAAACCAGATATTAATTCTGCATATCATCTGGAACATGAACAGCACCATTTTGATATCACACGCTTGTATGCCCAGAAGTTAGTGGATGAAATTAAAAAAGCGCATTTTACCAAAAGCAACTATAGGAAATTATTATATTCGATTTTTGACAAAGTATATCAAGAAAGTGTGGCATATCAACATCAGTATGACGGTGAAACCAAAAACAGTATAGATGTTATAAAACAAAAAGAATGGAATGAAAAAATTTCTGCTGAAGTAAATAAATTAAAAAATTCTTAAACACGGATTCAACTTCTCATTTTTGATTCGCCATTCAAAAATTAACCATTCACTGTCATCCTATTCCTTTAAACTCACCATCAATACCGGGATTTTTAAGTCGTGCCTTACTGTATTTACCGTCTGGCCATAAATCAGATCTTTAATGCCGCGATGCCCGTGAGCACCGACTACCAGCATATCGGCATCCGATTCCTTCACCAATCTTACAATTTCCCTGGCAGGATTTTTAAAGCCAAGAAGGCTTGTAGCACGCAAGCCACTTTGGGTTAAATCAGCTACATAAGTATCCAATTGCATCTGATCTTTTTGGGTTTCATAGTCAAAGCTCTGACTGCCCCAAAGCTTGGCCGAAACACTTTCTACCACGTGAATTAAAATATATTCTGTATTAGCATTTCCCTGGCCTGCCGCATAACTAATTAGCTTTTTGTCGTTGTCAGAAAAATCAAGCGCTACGGCAATTTTATTGTATTTTGGTATGTCTAAAATGATTTTTTCCACTTCAGCATGTATTTTAATCTCTTTTAATTTCCTTTTTGCAATAACCGGTTCAGCAAGAATATAAAGTAACAAACCTGTAAAAAATATTCCTGCCGAAGCAATAATTATCTGAAGAAAAATATTGCTTCCTTCAAACACAGGCATTGCTTCATTTACAAGCATCTTAAAATTAAGATAAACGAGTACGGCGGCTATCGCCCAGGCAAATATTTTGGTAACCGGGTTAATTACAAATTCTCCCATCTTCGATTTATCGCTCACAAAATGAATTAATGGAATCACTGCAAAACCAAGTTGGAGACTTAAGATCACCTGGCTGAAAATTAATAGCGCATCTACTTCCTGATCACCATAAATGAGAATGACAATGACAGTTGGAATGATTGCAATCAACCTGGTAGTTAATCTTCTTACCCATGGATTTATTCTCAGGCTCAAATATCCTTCCATTACAATTTGTCCTGCCAGTGTTCCTGTAACAGTGGAACTTTGTCCCGCAGCAATCAATGCAATCGCAAATAAAAACGGCGCCAGATTTCCTAAAAAACCGGGTAATAATTTATAAGCATCTTCTATTCGACCAACATCCGAATTACCCGATTTGAAAAATACGGAGGCCGCTAAAATGAGAATCGCTGCATTCACGAGGAATGCGATATTCAAAGCGATCGTACTGTCTATACGATTGAATTTTATCGCTTGTTTTATTCCCGCTGGTGTTTGGTCAATTTTCCTCGATTGTACTAAAGCCGAATGTAAGTATAAGTTGTGCGGCATTACTGTTGCTCCAATAATTCCAATAGCAATATAAAGCGCTTCATTATCTTTCAATGTTGGAATAAATCCGGATGCAACTTCCCGTATATCCGGCGCCGCCATAATGATCTGTATCAGAAATGCTACAGCGATCACAGCAATGAGTGCAATTATAAATGCCTCCATTTTTTTCATGCCCAGTTTCTGCAGGTAAAGCAGCAGGAATGTGTCTAATACAGTAATGCAAACACCCCAGATCAATGGCAACCCGGTGAGTAATTGGATACCGATGGCCATTCCGAGCACTTCGGCAAGATCGCATGCGGCAATAGCAATTTCGGCGAGAATGTATAAAATGAAGTTTAAAAATCGCGGATATTCTTCCCGGTTTGCCTGCGCAAGATCCCGGCCCCGTACAATTCCAAGTCTTGCGGATAAACCTTGTAGCAGTAAAGCCATCAAGTTACTCATCAATAAAACCCAGATGAGTGAATAGCCGAATTTACTACCACCTTGCAGATCAGTAGCCCAGTTTCCCGGGTCCATATAGCCAACACTTACCAGATAAGCCGGCCCTAAAAATGAAAATATTTTTCTCCAGCCCTTTCTTTTTTTTGTGTCAATACTTCCATGTATTTCGCTCAATGACTGATCTTCGAATGTTCTCTCAATTATCATAAACATAAATATTTTGTGCGGCCATTCCGCTGATGATACATTCCGGCTTCCGCGCAATTTTTATTTGCAGTGAACCGTCAAATTCAAACGACTTTAATACTTTAATGTGAGAGCCGATGCCGATGCCATAATGATTAAGCATTTCCATCATTTCATGTCCCTGGCTGCTTACAGAACTTACGATGGCATTCTGTTTCATCGCTAAATCTTTCAAAGGTTTTTGTTTTAATAAAACCACTTTTCCTCTTTCATCCGGTATCGGATCGCCGTGTGGATCTGTTTTTGGTTTACCCAGATAGGCGTCTAATCGATTGATCAGTTCAGGACTGCTTACATGTTCCAGTTCTTCAGCAATGTCATGGACTTTTTCCCATTCCATTCCTAGTTTGGCTACAAGAAAGAATTCCCACAAGCGGTGCCGGCGGATGATCTTTAAGGCTTCTGTATTACCTGCCTCATTCAACCGGAATCCGTAATACTTTTTATACTCAAGCAGTTTCTTGCTCTTTAATTTTTTCAGCATATCGGTAATAGAGGCAGGGCTGGTATTTAGAAAAACTGCCAGTGAGTTTGTATTTACTTTTTCAGTTTTTACCTGTAAGTTGTAAATACTCTTTATATAGTTCTCTTCACTTTCGGATAATTTCATCTGCTTAAAAATAAATTTAGACAAATCTAAAAATAATTTTTATAATGTTTAAATAAAGTTTTTGTGAAATGACGTAGCTCTATTTTAGAAAGATCTGAAACGTTTGAGGAACTCAGCTATTAATGTGAATAGTTGCGGGCAGATGTATTTGCTGCAGTATTTATTAAAAAATAAATAAAGCCTGCAGTAATCGAATCAGTCATCATTTACATCATCATCATTAGATTGCTGAACGATGAAACTGAAAAGTTATTTGCAACCTTACGCCTTGCAGTAAAAACCTGAACAAATCTTTCAAAAATCTGCCATTTTTGCATTTTTTACCCGTTGGCACAAACCTTGTCGTAAAAAAATAAATTATCAAAAATAAATTATAAATTATGGCAAAGATTATAGGTATTGACCTCGGAACCACAAACAGTTGCGTGGCAGTTATGGAAGGAAACGAACCGGTAGTAATAGCAAATGATGAAGGCCGACGCACGACGCCGTCTGTAGTTGCATTCTTGAAAAATGGTGAACGTAAGGTGGGCGATCCGGCGAAACGTCAGGCGATCACCAATCCTACCAATACAATAATGAGTGTGAAGCGTTTTATGGGGCATAAATGGAACGAAGTAACGACTGAAGCATCGCACCAGAGCTATAAATTAGTAAAAGGTGATAATGACACGATTCGTATTGATATAGAGGGACGGCAATATACTCCCCAGGAAATTTCTGCGATGATTTTGCAGAAAATGAAGAAAATTGCGGAAGATTATCTCGGACAGGAAGTAACAGAAGCTGTGATTACTGTTCCGGCATACTTTAACGACAGCCAACGTCAGGCAACAAAAGAAGCCGGGGAAATTGCAGGTTTAAAAGTGCGCCGTATCATTAATGAGCCGACCGCAGCAGCATTAGCTTACGGGCTTGACAAAAAAAGCGTGGATCAGAAAGTAGCTGTGTTTGATTTGGGTGGTGGTACTTTTGATATTTCCATTTTGGAATTGGGCGAAGGAGTTTTTGAAGTAAAATCAACCAATGGTGATACACACCTCGGTGGTGATGACTTTGATAAAGTGATTATGGATTGGCTTGCCGCAGAATTCAAAAAAGACGAAGGAATTGATTTGCATAAAGATCCGATGAGCTGGCAGCGTTTAAAAGAAGCTGCTGAAAAAGCTAAAATTGAATTGTCTTCTTCTACTGAAACCGAAATCAATCTTCCTTATATTACCGCTGTCGATGGAGTTCCAAAACATTTGGTGAAAAAGCTTACCCGTGCTCAATTTGAAAAATTAGCAGATGATCTTTTTTCCCGTTGTTTAAAACCGTGTGAAGCTGCATTAAAAGATGCAGGGTTAAGTAAAAATGACATTAATGAAGTAATTCTGGTCGGTGGTTCTACCCGTATTCCGAAAGTACAGGAAATCGTAGAAAATTTCTTTGGTAAAAAACCACACAAGGGCGTAAATCCGGACGAAGTTGTTGCAATCGGAGCTGCAATCCAGGGTGGTGTTCTTACTGGCGAGGTTAAAGACGTTTTATTGCTTGATGTTACCCCGCTTTCTTTAGGTATCGAAACTATGGGCGGTGTGATGACACGATTAATTGACAGCAACACAACCATCCCGACAAAGAAAACAGAAGTCTTTTCTACCGCGAGTGATAATCAGCCAGGCGTACAGATTCATGTACTGCAGGGAGAGCGGCCAATGGCTTCACAAAATAAAAGTCTCGGAACTTTCAACCTCGATGGAATTCCACCAGCTCCACGCGGCGTACCACAGGTAGAAGTAACTTTTGATATCGATGCGAACGGTATTTTGAACGTTTCTGCAAAAGATAAAGGAACCGGCAAATCTCACAACATTCGCATTGAAGCAGGTAGTGGTCTTAGCAAAGAAGAAATTGAGAAAATGAAGAATGAGGCTAAAGCCAACGAAGCAGCTGATAAGGCAGAAAGAGAAAAAATTGACAAGCTCAACCAGGCAGATAGTTTGATCTTCCAGACAGAAAAACAATTGAAAGAATATGGTGATAAAATTTCAGCAGATAAAAAAGCACCAATTGAAACCGCTTTGCAAAAACTGAAAGATGCTCATAAAACACAGGATATAAATGCGGTTGATTCCTCTCTCACAGAATTAAATAATGCATGGACAGCAGCAAGTGAGGAAATGTATAAAGCTTCACAGGGACAAGGTGCTCCGGGTGGCGATGGACAGCCAAACAGCCAGCAGCAGGAAAATGCACAATCAAACGCAGGAGGTGACAATGTAACGGATGCTGAATTTGAAGAAGTAAAATAAATGGTTGTTGAATGAATAAAAGGGTTGTTCGAAAGAGCAGCCTTTTTTTGTGAAAGGAAAAGTAACTTTGGCTCTTTAAGACCGGCATTTGGGGGGAATGGTATCTTCACCACAGGAAAACTTAATTACCTTTGAGCGAGAATGAAACACTTAAAATCTCTCAATAAATATTTTTGGAAATATAAATGGTTGTTTTTTCTCGGAATGGTATTTATTGTTCTTTCAAATTATTTCAGAATACTGTCGCCGCAGGTTACTAAATATGTTTTAAATACAGTTGAGCTCAGCCTAAACCAGGGTAAACCACATGCAGTTTCAAAAGCCGCCACCCATTATGATCCGTTGGTAACCGTTTTTTTAAATCAGTTGCAGACTGATAACGCCTCTTACAAAACAAAAATTCTTTACTCCGGAATTGTTCTCCTGGTTCTTGCGCTTATCAGCGGCGCCTTTATGTTCCTGATGCGCCAAACGATCATTGTAATGAGCCGGCATATTGAATATGAACAAAAGAATGAAATCTTTAAACATTACCAGCAATTAGACACGCAGTTTTACAAAACACACAATACCGGCGACCTGATGAGCCGTATTTCTGAAGATGTAAGCCGTGTCAGAATGTATGTCGGTCCTGCGATAATGTATTTAATCAATCTTGCCGCAACGATTGGCTTTTCGGTTACTTATATGTTGAATGAAAATAAAGAACTGACTTTATATGTGCTTGCGCCTTTACCAATATTGGCGTTCACCATTTATTATGTAAATACAATCATCAACCGGAAAGCAGATAAAATTCAGGCTTTGCTTTCAGATCTTACAACCAATGCACAGGAATCCTATTCAGGAATCCGGGTGATAAAGTCTTTTGTGCAGGAAAAAGCGATGCTTGGCTTTTTTGATAAAAACAGTGAAGATTACCGGACTCATTCTATTTCACTCGCAAAAACCGAAGCCATTTATTTTCCTTCGATGGGACTGATGATTGGACTTAGCACTTTATTAACGATCATGATCGGCGGTATTTACGTGATCAATGGCAGCATCAGTGTTGGTGTTATTGGTGAATTTATCATGTATGTGTTGCTACTCACTTTTCCTGTAAGCGCCATCGGGTGGACTGCAAGCATGATACAAAGAGCCGCAACATCACAAAGGCGCATCAATGAATTTTTGCATACAAAACCAACAATAAGGAATGAAAAAAATACCAAAGAAATTCATTTAAGAGGGAATATCAAATTTCAGAATGTTGATTTTGTTTATCCGCATACCGGAATTCATGCCATCAAAAACTTTTCATTAATTATTCACAAGGGAGAAAAAGTAGCGATCATTGGTAAAACAGGATCTGGAAAATCTACGATTGCTCAGCTAATGTTGAGAATGTATGATCCGCAGAAAGGAAATATTTTTTATGATGACACAAACATTAAGGAAATTGATTTAAAAACTTTGCGTTCGCAAATCAGTTATGTGCCGCAGGATGTCTTTCTATTCAGTGATTCCGTTAAAAATAATATTGGATTTGCGTTGAAAAAACCTGAAAAAGAAAGAGTAATGGCAGCAGCAAAAAATGCAGTAGTAGATATGGAGATTGAATCGTTTCCGGAAAGGTATGAAACGTTGATAGGGGAGCGCGGTGTTACGCTTAGCGGCGGACAAAAGCAAAGAATTTCGATCGCTCGCGCATTGATCAAAGACCATGAAATCACCGTTTTTGATGATTGTCTCAGTGCTGTAGATGCAAAAACAGAAAATGAAATAATTGCACATTTGTATGAATATCTACAGAAAAAAACAGCCGTAATTATCACACACCGTATTTTTTCTTTATTTAGTTTTGATAAAATTATCTTGCTGGAAGATGGCGCTATTGCTGAGGAAGGAACTCATCAGTCTCTTCTTGAAAAAAATGGGTTGTATGCAGAAATGTACCGGCACCAGCAGGAACAGGAGCGGCATGGCCGAAGTGTGAGTGAGATGGAGTTGTAAGCCTCGCTGCCAACTAAGAAATTCGCATTAAAACTAAAAGGCCGGAACAGGAGCAATTATTTTGTCAATTGAAAAACAATTTTATCTTTGCCTCTCCTAAAAAGTTATTTACAAATCAATAAAAAAAATTAAAAAGTGGCGTACGAAAATAATGACAAAAAGATGGAAAGTGTTTACAGTCAGCGTATCAGAGCGGGAAAGCGCCGGACTTATTTCTTTGACGTAAGAGAAACACGTGGTAATGATTATTATTTAACCATCACTGAAAGCAGAAAAAAATTTAATGAAGATGGGTATGACCGGCATAAAATTTTTCTGTACAAAGAAGATTTTAATAAATTTTTAAAAGGAATGACGGAGGCAATAGATTATGTAAAAACAGACCTCATGCCTGATTTTGATTTCGATGCTTTCAATCATGAGAATTCCGAGAATTACGAAGGCGGCTATGCAGAAAAAAAGGAATCTTCAAGCCAGGAAAAAGCACCCGAGGCTGATTCTGAGAAGAATGAACCTGCTACAAAAGCTTCTTCTGAAACAGTTGGCAATACTGAAAAACCGGAAACCGAAACACCGGATGAACCTTCAAATTCTACAAATTCTATCCAACACGAAGAAGTAGATAAGTGGTAAAATAAATATTTCTAAAATAAGATCTTTATACGATCCCCGTAATGAGTTTGCGGGGATTTTTTTTAATAATCTCTTTGAAATTTTTAAACCTGTAAAGTAAAGAGATAAAAATCAAAGAAAGAGGTTTTCAAAGAAGATTAATTGTCTGCTCTTTTCAGTAAACCAATAAATACTACCATTTCACTTTTTGAATTAGCGGTGATAGCTGAGTAATTTCTTTCACCTAAAACCTCTTTTTTTTTCATTTCTTGTTAAGCATGGGAGGAGCAAGCAATCCCTTAGAGCCATTAGGCATTAGCTCGGGTGGAATGATCGTAATTGCTGCTACAGGCATATTTGACGGAAAACCAGGAGCGAGGCAGCGCATTTTATCGACAGGTGATTCAAATACTTTTCCGATTTCTTTGTTATATAAGAATTTATATTTTGGAACATTCATTGCGGTTATATCCTGTCTGTTCAAAAGGATTATCGAATCAACGTAAGCAGATGTTGTCGTTATTTTACCATTAAATTGAGCATTTGCGGAGACACAAAAAAGAAATATTGACGCAGAAAATATCAATTGCTTCATGACTGACAGATTTAAAGAAGACAATTAAAAAATGAATCGAGTACCAAAACTACTCATTTTATTTTGTTGACGATTCTGATATTTTTTGAGAGAAACAACGATCCTACGCAAATTTGAAAACACAAATTGCCGGTATTTATTTCTTGACTGAATAGTTCAATAATTGAGTAATTTAATAATTAACGTCTCATTCATTCACGAGTTTCTTATACTCATTAATCAATCCGTTTGTTGAAGAATCATGGGAAGTCACTTTTTCATAGTTTTCCAATTCGGGTAAAATATTTTTTGCCAGTTTTTTTCCTAATTCCACACCCCATTGATCAAAACTGTAAATATTCCAGATCACTCCCTGAACAAATATCTTGTGTTCGTACAAGGCGATCAATTCACCTAAAGTAAATGGCGTTATTTTGGTAATCAAAAATGAATTGGTTGGTCTGTTGCCATCAAATTCTTTGAATGGAGCTAATTTTTCCGGAACTCCTTCTGCCTTTAATTCCTGTTTCGTTTTGCCATTCATCAATGCTTCTGTTTGAGCAAAAAAATTGGACAATAAAATTTTATGATGCTCACCCATTGGATTGTGGCTCAACGCGGGTGCAATAAAATCTGCCGGAATCAAAAGCGTACCCTGGTGCAGCAATTGATAAAAAGCATGTTGTCCATTTGTGCCCGGTTCGCCCCAGATCACGGGACCCGTATGATAAGTTACCCGTTTTCCGTTTCTATCCACATGCTTCCCGTTACTTTCCATATTTCCCTGTTGAAAATAGGCAGGAAACCGGTGCATGTATTGATCATAAGGAAGGATCGCTTCGGTTTGTGCACCAAAAAAATTGATATACCAAAGGCTGATTAATCCCATCAAAACCGGAATGTTCTTTTCAAATGCTTTCTCCCTGAAATGCTTATCTGTCTGATAGGCGCCTTTTAATAATTCTTCAAAATTATCATAACCGATCGTCAGTGCTATTGATAAACCAATGGCGCTCCAAAGGCTGTAACGGCCGCCAACCCAATCCCAGAAAACAAACATATTTTGTTTATCAATGCCAAATTCCTCCACGCCTTTTTCATTGGTGCTCAACGCGACAAAATGCTTCGCAACATTCTTTTCGTCAATTGCAGATTGCAAAAACCAATCTCTTGCAGAGTGCGCATTGGTCATGGTTTCCTGCGTGGTAAAAGTTTTGGAAGCGATCAAAAAAAGTGTTTCATCAGGAGTGATTTTTTTCAAAACTTCTGCCAGATCTGTTCCATCAATATTGCTTACAAAATATGGTTGAATGTCTTCTATCCAATACGGTTTTAATGCTTCTGTTACCATCACGGGGCCAAGATCACTGCCACCAATTCCGATGTTTACCACATACTTTATTTTCTTGCCTGAATAACCTTTCCATTCTCCTGAATGAATTTTCTGGCAAAAGTTTTTCATGTGTTCCCACTCTTTTTTTACCTCAGGCATAACGTCTTTTCCTTCAGAAAAAATGGGTTTGCCAGAGAAATTTCTGAGGGCAGTATGTAACACCGAACGTCCTTCTGTTTCGTTGATGAGTTCACCGGTAAACAAAGATTTAATCGCTTTTTGTAATTCGCATTCATACGCCAATTCAAGCAGTAATACTTTCGTTTCGTCGGTCACGATATTTTTAGAAAAGTCGCAAATGATATCGGTAACTGCGTAGGAATATTTTTTAAAACGTTTCTTGTCTTCCTGGAAAAGATCTTTCATTTGAACATGCTTCATCGCTTTGGAATGCTCCTGCAATTTTTTCCAGGCAGCGGTTTTTGTGGGATTTATTTTTGGAAACATTTGGTGAGATTTTATTTTCTGATTATTGCGAAGTTAATATGATAGGTATTAGTTTTTTAAAAATTAAAAAACATTTTCCTGTTTGATTTTTTCAAACATAATGCCAATCACAGCTTTAGTAACTTATGAATACAGGAAGTTTACAAAAATGAATGTCAGTCGGTAACAGATGGTAGCAAGGCATTTTCCAACTCGCCCTGCGAAATAAAAAGCGTATCCGGCTGCCGTGACGACCAAACTTTTCCGGAAAAAGTAGCGTCAAAATGAGTGGTTGAAATTTTTGTGATTTTGAGCTGAAGTGTTGAGCCATTTGTTATTGCTTCAGGCCCATCCGGTTGAATGCCATAGTTTCTGCCGTTCCAGTTATAAACCAAAACCGGCATGTCTAATGCCATACCTTCTGTGAGCGGATAATTCAGAGAAGGAGAGGCGATATAACAGGCGTTATTGAACAATCCAAAAAAATATTGCTTCGTGGTTTTGTCGTAATGAAGAAATCCGCTTTCAAAATCATACACTGAAAATAAAATGGTGTCTTTATTACTGATGAAACTTAAAGTAGTTTTTAGATCATCAGGATGATAAAAAGTCCAATCATTTGTGCCAACAAGTATTTTAAATCCATATTCTTTATCCGGACAACTTATCGCTGTAATTCTTACAGAATCAACGGTTCCGGTTATTACCGGTAATGGTGCATCGCCTGTGGAGTCAATATATGCGTTATAATTCCAAACGTTGATATAATTATTGTTCCCCCAACTTTGCAGGCTTTTATAACCGGCCGGAATATTTACAGGAACATCCTGTGTTTTTCCGTTTTGATAGATGGTAACTGTGACATGAATCGGCGCGTTGATAACCGTGTTATATCTCACTTCTAAATAACTGTGATAGAGAACATTCATCTGAATGACGTTGTTTCCCTGTTGAATTTTGTTTGAAACGGTAGAAGGATCTTTTTTGCAAGCTGAAAAAAATACCGTCATGGAAAAAACGATAGCAATATTTTTCAAAAGTAATAAGTTGTTTTTCACAATAGAGTTAGGGTTTGAAGAAAAATTTTTTGTAAAATTATACAAATAAATGACAAAGGCGTTACTGATTTATGATTCAAGAACAGTTAAAAACTTTCAGATATATCATTTTTATGGAAAGATAATTGTGAGATAAACGTTCGTAAACAAAACATTTAAAATAATTTGGGCATTCATTTAAACGATTTTTTATGAAGCTTAAATTAATAAACCTCTTATTCATATTGATTATGGCCTCTGACACAAAAGCACAAACAAATGAGATTCCTTCTCAGAAAAATCCAAGCCCCGTGATAGCTGACGGCGCTACTTTGCAATTGATTTCAAATCAATTCAGCTTCACCGAAGGGCCGGCAACAGACAAGGAGGGAAATGTCTTTTTTACAGATCAGCCAAATAACAAGATATGGAAGTATGATACGAATGGAAAGCTTTCTGTTTTTTTATCAGATGCCGGCCGTTCGAACGGAATGTTTTTTGATAAAAATGGAAACCTGATTAGTTGTGCCGATGAGCATGATCAATTATGGTCTATTTCTCCTGAAGGAAAAATAACCGTGTTGGTAAAAGGTTTTCATGGCCATCTTTTCAATGGACCAAATGATGTGTTTGTTACTCCCGCCGGTGCCATTTATTTTACAGACCCTTACTATCAGCGTTCGTACTGGACCAGGAAAGCGCCTGATTTAGACGGGCAGAAAGTTTATTTTTTGAAAGAAAAAAATAATGCCGTTATCGTAATCGATGATCTTAAAAAACCGAACGGAATCGTTGGTACTCCGGATGGTAAATATTTATATGTGGCAGATATCGAAGGCAATAAAACGTATAAATATGCGATTGCTGAAGATGGAATGCTGAAAGACCAGAAGGTCTTTACAGATCAGGGTTCCGACGGGATGACGATTGATAATGACGGCAATATTTATCTTACCGGAAATGGTGTAACTGTATACAACAGCGATGGTAAGAAAATTGAACATATCGATGTTGCGGCTAAATGGACCGGCAATATTACCTTTTGGGGAAAAGAAAGGAATTATTTATTCATCACTGCTTCTGAAAATATTTATATCATAAAAATGAAGGTTAAAGGCGTTTATTGAGATCGGTTTAAATAGCAAAAATCTGTGTGTAATAAATCCGGCCATTCCGGTCTTTTGCACCACCAATTCCTATGTATTTGAAACGGCCCAATAAATTCTGACGGTGTTCAGGAGAATTCTTCCACAAGTCCACTACCTTCTTTGCAGAAGTCGGTCCCAAAGCCACATTTTCTGCAAAGCTTGCTAGTTGTTTGATGTCTTTTTTTGCCAGGGCATCTCTTTTATAAAAGCCGGCATGTCCGAATGGTACCCGTCCTGACGCCATATCCTCGCTGTGATGCAGGGCAATTTTATTGAGATCATCTCTCACGATCAGTGCATTCAAACCTTGCGATTTACGGAATTGATTGGTTTGCTGCGCAACATCCTGCACGAGGTCCGGATTCATTTCGTTTGTAAAAGAGGAAAGGGATTGAAAAAAGCAAAAGCAAATAATTGAAAGAAGAAAAAAGTTTTTTTTCATTGAGGTACAGATTACAAATTAGCGACAACTTTTATACCAGTGTCAAAACTGTTTGCTTGCTTTTTTAATGATTAACAATTTCTTATTTGATATGCACAACACCAATCGCCATTATTTCTCTTTTACTTTCATGGATTATTAGCTGTGTTATCACTTATTTTCTTTTTTATTTGTATTTTTTCCAAAAAAATATGCCGGGAAAGTTCAGTAACTCATTCTTTTTAAAATTATTTCTTTCAACATTTTTCTTTGTATTTGTCATAGATCTTTCTGCGCAAATGCCCGGCAATGGCCTTGATGCAAAGAACTATCGTTACAACCTTTTATTAAATGACAGCAACAATATCATCAAGGGAAATGCAGTGATCACAACCGGATTTACAAAGAATGAAAGGCTGGTAGTTTTTGACCTGGTAAATAGAAATGAAGATGGAAAAGGAATGACCGTTACATCTGTTACAAAAAATGGAAATGCTATAAATTTTTCACAGGATTCGCAGCATCTTATCATAAATGACGAAGGATTAAAGGGAAAAGAAAATGTATACAACATCACTTATGAAGGCATTCCGGAAGATGGATTAATAATCAGCAATACCGAATTCGGAGATCGTTCTTTTTTTGCAGACAATTGGCCGAACCGCGCGCACAACTGGATTCCATGCAATGATCATCTTTCCGATAAAGCGACAGTTGAATTTATTGTAACCGCTCCTGATCATTACGAGGTTGTTTCGAATGGGGAAAAAATGGAAGAAATAAATTTGCCGGGTCATTTAAAACGAACCTACTGGAAAGAAAATGTACCGTTACCAACAAAAGTAATGGTGATAGGTGTTACCAATTTTGCCGTTTCTCATTTTGCTGATGTGAATCGCATGCCTGTTTCCAGCTGGGTTTATCCCGAAAATAAAGACAGCGGATTTAAACACTATGCAATTGCTGAAAATATTTTGGAATGGTACATAAAAAAAATTGGCGCCTATCCTTATGAAAAGCTGGCAAACGTGCAATCGAAAACTATTTTCGGAGGAATGGAAAATGCAAGCTGTATATTTTATTTTGAAAATTCTGTAAATGATCCCGGCATAGAAAGTTTGTTCGCCCATGAAATCGCCCATCAGTGGTTTGGAGATAATGTAACAGAAAAAGACTGGCCGCATCTGTGGTTGAGTGAAGGGTTCGCAACTTACATGACCGATTTGTACCTGGAAAATAAATATGGAAAAGATTCTCTAAAAAATTTATTGAAACAACAGCGGCAAAAAGTTTTAAGATTTTATAAAGATCATAAGACGCCTGTTGTTGATACTTCCGGAACAAATGATTTAATGCATTTATTAAATGCAAACAGTTACCAGAAAGGCGCGTGGATACTACATTTACTTCGAAGGAAAGTGGGCGATAGTTTGTTCTGGAAAGCTATTCGTGATTATTATAAAACCTTTGCAGGAAAGAACGCAAGCACACAGGATTTCGAGAAAATATTTGAAAAAGTAACGCATCAAAATCTCGCCACATTTTTTAGTCAGTGGCTCTTTAACCCGGGACAACCGATGTTGAATATTCAATGGAATTACAACAAAACAAAAAAATCTGTTTCAATAAAAATTGAACAAACACAACCAAATTTTTTTGAATTTCCTTTGCAGATAGCGTTTGTAAATGGAAATGAGAAAGTGATTAAAACAATTGAGGTCAGAAATAAGATAACAGAAAAAGAGATTCCGATGCCGATGGTTCCCACAGAATTAATCACTGACCCGGATGTGAATTTATTATTTGAAGCAAAGTGCAGCATGGATTTAATTAGTATCAAGCAGTAAAGCAAGAAATATGGACGATTTCATTTTTATTTTTGCCCGAAGATCAATCATCCAATATTTTAGACAGAAAAAGAAGATCATTTTTCTTGTATTGGTTGCACGGATCAACGAAACATTTGCTGAATTCTTCCAGTAAATGTTGAATGATCTTTTTGTCGTTTAGCGGCTTGTAATAAGATGGTACCGGTGGCACCGAAATTCTTTTGAAGTAGCTATCCACATCTTTTTGAGAATAGACCTGGCCATTCAGTGGGTCGATATAAAAATTAATTTTTTCGCTTTTTTGTTTGCCCGGATTTGGGAACTGGTAATCCATGTCAAAATAGGCAAGTATAAATTGTTTTGGTATGTTGATAGCCCGTGCCGGAATGTCGAGTAATTCACAAAGGATCAGGTACAGAATTCCGTTGGTTATTGAGTTTCCTCTTTTATTTTCAATCAGTTTCGTAAGCATGAAATCGTCTGTAATATCATAACTTACTTCGTTTCCTTTCAATTTATAATAGCTATATAAAATGCCGGAAATCACATTTATCTGTTCCAGCGGAGTGAGATAACTGTTAAGCTCCAGCCAGATATTTCTCCTGATCTTTTCTATTTCCTGCAGGGTGGTTGTGGCAATCATTTCAGGAAAGCAATATTTTGAAACCAATAAAGCACCATGCAGCAATTCACAGGTTCCGTTTTTCCATTCAGTAAATTCTTCTACCAGGTCGCGGAAATGCAGTTTGTGAATGATCATTTCAATTCTTTCTTGTACATTTTCGTCCGGGCTGTTTTCCCAAAGGTTTTCAAGATTTGGAATGATAGCACGGCCATGAGAAATAATGCGTTCTGTTACAGAAGTGAAAACCTCATCATCGGGGTCGTCTATCAAATGAAAGAGAGCGGATATTTCCTTGTTTTCCAGCATGCAAAAAATTTGTATGTTAGGTTAATTAATGTAAAGATAGAAAAGTTTGTATGTTTTTAAAGCATTAACAGGAGTTTTTTTGCCACTAAATTTTACTTTTTTTCGTCACTTGGTTACACACAAACAACCGTCGTCTCGCCTGACTTTTATCTACATTATTTCATTGCAGTTACCGGGCAGCCGGTACATAAATTGCGGGCAGTAAAGAAAGGAATAATTTGAATTCCTATTTTACAGCTGATTGCGCAGCAGCAAAAAAATCTGTTATTATATTTACATTCTTTTTTAAAAATTAAAATATGACAAATAAAATTGCACTGATAACCGGTGGCAGCAGGGGACTTGGAAAAGAAATGGCGTTGCGTTTGGCAGAAAACGGCCGTAACATTGTTATAACATATGCATCACAGAAAGAAGCGGCAGAAAAAGTGATAAAAGAAATAGATCCAACAGGAAAGCAAGCGGCCTCATTGCACTTCGATGCCAACGAGGTTTCGGCGCTCGGCAATTTTGTAAGCGATTTCCAACGAACGATTCAGCAAAAATGGAATGTCAGTAAGTTTGATTTTTTGATCAATAACGCCGGTATCGGCGCTACCATTCCGTTTGAAAAAGCAACAGAAGAAGAATTTGATCGCTTTATGAATATTCATTTCAAAAGTGTTTATTTTTTGACACAGCAACTTCTTCCTTTCATTAATGATCATGGAAGAATTATCAATATCTCGTCAGGAACCACCAAATATTCGGTTCCCGGCTATTCAATTTATGCGTCCATGAAGGGAGCCATTGAAACTTTTACCCGGTATCTGGCCAAAGAAGTGGGAAGCCGTGGAATTACAGCCAATGTGATTGCCCCCGGCCCTGTGGAAACAGATTTCAATAATGGCGGTAACCGTGATAATCCGGAAAGAAAGAAGATGATGGCTTCACGTGCTGCTCTTGGCCGCGTCGGGTTGGCGAAGGATATCGGCGGCGTCATAGCTTTTTTGTGCAGCGAAGACGGAGGCTGGATCGATGGGCAGCGAATTGAGGTGTCGGGTGGCTTGAATTTATAGCAATCGTTCGTTTGCCGTGAAAAACTTTAGGATACACCTTCCCGTTACAAGCCGTTATTATCCGGTTTGTGTTTTTTTGTCTTGTGGCATGGTTTTTAATCTTCTTTTTTCTTAAAAACTTATGATCCCACAAACGATACAAATGAGCCAGTTTGCGCTCAGTGCACAGTATGAAGATATTCCGGAAGCAACCGCAGATCAGTTAAAAAGACATTTTTTAGACAGCATCGGCTCTTTTATTTTTGCACAGGATCAAATGCCGATTATTAAATTAAGAAATGCATTTGTCGATCTGCAGGGAGAAAATAAAAGCCTTTCTATTCGCGATCTTTCTTTCGACAAACTGGCTCAATATTTTACTGCATTGATCCGGTATCCTGATTTCATGGATAATTTTTTAGCCAAAGAATCTACCTGTCATCCGAGTGATAATATCGGTCCTTTATTAGCGGCGGATAAGTTGGTTCGGTTATCAGGAAAAGATTTTCTTTTGGGGATGGCCATCGGTTACCAGGTTGAATGCAGGCTTACCAAAGAAATGCCGGTGATGATCGAAGGGTATGATCATACAGCTTTGCTGGCTTTCTCAGTAACAGCAGAATTGGCACGCGTTCTATCACTTACAGAAGCGGAAACGGCGTGCGCCTTGGGAATGGCCGGATGTGCTTTTAATCCTTTGGTTACTTGCCGCGCCGCTTACACCACTGAATGGAAAGGCTTTGCTTCATCGTCAGTAAATGCAGGATGTGCCACAATCGCATTACTTGCAAAAAATAAAATGACCGGCCCGATTGACCTTTTTGAAAAACCTGTAAAAGGTTATGATGCTATTTATGGGATGGATTTGAAATATGACTGGACAAATGAAAACTTCGATCTGATTCCACGCTGCATTCTTAAAAGTTATAACTCGGAAGTTCATTCACAGCCGAGTGTCGAAGAGGCTTTGGAGCTAAAAGAAAAACATTCTTTTGATCCTTCAGACATTGAAAAGATCGATATTACTACTTTTCTTACGGCTTATCATATTGTTGGGGGAGGAGAGTATGGCGACCGAAAGACAGTTTTTAGCAAAGAAGCCGGCGATCATAGCATGCCTTATGTAATTGCTGTTGCCATCCTCGACGGCCAGGTTTATCCTGAACAATTATTTCCCGAAAGAATTAACGAGCCTGACGTGCAGGAACTTTTACAAAAGGTTGATGTGCATACAAGTTTTCCGCTTCATAAACCAGTAAAGCTGGCAGGAATTCTCGACAAGAATACAGAAGCCTATCCGGATAAGCTCATGACGCAGGTAACGATTGAATTAAAGAACGGAGAAAAATTTTCTGCAGAAAAAGAAAGCTATAAAGGATTTTTTCTGGATCCGTTTTCATGGGAAGATGTGATCAGAAAATTTAAAAAACTTACCGGGAATAAAATTTCTGAAACAACAAAAGATGAGATCATCAACATCATCCGAAACTTCGAAGGGCATTCAGTAACTCAGTTGCTGGAAAGGGTGGTGATAGAGTAAATAAGTTACTAAATACAGAACACCAAATATTTCATCTGCATAATTTTCAGAGGACACCTTTCAAAAGGTGTTACTCTGAAAATTAAAACGCTAATATTTATTCATCTGCTGCAACAATTGATTCTTTTAATACCTTTAATATTCATTCTAAAAAAATATTACAATGGCTACCAGAAGAAAATTCCTTCAACAATCAGGCGCTTTCGCATTGGGATGTTTGCTGATCCCACAGTTAAGCAAATCGGCTTTGTTTTCATTAAGAAAAAATTATCCTCCCATTGGTTTGCAACTTTATACAATGGGTAACCTGATGACAACGGATACAAAAGGCACCTTACAAAAACTGGCAGCCATCGGATACAGGGAAGTGGAAAGTGCGGGATCACAAAAAGGAAATTTTTATGGATTCAAACCAAAAGAATTTGCAACAATGGTAAAAGATGCCGGCATGCGTTGGCGGTCCGCACATGTTGGCGGCGCTGCGTTTAAGACCTCGCAGATCATGAAAATGGCAAAAAATGCTGAAGACTCGGCGAGAATAAAAAGCTATTTGGAAAAGATGAAAAATGCTCCCAAACCGCTCAATTTAACCGACAATTACCAGCAACTTGCAGATGATGCAGCAGAAGGTGGCTTAAGTTATTTAGTTTGTTCAAGTATCCCGGTATCTACATTAGATGAAATAAAAACGGCGGTGGAAGTTTTTACCAAAAGCGGTGAAGCTTGCAAAAAGAATGGCGTCCAGTTTGCCTATCACAATCACGTAACGGAATTTGACGAAGTGGAAGGTCATCGTCCATTTGATTATATTCTGAATCATACCGGTAAAGATCTTGTGAAAATGGAACTCGATCTTGGCTGGGCAACCAAAGCCAAACAAGACCCGGTTGAATTATTCAAATTGCATCCGGGACGTTTTCCGTTGTGGCATGTAAAAGACCTGGATAAAGCAACCATGGAACCGACAGAAGTAGGATCAGGCTTTATTGATTTTAAAAGGATTTTTGACAATGCGCAAGAATCAGGAATGAAATATTTTTTTGTAGAACAGGACGGAGCGCCGAAGCCGTTTGAAGATGTAACGAAAAGTTATGATGATTTAAAAAAGATACTGGTTTAATGCTACAGTTAATTTTGAAAACACGAATTGTAGATTTTTGTTTGTTTATTGCAGCGGCACGACTATAAGCTTTTAAAAATCATTTTTTCCGTAGCAATAAGGTCAATATTCTCGGAATAGACCACCTTTCATTGTCATCAAAATACTCATCCACCCCAATTATTTCAAATCCATTTTGTTTTGCAGCGGATGTGAAGTCTGAAATGTGATGATTAAAACAAATTAGCGTTTGTGTCCCATTTTCTGTTTCAAACCTTGCTTTAGTGCCGGAGTATTGTTTAAACGGATGGAGCTCGCCAATGTAAACCAACGCATTTTTCTTTGTTACAAGTGATACTTTGTTTAAAATTTCGTTTAAGTTTTCAATATGTTCAAGCACTAAGCTGAATGTTACCAGGTCGAATGGCTTATAACCAAAATTCCAATCGCCGGTAATATCTGCCTGGATAAAGTGAACATTTGTGGCCCGGATTTTTTCCTTTGCCTTTGCCAGCATACCAGCAGAAAAGTCAACAGCTACAATATTCTTAGCTTTCTTTAAAAGGAATTCCGTGTTTTTTCCTGTACCACAGCCGATTTCCAGACATTCCTCAAAATCATATTTTTCCAGCGTTTTTCTTAAAGCGAAACCTTCGAGGTCGCGGGTTTTATTGATGTTGGTATCATATTGATCTGACCAGATATTATATGTCTGTTTTACGTCCATGATTTGTGACAGGATAAAAATGTTTCTTGAAGATTCTAAAATACAGATCACTTATGCAAAAAAACCGGGCTTTGTGTCCTGCCATTCATGGGGTAATATGGAACTCCCGGGTACATACTTCTTTCTGCGCTGATGCTGCCGGAAATCGAAAAAGTTTTTGCATCATTAATATACATCAATCCGAATGAAGCTGCAGGATATAATCCAAAACTATTCTGATTAAAAGGACTATTGGTTAAATTCTTATTTAAACACGAGAGATACGAAGGATTGATACTAATGTAAGATGGAGCAACCGTTACGTTCGCAAAAGCATACAAATTGTTATTTAGCCTGCGGTCTAATTGCAAACCCATAGGAGCAGAGAATACAGATGCATTGCCACCTTTAAAAAATGACACACTGGTAGATAAGCCCCGATAACTGCTGAAAAACCATTTTGACGGATTGCTGTGAGAATGGCTGTCATTTAAAAGAGCCGGGCTTTGAGAAGTAAAACCGGTCCCGGGAGATAAAACCGTTTGTGACTTTACCGTAACCCAAAAGAAAAGACATACAAGTAAAAAGAATAGGCGCATTCCAGGTAATTTGGAGATAAAAGTAAGGAATAATTTTCAAGAGGTGACACCTTTTCAAAAGGTGTCACCTCTTGAAAATTATTGTCAATTATTTCTTTACCGGCTCATAATACAGCACCATTGAACCGGAGCTAAACGTTTTTGTTTTCAAAAGCTTCAGGTCAATTCTGTCCCTTATGTTCTTAAACAATGACAAACCCTTTCCTGCAATGATGGGCTGAACACACAGTTTCAATTCATCCACCAAATGAAGATTCAAAGCAGCTACAATTAAGCTTGGGCTGCCAACTAAAATGTCTTTACTTTCGGAATCCCCGGATTGCTTCAGTTCCAAAACTTCTTCCTCAAGGCTGCGTAGCGCCACCTTTGCATTTTTCCAGCCGATGGCGTTTACGCCCGTATTAGTGAGTGTATGAGAAAAAACGATCTTCGAAATGTTGTCAATTAATATGGCAAATTCGTCCGTTGGCTTGTTGCCGGTTGGATTTTTTACGATGGCCGGCCAGGCACTTTCCATTAGCTGGTATGTTGTACGGCCGTATAAAAGCGTATCTGCATTGCTTAAAAGTTCATTGTAATGATGATGTAACTCATCATCTGCAATCATTGTCGTATGATCGCAAAACCCGTCGAGGGTCATATTCATCGCTGCAATTAATTTTCTCATTGTATAACTGTTTTATTAATTCTTCGAATACACCGTCATCACCGATGCGTAAAAACATTTGTTATGCAATATCTGGAAAAGTGCATCATACCACAAATAATAGCTATGAAAAAAGGAATATTTCTTTTAACCTTTTTATTTCTATGCTCTTTAGGCTATGCGCAGAAGGGAGGCATAACAAGCAAGAAGGCCGGAAAGTTTGAAGAATCTCAAAATCAAGACTTCCGCTTTTATTGTGACAATGAAATTAAGGCCTATTTTCCGGCAGGCACGAAAAATTGGATGCGAGCTGTAACAAGAAATTTTAGGATGGACCTTCTGACAAAAAATAAAATACCGAAAGGAACTTATAAAGTATTAGTAACCTTTATGGTTACAAAAAGTGGAAAAATAGACAGTATTATGCCGGACACACATTTCGGATATGGGATAGAAGAGGAAATAATCAGGGCAATAAAAAAATGCGCTAAATGGGTGCCAGCCGCAAATTGTGGAAAGAAAATAAATTCATATCAGATTCAACCGGTAACAATTATAGTTAAGTAGTATAAAATTTTAGGACAAAAAGCACGACCGGGTAATTGGCGCAATCAGCCTCTTTTTCGGCGCAATTATACCTTATTTGTTTGTAATTAAGCAGTATGTTTGAGCACTAACAAATCAATTAATACAACTATGGCAGTAATTAATCCACACATCAACTTCAACGGAAATGCCGAAGAAGCGTTTACGTTTTACAAATCAGTATTTGGTGGGAACTTTGCAAAGATCATTCGTTTTAAAGAGCTTGCAAGTGCTGATTTTCCGGTATCCGAACGGGAACAAAACAAGATCATGCATATTGCTTTACGCATCGGTGAATGCAACATGTTGATGGGAAATGATGTTCCTGAAATTTTGGGAAAGACCAACGAAAACGAGAACAGAAGTAAAATAGTTATCAATGCGGATAGTAAAGAAGAAGCGGACAAATTATTTAACGGGCTTTCAGCAGGTGGACAAATTGAAGGGCCAATTGGCGATAGCCCCTGGGGGTCTTATTTTGGTTGTTTCAGAGATAAATATGGTATTGAATGGATCGTGGAATTTGCCAAAAAAGATAATCAGTAAAAAGACGAAAATAACCAACGCCAGCCATGGCAAAAAGGCGTACTTTTTGAGTGTTGTTAGAATAATTGAATCTCAAATTATTCCTTTTTAACGAGCATTAATAACAACTTGGCCTGGCGTTAATCCATTTCCCACGGCCTTTAACGTAACATTTCCGCTCTTACCATCCGGGCGAATAATTACCAAACATTTTCCCCGGAAAGTCTTGTGTTGTGGCTGTTGCATGCTTTCCATATCGCTTGGATTCGCGTTGCCGGTGGCAATTATTTTTCCATTGCCTTCAATATTAAAATTCAAAGGCAGTTCTGCGTAAGGAACAACATTACCATCCGCATCAACCACTTCTGCTGTAACATAAGCAAGATCATTTGCATCTGCATGTATATTGTTGCGATCTGCAACGAGACGGATACCTGCCGGCTTACCTGTGGTTTTCAAAATCACCGAATCAACTGATGTTCCATTCTTAATAGCAACTGCTTTTAATTCTCCCGGCTCATATTTAATGTTGAAGGTTGCCGTAAGATTGGTTTTGGCGGAGGCGCTTTGCTCACCAATGGTTTTACCATTTTGTATAAGCCGGACCGTATCGTATCGGGTATATATATGCACCTGTAAAGTTTTTCCTTCAGCTCGAGGAAAAGTGTAGGACGCAAGTTCATCCGGCCAACCCCAATAACTCACTGTTTCTTTAGCTCCTTCCGGCATTGGTGCATGTACCAGCATCTCTAATTTACTCAGGTTCCAGACTACATCCCGGTAATAAGATTGAGGCTTTTTACCGCCAATCAAATCAATATCGCCACACCAGGAATTAAACCAGGGAAACGTCATCGCAAATGATGTCTTTCCATCTA
>Ga0207652_10001123_pt1 | contig 24094 bp, 16 predicted proteins | sample KBSC63BmetaG_FD_184334 | JGI IMG/M metagenome (GOLD analysis project Ga0207652, IMG submission 184334) | Corn rhizosphere microbial communities from Kellogg Biological Station, Michigan, USA - KBS C6-3B metaG (SPAdes) (version 2) | ecosystem: Host-associated > Plants > Roots > Rhizosphere ... | reverse complement strand
CGAACTGCGTTGCCGCTTTTTCGCGGCCTTCGCGTATGACAGGGAGCATGTTTCCCCGTCCCTGTCCGTTGCTGAGCGCCGTCTTCCTGGGCGCGTGCATCATCCCGCCGGCGCCAGCGACCATCCCCGCCTCGGGCGTGCCTGGCCAGCCGCGCGCCTCGATGAAGTCGGCGCGGACGAAAGGGGAGAGCCCGTTCAAGGACGCCTACTTCGTGCTGGATCCCGAGTCGAACGCGCACTGGACGGCGGCCCGGTGGCGGGCCAGCCGTCCCGCCGACGCCGCCGCCATGGACAAGATCGCCGGTCAGCCGGCCGCCGCCTGGATCGGAAACTGGAGCAACCCCGTCGACGTCGAGGTGAAGCGGCTGGTGTGGGCGAAGACCGGCGCGGGCGGCCTGCCCGTCATGATCATCTACAACTTGCCCTATCGCGACTGTGGCCAGTACTCGGCGGGCGGGGCCGGGTCGCCCGAGCGCTATCGCCAGTGGATCCGCAAGGTGGCCTCGGGGATCGGCTCGCGGCGCGCGGTGGTGGTGCTGGAGCCCGATGGTCTGCCGATGCTGACGAAGTGCCTGGACGCCCATCGCCAGCAAGAGCGGATCGAGATGATCCGCTTCGCCGTCGACACGCTGATGGACCTGCCGGGCGCCGCCGTCTACCTGGACGCCGGGCACTCGAAGTGGGTCTCGGCCGAGGAGATGGCGCCCCGCCTGAAGGCGGCCGGAATCGATCGGGCCGACGGGTTCTCGCTGAACGTGGCGAACTACCAGGCGACGCCTGACCTGCTGGCGTACGGCAAGCGGCTGTCGGCGCTGCTGGGAGGCAAGCACTTCATCATCGATACCAGCCGCAACGGCAACGGCGCGCCCGAAGGCTTCGGCCCCGACGATGAGCGAAGCTGGTGCAACCCCGACGGCCGCGCGCTGGGGACGCCGCCCACCACCAACACGGGCGAGCCGCTGTGCGACGCGTTCCTGTGGCTGAAGGTCCCCGGCGAATCGGACGGCGCGTGCAACAAGGGCCCCGTCGCCGGGGCGTTCTGGCCGCAGAAGGCGCTGGAGCTGGCCCGCAACGCGCACTGGTAGGATCGGGCGGGTGTCGTTCTTCGAAGCAAGTGAAACGGGTCAGCGGGACGGCGCGCGGCCGTCGCTGTCGGCGGAGCTGGAGCGCGCGCTGGTCGTGCAGCTGGGGCAAACCTGGGCGGAGATCAACCAGAACCACTTCCGCCGCCGGCTGCGGCGGCCCGTGATCGCGCTGTCCGACACCGAGCGGCGCTTGGGCGCGTGGGACAGCCGCACGCGGACGTTGTCGCTGGCGCGCGCGCTGTTGCTGGGACGTTCGTGGATGGTGGTGCGCGAGGTGCTGAAGCACGAGATGGCGCACCAGTTCGTCGACGAGGTGCTGGGGGTCCACGACCAGACGGCGCACGGGCCGGCGTTCGAGAACCTGTGCCGCCAGCACGGCTTCGACGCCACCGCCGCCGGGCTGCCCGAACTGGCCGAGGGCGTGGCGGGGCTGGGCGACGGCAGCCCCATCCTGCGCCGGATCGCGCGCCTGCTGGCCCTGGCGGAGAGCCCCAACGCGCACGAGGCCGAGGCGGCCATGCGCGCCGCCCAGCGGTTGATGCTGAAGCACAACATCGACGTCGCGACGGCAGCCACGCGCGAGGGCTTCACGTTCCGTCAGGTGGGCACGCCCAGCGGGCGGGTGTCCGGCGCCGAGCACGTCCTGGCGGGGATCCTGGCGCGGCACTTCTTCGTCGAGGCGATCTGGGTGCCGTCATACCAGCCACTGGCCGGCAAGCAGGGAAGGGTGCTGGAGCTGTGCGGGACGCCGTCGAACCTGGACGTCGCCGTCTACGTCCATGGATTCCTGCTGGCGACGGGCGAGCGCCTGTGGCGGACGCATCGCCGCGAGCGCGGCCTGACCGGCAACGCCGAACGCCGGCGCTACTTGCTGGGCGTGATGATGGGCTTCGACGAGAAGCTGAACGCGGCGGCGAAGGAGAACCGGCGCGAGGGGCTGATCTGGATCGGCGATCCGGCGCTGGCGGATTACCTCGGCCGCCGCTATCCGCGCCGCACCGGCGGCAGCGGCATCGGCGTACAGCCGACCGAGAGCTACCAGGACGGCCGCCGCGCCGGCCGCAACATCGTGCTCGCCAAGCCCATGACGGCGCCCGGGGCGCCTGGGACGTCGGGCGGGCGGTATCTACCGCCACGCTAGCCCGCGGACCCCACCTTCATCTCTCACTCGCGTCGTGGGTGGGGAGGTGCGGCTTCAGGCGGAGCGTTGCCACTCATTGCTGAGCTATTTCTGCCGCAGCGACATCACGTTCGGCGACGTGGGCTTGCCGCTCGCGGCCTTCTGATCGCCGTGCGCCTCGGCGTAGTACTGCAGTGAGCGACCGCCGATGCGCTCGCCGGGGATCATGGTCATGAACCAGCCCTTCTTCGACTTCTCCATGACCGCCGCGTTGTAGCTGACCCCGCCCGACCGATAGAAGAAGGTGATCTCCTTCGCCTTCAGCTTCGGCTGGGCCACACAGTGCACGTACAGGTCGGTGTGGGGATCCGCGATCTCGGGCACGTCGCAGAAGATCGGCTCCGAGAAGTGGTCCGGCACGTCGGGGCCGGCGGCCAGCTTGGCGCGCTCGGCGCGGTCCGCGTCCTCCTTCGCCTTGCGCGCCGTCTCCTTGTCGTTGGCCGCCTTCTTCTCCTTCTCCAGCTTTTCCTTGGCGTCGCGCTCCTTCTTCTCGCGCGCCAGCCCGTCGGCGATCTCCTTGTCCTTCGCTGCCTTGTCCTTGTCGGCCTGCTGGATGCGCTGCTTGGCGTCCGCCAAGGCCTGCTTCGCCTCCGCCAGCAGCTTGTCGCGGTCCGCCACCTGCTGCTGCAACTTCTCCTTGGCGTCACGCTCCTTGTTTTCGCGGGTCAGACCGTCGGCGATCTCCTTGTTCTTCGCCGCCATCGCCTTGTCCATCTCCTGCGACTGCCGCTTGGACTCGGCGTCAGCCTCCAGGGCGGCCTTCTTGGCATCGTCGTTGGCCTGCTTCGCCAGCCGCTTGGTCTCCGCCTCGGCGTCGCCCACCTGCTTCTTGGCCTCCGACACCAGTTGCTTCATCTGTGCCTGCAACCGCTCCTTCTCGGCGCGCTCGCTGGCGGCGCTCTCCTTGGCGGCGGCCAGGTCCTTCTGAGCCTGCGCCAGCTGCTTCGCCAGCTTGTCCTGCTCGGCGGCGTTCCGTTTCCGCTCGGCCTCCAGCAGCTTGCCGTTCTTCTTCTCTTCCTTCGCTTCCTTCGCGGCCTCCTTGGCCTCTTCCTTGGCTTGCTTCGCAGCCTCCTTGGCCTCTTCCTTCTTGGCGGCGCGCTCCTCCTTGGCCGTCAGCTTCCGGGCCGCGGGGGCAGGCGCCTCGTCTTCTTCGTCGTCGTCGTCGCTCTTGGCGGGGCTCGCCTTGGGGGCGGGCGCCGGTGCGGCCGGCGCCTTGGCGATCGGCTTGTCGGGCGGCGCCTTCGCCCCCATCGCCTTGGCCACCGGCGCGGCGCCACCACCGCTCTCGCCGCGCGCCTCCTCGAAGGCGTCGGTGACGCTCTTCGTGCCCATGCCGGCTGTCATCGTGATGCTCGGGTTGATCTTCAGGGCCGCTCCGAACGCCTTCACGCCCGCCTCGCGATTGTCCAGACCGTCGACGTACAGCACGCCCATATGTAGATACGTGCGGGCCAGCATCGGCTCGCCGTCCAGGTCCTTCTTGGCGATCTTCAGTGCCTCCTGCAGCTTGGCCTTCATCTTCTTGAAGTCGCCGTTGCCGTAGGCCTCGACCGCCGCCCGGTTCAGGGCGGTCACCTTCTCGGTCGCGTCCTTCGCGGCGCCTCGCGCCGCGCCCCCAACAAAAACGAACAAGCAAAGAAGCACCGTCCCCAGGAGTCTCACGGTCGCAGAGCGCGTGGTCACGGCAGGCAGCTTAGGATCTCGACCCCATAGAATGCAATCTCTCCTACAGTCTTGGAGGATGGCGTTTTGCGGGGCGACCGGGGGCCCCGCCCAGAGCGATTACCAGCGTCCGTCGACGATCAGCGCGCCGCCGCGCGCGCCCAGCGGCGCCAGGGACACGGAAGGGCCGTTCGCGGCAGCCGCCGTTGCCGCGTCCGCGGGCCGCGAGCGGTACCACAGCACGGCGCTGGTCACCACCGCAGCCAGGCCCAGGCCGACGGTGATGTCCGAGACGAGCGCGGCCGTGCTGGCGGCGTTGCCGTCGGCCACGGCCGCGTCGTTGCACGCCCCGTTCGGACAGTTCTTGTTCCGGTCGCTCCACTTCGAGAACGCTCGCGCACCGAAGATCACGCCCGTGCCCAGCGCGACCACCCCCGCACCCGCGACGACGTAGCTGGCGGTTCGCAACCCGGGCGCGGCGGGCGCGCGCGCCGGTCTCTCCGACACCTGGACTGGCGCGATCGGCGGCGGTCCGACCCTGTCGGGGCCGGTCGCGGCGGCCACCGCCGCGGGTGGCGAGGCCACGAAGCCCAGCACCGGCACCTCGATCATCTGATTCTGGGCATCACCCGTGATCGTGAAGCTGCGCGTCCACGTCCGCCGGTCCGAGGCCGTCGCGCTCACCTCGTGGACGCCCGGATCGACGGGCGTGGCCAGGCCCCAGGCGGCGGCGCCGATCACGCCGCCGTCTTCCTTTATTTGCAGACCCGGGAGGCGCGCCGCCTCGGGCACGACGATGGTCAGGTGCGAGATGCGGGGCTCGATGGCGACCAGGTGCTCGCGGGCGAACTGCTCGCGGTCGGGCCGGCCATCGCGGCGGGCGGCCGCCTGCGCCTCGGTGAACTCCAGCCAGGCGCTGGCCAGTTTTCCCTGCTCCGCGTGGCAGACGGCCAGGTTCAACAGGGTCCCGGTGGCTGGATCGAGGCGCTGGCTCTCGGCCAGCTTCGGGCAAGCGTCGGCGTACTTCTTGTCCGCCATCAGCCGCCGTGCGTCCTGGAACAGCGTCTCGGCCAGCGAGCGGTTGGTGGCCTCGTTCTGGGCCAGCGCCGGTGCCCTGGAGCCGGCGCTGGAGACGAGCGCCAGCGCCGCCACCAGCCGAAGCGAAGAGCGGTCAGCGGCGGCCATCGAGCGGATCCTTTGGTGAGAGAGGAGATGCCGTCTTCGGCGCCGACGGCGGCGCCCCCAACGAGGGCGATGCGCCCGCCGCAGACCCGGTCCCACCCGCGACGCGTGCTGGCTGTTTGGGCTTCGCGCCCCCTGGCTTGTGTACGTGCTCTGCCCCGGTGGCCGGAGCCCTGGGCGGGCGGGGCGGGGCGGGCGGCTTCTCGTCCCTGCCGCGGGCGTCCATCTTCGCCTGCGCCGCCGCCGATTCCTCCGGCGACATGTCGCGGACCTTGACGTCCGGTTTCTCCGCGGACGGCGCGTTCTGGCCTGCGCCGGGGGCGAGCCCTTCGGGAACGCCGCCGGGAACCTCCGCGTGCACGATGGCGGGCTTCGGCTCCACGGTGCGCAGGGAGGGCGCCTCGACGGTGGGGCGGGGCGCTGCGACCGGTGCCGGCGGGGTGTGGGCCGGCAACAGCACCAGCGCGACGATCGCGGCGGCGCAGCCGGACCCCACCGCGACGATCACCCGCGGGCGCCAGCGGCCCGGTCGTTCGCGCGTCAGCGGTGCCGTGTCCGTGTAGGGCGGCAGCTTCCGACCCGTGTCGACGCCCGCGCGGGCCGGCGTCGCGGGGACCAGCTCGCCCGACAGCTGCGCCGACGTGGTCGCCTCCGACGGGAGCGGCAGCGTGGCGTCCTGCGAGGGCGTGACGAACTTCGCCGACGGCCCGCGCTCCGCGGCCGACGTGATCACGCCCGCCGCGCCGACGATGCGCTCCACCGACGAGGCCGCCCAGCGCGGCGCCAGTGGCTGCAGCCGCCGCGCCAGCGCCGCGATGTCCGGCACCCGCTGGCTGGCCTGCTTCTCCAGGCACGCCAGCACGGTCGCCTCCAGGCTGGCGGGCAGCGAGGGGCTGAGCTGGCGCAGCGGCGTGGGCGGGTCGGCGACGATCATGGCCAGCAGCTCGGTCGCCGACTCCGAGATGAACACCGGCTTGCCGGTCACCAGCTCGTGCAGGATCACGCCCAGGGACCAGATGTCGCTGCGCGCGTCGACCGTCTTCGAGCTGCGCACCTGCTCGGGCGACATGTAAACGGGCGAGCCCATGATCGCCATCGTCGAGGTCAGGTCCGTGACGGGACCATCCCCGGTCGTGGACAGCGCCACCTTCGAGATGCCGAAGTCCAGCACCTTGATCAGCGGCGACCCGTCGCGGCGCTTGGTCAGGAACAGGTTGCTCGGCTTCAGATCGCGGTGGACCACGCCCGCGCCGTGAGCCTCGGCGATGGCCTCGCAGGCCTGCAGCACGTATCCGACCGCCTCGTCCGGCGGCAAGCAGCCCCGCATGGCCAGCAGCTGCGCGAGATCGACGCCCTCCAGGTACTCCATCACCATGTAGCAGACGTCGCTGTCCGCCGCGCTGACGTCGACGACGCGCACCACGTGCTCGCTGCGGATGCGGGCGGCCGCGCGCGCCTCACGCACGAAGCGCGTCACGCGGTCGGCGTCCCCGCGCAGCGCCGCGGGCAGGATCTTCACGGCGACCTTCTGGCCCAGTTGGACGTGCTGGGCCTCGACCACGACCCCCATGCCGCCCGCCCCGAGCGTCTTGCCGATCAGGTATTTCCCCAGCAGAAGGTCGCCCTGCTTTATCGGCAGATCCGCCTGCGCCCAAGCCCGCGCCACCGCCGACTTATCGTCCAATTCGGCAGATGGGTCAAGGATGACGCGGGGCCAGGGCCGGCACTCCGGGAACCGAGGAAGCGGGCGCGCCTGGCTGGCTGCCTAGCCCGGATCGGACAGGCCCGACTTCGACGTCAGCGCCGCCGGGCAGGCGATCTTCTGATACGTGAAGTCCGGGTTGTTCGAGCCGCCAAACCACCCCAGGAACCACATGCAGCCCTCCATCAGATCGGACTTGCCGCTGAAGACGGATTGACACTTCTGCATGGTGCAGTTGATGTCGCCATTGCAGGCGCTCAGGAAGCCGCCGTACTGGCTGCCCAGATCCGACATTCCCCACTGCGTCGCGCAGGCGTTCAGCGCGCCCACGCCGCCCCCGGGGATCAACAGGTCGAACTGGTTCGACTGGACACCACCGTTGTTGATGATCTGGACGATCATCGTCTTGCCGTTCAGCGCCGGTGTTCCCTTCTTGTCGCCGTTCGTGTTGTTCGTCCCGGTGAACTGCAGCTGATAACAGCGCCCGCAGGAGTAATTGCCCATGGATGCGGCCGCGAACGCGTACGACAGCGTATCGTCGGCCGCCCAGGGGACGCCGTTCCAGCACATGTACGCCGTTCCGCCGCTCTGGCAGGCGTTCACGGCGTCGTAGTTGCCACCCAGGCTGTTGTCGCTCTTGTCGCAGCTCATCATGGGGTTGCCGCGCGACACGTTCCCCTTCCAGCCGCAGGCGGGCTTGCAGCAGTCCCAGTAGCGCGAGGCCCAGCCGCTCTGGCCGTTCGAGACGGGGGGCGGGTGCATGACGCTGCCGCTGCTGCCGCCGGAGCCGGTCGAGCCGTTGCTGCCGCCCGAGCCGTTGCTGCCGCCCGAACCGTTGGTGCCGCCCGAGCCCTTGACGCCGCCGCTGCCGGGGGCGCCGCCGCTGGCCGTCGTGGCGGCGCCGCCGCTGCCAGGCTTGCCGGCGGTGCCGGTGCCGCCGGCGCGACCGCCGGTGCCATTGCCCCCCGCCTGGCCAGTGACCCCGCCCGAGCTGGCGCCGCCCGTGCCGGTGGAACCGCCGCTGCTGGTGCTGGCCGATCCGCCGCTGCCGGTGGTGGCACCGCCGCTGCCAGAACCTCCGCTGCCGGGCGTGCCGCCGCTGCTGGTCTTGCCGCCGCTGCCGGTCGTGCCTCCCGATCCCTTCGTCCCACCGGTGGCGCTGGAGCCGCCCGACCCCTGGTTCCCGCCGCTACCTTCCGTTTGCGAGCCGCTCGGTTGAGGCGCGCAGGCCACCGCGACCGAGAAGGCGGCGAGACCCACGTAGACGGAAAGAAACCGGTTCGTTCTCAATTTTTTACCTCGGGGGGAGCGGGGGAAGGAAAGGCCCACGCTGTCACGCCGTCCAGCGACACGACGGGTTTACAGGGTGTATTCAGATTTCGGGCAATCCCCGTCGAGGATTCATCAAAAAAGATGAGCCGTCGCGACGTGCGGCGGCCACGCGACGTCGGGCTGCGTCAGCCTCCGGCGCGCGCGCTGCGGCCCGGCTGCACCGCCGCCACGAACTTCACCTTGGGGTTGTCCCGCTCGGCCATCTGCAGCAGCCACTCGGAGTCGAACAGCACCAGCGGCCGCTCTTCGATGTCCAGCACGCAGGTGGTGCGGCCCGACAGCTCGAACTTCTCCAGGTTCAGATTCTCGCCCTCGATCCAGCGCGCCAGACGAAAGGGCAGGCGATCGAAGCCGACCTGCACGCGGTACTCGGACTTCAGGCGGGCCTGGATGACCTCGAACTGCAGCACGCCGACCGCGCCCAGGATCGGCTCGCGTTCGAGGCGCGTGCGATCGAAGAACATCTGCACGGCCCCTTCCTCGGACAGTTGATCCAGGCCCTTCTTCAACTGTTTTCGCTTCAGCGGATCTTCCAGCCGCACGCGCACGAAGTGCTCGGGCGAGAAGCGTGGGATGCCCTCGAACTCCAGCGGCGTTCCCTCGCAGATGGTGTCGCCGATGCGCAGCACGCCGGGATCCCACATGCCGATGATGTCGCCCGAGTAGGCCTCGTCGATCACGGTGCGCTCCTGAGCCAGGAACTGCACCGGGCGCGCCAGCGTTAGATCCTTCATCGTGCGCACGTGATGGACGGTCATGCCGCGCTGGAAGCGGCCCGAGCAGATGCGCACGAAGGCGATGCGATCGCGGTGCTGCGGGTCCATGTTCGCCTGGATCTTGAAGACGAACCCCGTGAACCGCGGCTCGTCCGGCGCCAGCGTGCCGGTGGACGTCTTGCGGGGCCGGGGCGGCGGCGCCAGCTCGACGAACCGGTCGAGGAAAGGCTCGACGCCGAAGTTGTTCATCGCGCTGCCGAAGAACACCGGCGTCACCTGGCCCTTGCGGAACACCTCCAGGTCGAACGGGTTGCCCGCGCTCTCCAGCAAGGCCAGTTCCTCGATCATGCGCGCCTTGGCGGTCTCGCCGATGGCCTCGGCCACCATGGGATCCTCCATGTCGGTCTCGTTCATGGGGGCGCGGCGCGCGCCGGCGTCGCTGCGCTCGAACGTCAGCAGCTTCTTCGACCAGCGGTCGTACACGCCGATGAACGACTGTCCCGAACCGGCGGGCCAGTTCACCGGGCTGCAGGGGATGCCGAGCACGCGCTCGATCTCGTCCAGCAGATCGAACGCGTCGCGGCCGCTGCGGTCCATCTTGTTGATGAACGTGACGATGGGGATGCCGCGCATGCGGCACACCTGAAACAGCTTGATCGTCTGCGGCTCGACCCCCTTCACGCTGTCGATCAGCATGACGGCGGCGTCGGCGGCGGCCAGCGTCCGGTAGGTGTCTTCGGAGAAGTCGTTGTGACCCGGCGTATCCAGCAGGTTCACGTGGCGCCCCGCGTACGTGAACTGCAGGACGCTGGTCGAGATCGAGATGCCGCGCTGGCGCTCGATCTCCATCCAGTCGCTGGTGGTCTGCCGGCCGCCCGCCGCCTTCTGCTTCACCGAGCCCGCCAGGTGCACGGCGCCTCCGTACAGCAGCAGCTTCTCGGTCAGCGTGGTCTTGCCGGCGTCGGGGTGCGAGATGATGGCGAACGTGCGCCGGATGTCGACCGCGGCGCGAAGGCGTTGAAGCTCCGGATCCATGAAGGGGCGTTACGTTACCATCTTCGCGGCAGCGCGGTTGATCGTGCGGGATCGCGCGCGCGGATGTCGACAGAACAGGGTGAGCCGACGTACATTCCAAGAATGAGCAGTGGTTTCGAGCGCAGGCCGTCGATGTCGATTCGCGGGCGGGTCCGCTCATGAAGAAGGCGCGGGTGGTGGTCCTGTTCGATACCGACGACGCGCCCCCGGCCAACCAGGACTTCACCAAGCACATCGAATCCGTGGACGAGGCGGAGTTCGACGTGGCGCGCGCCCTGATCGCGCGCGGGCACGAGGTCCGGTGCCTGGGATTCAAGGACGACCTGGATCAGCTGGTGGCGGGGTTGAAGGCGCAGCCGTTCGACATGGTGTTCAACCTGTCCGAGCGCTTCCGGGGGAAGTCGTCGCTGGATTACACCGTGGTGGCGATCCTGGAGATGCTGGGCATCCCCTTCACGGGCGCCTCTTCGGAAGGGCTGATCCTGGCGCGGGACAAGGCGCTGACGAAGAAGGTGCTGGCCTATCACGGCATCCTGATCCCGCACTTCATGGTGTGCCCCATCGGCCAGCCCATCCAGCGGCCCAGCGACCTGCGGTTCCCGCTGATCGTGAAGCCGCAGGACGAGGACGCCTCGGTCGGCATCGCGCAGTCGTCCGTGGTGCGCGACGACGACGCCCTGAACAGCCGCATCGGCTTCATCCATGAAAAGATCGGCACCGACGCCATCGTCGAGGAGTTCATCGAGGGGCGCGAGCTGTACGTGGGCGTGATCGGCAACGACCGGCCCAAGGCGCTGCCCCCCATCGAGATGGTTTTCAAGAACGAGCCCAACGTCGAGGGGCGCATCGCCACCTTCAAGGCGAAGTGGAGCATGAAGTACCGGGAGAGCCGCGGCATCGAGAACATGGTGGCCGAGGATCTGTCGAAGAGCCTGATCCAGCGCCTGTCCGACGTGGCGGTGCGGACCTACCGGGCGGCGGGGCTGCGCGACTACGGCCGCATCGACGTGCGCCTGGCCCACGACGAGGCCATCTACGTGGTCGAAGCGAATCCGAACCCTTACCTGGCCGACGGCGAGGACCTGGCCTGGGCGGCGGAGGTGGCCGGCTACCCGTACCACGATCTGATCGAGAAGCTGGCCGAGATGACGATGGGCCGGGCCCGCAAGACGTCGAGCTGACCCCGTTCGGAAGCTGCCGGCCAGCGCCAGCCCGCGGCTGGCCGTCGCTCCGTTTCCGCTGACGGTCGGCAGCACGTTCAGCGCGGCGATGCCGTCGACACCGCTGTCGAGATCACAACCTTCTGTCGGAAGCCGGCCAGCGTTCGCCGCACCGGCCTGCCGCGACCAGCGGATGGACATACGACTCGATCGTGGGGTTCGTGCCGCCGGCGCCGCCGCCCATCTGCTCGGCGCGAATGGACGACGCGCCGGGCTCGGTGACGACGACCAGCACGTAGATGTGGCCGCCCGGAGCGGGGACGGCGGCGGCGTTCATCAGCAGCTCGCGAGATTCCAGCGCCACGGGAGGCAGCTGCAGCTTCGCCAGATCGGTGCAGTCGGTGGCGAAGGTCCAGGTGTGGCGTCCCATGATCTGCACCACCCGCAGGGCGGCGTCGTGGGCCGCCGTCGCCAGCGACTGATCGCCGCGCGACACCGCGACCATGCCCTTCAAGGCGGGTTGCCGCAGCTCGGGGACCACGCTGGGCGGGGGAAGCTGGCGAGACGCGCGGCCCGCCGCGATCTGGTCCAGCACCTGCTGCGTGGGGCCGTTCGTGGGCGGTTGGGGATCGTCCTTCGTGAAGTCGTGGTGAAGACAGCCGCTGCCCGATGCCAAAACGGCAATGGCGAACGCTGCGAACGGGGCCCTCGTCATCATGGGCAGGCGACGATAGTCGGCGGTCTGTGCCGTCGCAATTGTTGAAGGACGGGGTACGGCCGGTAGACTGGGCGCGATGGCGAAGCGCAGCGGTGGCCGCTCGAACGGACGCGGCAAGGTGACCGCGCTGCGCGTGTTGCGCGTGGCGCTGATCGTGGGCGCCATCGGCGCCGTGGCGGGCGCCCTGGGCCTGGTGGGGATGTTCGTCTATTACGGACGAGATCCCCGCCTGCCCACGGTCGAGTCCCTGCGTGACTATCGGCCGAAGCAGGTCACGCGCCTGCTGGACCGCAACGGCGCCGTCATCGCCGAGCTGGGTCCCGAGAAGCGGACGTTCGTCCCCTACGCCGAGATCCCCAAGATGCTGGTCAACGCGGTGGTGTCGGCCGAGGACGCCGACTACTGGCACCACCAGGGCCTGGACTACAAGGGCATGGTGCGCGCGTTCATCGAGAACGTGCTGCGCGGCCGGCGCGCCCAGGGTGGTTCGACCATCACCCAGCAGGTCATCAAGACCTTCCTGTTGACGCCCGAGCGGACGCTGCGCCGCAAGGTGCAGGAGATCATCCTGGCCCGCCAGCTGTCGCAGAAGCTGTCGAAGGAGCAGATCCTCGAGCTGTACCTGAACCAGATCTACTACGGCCACGGACGCTACGGCTGCGAGGAGGCGGCGCGCTTCTTCTTCAACAAGTCGGTGCGCACCATCGACACGGCCGAGGCGGCCCTGCTGGCGGGGCTGCCGCAGAGCCCCGAGCGGCTGTCCCCGCGCAAGCACCCCGAGGCGGCCAAGACGCGCCAGCGTTACGTGCTGGGCCAGCTCGCGGAGAACGGCTACATCGAGCGGTCGCTGGCCGAGAAGCTGTCCAAGGAGCCGATCCGCATCTCGCGCGACAGCGCGCCCACGCCGGAGCTCGCCGCCGAGGCGGTGGAGGACGTGTCGCGCTGGCTGTACGAGCGGTTCAAGGATCAGCCGGTCGCCGAGCTGGGCCTGCGCGTGCAGACCACCATCGACGCCAAGCTGCAGGCGCAGGCGCGCCAGGCGCTGGAGCACGGCCTGGAAGAGGTGGACGCGCGCCAGGGGTTCCGCGGGCCGGTGGGCCACGTGGCGGGAAAGGCGCTGCTGAAGCACCGGGCGGCGCTAGCCGCCGCGCGCGCCGGCAAGAATCCACCCCAGATCTTCGAGGGGGTCGTGGAGGCGGTCGAGAAGAACCCGGCCGAGCCCCGGTTCGGCCAGCTGCTGGTCGACATCGGCAACCAGCACGGCGTGGTCGACCTGACCTCGGAGCCGCGCTACACGAAGGGCCCGAAGCCGCTCGCCGACCGGTTCTCGGAGGGGGATCTGGTGCGGGTGCGGCTGGCGCCGGAGCGCACGCACCCCGAGACGAAGCTGGATCTGAAGAAGCTGAACCCCGACGCCGCCGAGCAGCCGCTGGTATCCCTGGCGCTGGAGCTGGGGCCGCAGGCGGCCATGGTCGTCATGAACCCGCAGACCAAGCAGATCCTGGCCGAGGTGGGCGGCTACGACTTCCGCCCCGGCGGGTTCAACCGCGCCGAGCGGGCGGTGCGCATCCCGGGCTCGGCGTTCAAACCGATCCTGTACGCGGCCGCCATCGAGTCGAAGCGCTTCACGGCGGCGTCCCTCGTCAACGACGCCCCCGACGTCTACGACCGCTGGAAGCCGCAGAACTACGAGAAGGAAGAGTTCCGCGGGCCCGTCCGCCTGCGCGTCGCGCTGGCGCACTCGATCAACACCGTCGCCATCAAGCTGCTGGAGCAGGTGGGCATCCCGGCCGTGAAGGCGATGGCGTCGCGGGTGGGCGTGGTGTCGCCGATCGCCGACGACGTGGGGCTGGCGCTGGCGCTGGGCGCGACCACCGTGCACCCGCTGGAGATGGCGAACGCCTACGCGACGTTCGCGGCGGCCGGCATGCGCGGCGATCCGGTGATCGTGACCAAGGTCGGTGACGAGGTGATCACGCCGGCGCCCCTGGTGGCGGCGGTTCCGCCCGACGTCGCGTATGTCACGGTGTCGATGATGCGCAGTGTGATCCAGGAGGGCACGGCCGCCGCGGCGGCGTCGAAGCTGCGCCGGCCCGCGGCCGGCAAGACGGGGACCTCGAACGCGCTCCGCGACGCCTGGTTCATCGGCTTCACGCCCGATCTGCTGACGGCGGTGTGGGTCGGCTTCGACGATCAGCGCAAGCTGGGCAAGGGCGAGGCCGGCGCCAAGACGGCGCTGCCGATCTGGACCGACTTCATGACGAAGGCGCTGGCCGGCCAGCCCGTGCGCGACTTCGTGCAGCCGCCCGGCATCGTCGTGCAGCGGATCGACAAGGCGACCGGCCTGCTGCCCGCGCCTGGCACCGACGGCTACGACGAGGTCTTCCTGGACGGCACCGTCCCCACCGAGACCGCCCCCGCCGCCGGCCAGGAACAGAGCGCGGACGACCTGCTCCTCGGCGGTCAGTAGGGCCGATCGCCTGGTCCCCTGGGCGCTGGGCGCTGGGCGCTGGGCGCTTGGACGCTTGGGCTCCTGGGCGCTTGGGCGCTTGGGCTCCTGGGCGCTTTCACGCTTGGACGCCTGCGCGATTGGATACTTGGATGCTTCGGCGCTCGAGGTGGCGCTTCCGATCGCGGTTAACCTCGCCCCGCGTAGCGGGGAGAGGTCGGCGCGGAGCGCCGGGAGAGGGGAGCGGCGCCGCAATAGATCGCGGACCCCTCTCCCTGACCCTCTCCCCGCTGCGCGGGGCGAGGGCAAACGGTTGGCTTGTTTCGGAAGCTGCTTTCGATCGGCTGCTGGCGAAACTACACGCCGCTGCGCGGAGCGAGGGCAAACGGTTGGCTTGTTTCGGAAGCTGCTTTCGATCGGCTGCTGGCGAAACTACACGCCGCTGTGCGGGGCGAGGGCAACCCGGTTGGCTTGTTTCGGAGGTGGCTTCGATGGGCTGCTGGCGAATCTACACGCCGTTGCGCGGGGCGAGGGCAACCCGTCGGCTTGTTCCGGAAGTTGCTTTCGATCGGCTGCTGGCGAATCCACACCGCCCTGCGCGGGGGCGAGGGCAACCGGTCGGCTTGTTTCGGAGGTCGCTTCGATCGCCTGCTTGGCCGATCCGCTGGGCCTCGTCGGCGCGTTCGCTCTACTTGACCGGCGTCGCGCGGAGGGATGCCTTGCCCTCCTTGACGTAGACGGTGAACCTGACGGTGCGGCAGTCGTGCTTGGCCATCAGCGCGGCGCGGTTGTCGTGCAGGCGCTGGCTGAACTTCTCCAGCGTCAGGCCGGTCGTCGGTTCGCCGCACTCCTTCTTCGTGGCCAGGAACTGCTCGTACACGTCGCGGATGTGCCCGTCCTCGTCCTGTTCGGACGCCGTCGTGCCGTAGGCGGGCGGCGACGGGGACGCCGCCGGCGGCTCGTCGGACGGCGGGGCGAAGGCGGGCGGAGGCGGGGCGCCCAGCCCGGGGATCAGCGGCGGGCCGGCCGCCGGGCGCGCCGCCTGGGCGAAGTGGGATTCGCCGCCGCCCGCGAAGGCGCTGCCGGCTGCGGGGGCGTCGCCGGGGCCATGGCTGCCCAGCGGGTGGGCGCCCGACATGGCGATCGACACGTGCTCCAGCGCGGCGTTCACGTCGCGGGCGATGCCGCCGAAGCCGCCGCCGTACTTGTGGTCATCCAGCTTCGCGCCGTCCAGCCGCACCAGCGACCGCAGCTCGGCGCGAAGGCGCTGCATGGGGCCTTCCACCTCGAAGCGCTGCAGGAACAGCCCCACCGCGATGATGCCCAGGATGGTTACCAGCAGCGGGATCCAGGGGAAGCTACCCCACTTCAGATCGCGCGCCGAGGTGCTGGCCAGCAGCGAGCGCATGTCGGCGTGCGCCGGCTTCTTCCCGATCAGCACGTAGTACGCCTTCTGAAGCCCGGCCTGCCCGGGGAAGGGCGCCGCGACGGCCAGGTAGGTCTCGTTCCCCACGTCGATCGGCAGCGCCGGCGTGCGCTTCAGGTTGTCGATGTCCTGCCGGTGCTGCTCCACCATGTCCGGCAGGCCCGACAGCACCTCGGACGGAATGGTCGAGGCGATGACCTTCCCCTTCAGCAGCAGAGCGACGTCGACGTCGAGGTTCTTCTTCAGGCGCTCGGCGAACTGCGGGCCGGTCTCGGCCCCCACGTACAGCGCGCCCACGATGCGGTCGCGGCTCTTCGACAGCACCGGCGCGCCCGCCACGCGCAGCAGCCGCCCGCCCGCGCCCCACACGTCGTCCGACAGATACCCGCGCAGGGCGTCGTCGATCAGCTCGGCGCCGCCGATGTTCTCACCGAAGCTCTTGTCGTCGTCGCCGCCCACGCGCGCCACCACCCGACCGTTGGCGTCCACCGCCACGATCGTGGAGATGCCGGCGCCCGCCAGATCGGGCAGCAGCGCCTGGATGCGCACCTGCACGGTGCGGTGCTGCACCCCCAGCTCGCCGCTCCCGCGCGAGGCGCTGTCCAGCGCCTCGGCCAGGACGGCGTCGCGCCCCAGCCGCGCCACGCGATCGATCCACTTGTGGGCGTCGACCTTCAGCATCTGCTCCATGGCGTATTCGGCCCGGTCCAGGCGCTGGCCTTCCAGTTCCTGCAGCCTTTGCACCATGGGCCGCGGCGCCGTGAGCGCGATCGACAGGGCGACGCCCGCGAACAGGGCCACCAGGATGAACCAGATCTTCGAGAGAAACATGCGAGCTCCGGTTACTCCGCCGATCCCTTGGAATCGGGCTCTTTGCCTTCGGAATCCCCCTCTTTGCCCTGGCCCTCCGCGTCCTTCGCCTCTGGCTGGTTCTTTGCGCTCTCGATGCGGATGGATAGATCCTTGCCGTTCGTCTCGATGCTCTCCTCGTGTGCCCAGTGGCCGCCCGCCCAGACCTTCAGGTTGGCCTTCCCGTCGGGCACGCCCGGGATCGAGAACGCGCCCTTGTCGTCCACCACCGCGTAGTAGGGCGAATCGACGACGATGACCGAGATGGCCAGGCTGGGGTACTCCGAGCAGCGGACCAGATACCCGCCTGGAACGCCGAATTTTTGGTGGCGGAAGGTCCCCGGGTTCAGGCGCTCGATCGGCATCAACGTCTCGTCGGCGGGGACCGACAGCTCGTGGGTGATCTTGCCCGTGTTCTTGAACTCGACCACCGAGCCGGGACCGATCACCACGAAGCGGGGCGTGGCGCCCAGGCCCGCGATCTCGACCGTGACGGTCTTCGGCGGCGGGGCGTGCGTGCCGCTGATCCCGTCCAGGACGACGATCGTTCCCGGCTTCCTGGTGCTGGGACGGACAGGCACATTACCGTTTTCGAGCCGCCAGTAGCCCTGATTCATGCGACCGGACCGGACATTGTCAGGGACCCGGACGGTTCCCTTGACGGTGCCAGCGACGGCGGGGAGGGGCAGGGCGAGCAGCAACAGGGGGACGAGCGTGCGGAGCGATGTCATCGTCGTCATCTCGCGGCGTGGGACGGTACCGTGTTCGCGGCGATGGTGTCAAACCCGCAGAAACACGGGCCGAAATCCCGGCGGCAAGCGCCTCCGGCGCTGCTATGGTAGCCGGCCGATGTCCACCCGCCCCGCCAAGACGCTGGAGACCTTCGCCAACCCCAAGCCGGAACGGGACTACCTGATCCGGTTCGACTGCCCCGAGTTCACCTGCCTGTGCCCGAAGACGGGCCAGCCGGACTTCGCCACCATCCTGGTCGAGTACGTGCCCGACAGGCTGTGCGTCGAGCTGAAGTCCTGGAAGCTGTACCTGTGGTCGTACCGCGACGAAGGCGCGTTTCACGAGGCGGTCACCAACCAGATCCTGGACGACCTGGTGGCGGCGATCGCGCCCCGCCGCCTGCGAATCGAAGGGGCATTCAAGGTCCGGGGCGGCATCACCACGACCGTCGTGGCCAGCTACGAGAAGCCCGCGCCGGCGGCTGGCTGAATCCGGGGAATTGCGCGCCTGGCCGCGCGGGACTAAGTCTGGGACGATGGGACGTCTCCGGACAGGGTCCGCCATCGCGCTGTTCCGGGCGCTCGCGAACCAAGGGGTGACGCCGGCCCTGTCGGACGGCCTGCAGAAGCGCATCCGTATGACGAACGGACTGTCGGTCTTCGGCGCGTTCCTGATGGCCGCCAGCGTCCCGTTCGACGCGATCGAGGCGCCACGGTGGATGGTGATCGAGGATGTGCTGGGGGCGTTCGCGTATCTGGGATTCCCCTTGCTGAACAGGGCCGGGTATCTGCGCCTGTCACGCCTGCTGTGCCTGATGGTCTCGGACCTCATCGTGCTCGGCAACGTGGCGCTGCTGGGGCCCGCCTCGGGCACCCAGATGGTCTTCTTCGCGCTGGCGGTGGCGCCGTTCGCGCTGTACGAGCTGCGGGACCGGGTGGCGATCGGGCTGGGGGTGGCGTTCCCCGTCGCCTGCTTCGTGGCCGGAAGCTGGGGATGGCTGGCCCGCTTTCAGCAAACGCCCGCCGGATTCCACGCCGGCACTTACTACGCGTACTCGGCGGCGATGACGCTGGCGATCCTGATCTTCTGCGTCTTCCAGACCAGCCACGCCAACGGCGTGGCCGAGGCCGCCCTGCGCGAGGACATCGCGCGCCGCGAGCGGACCGAGCAAGAGCTGGCCGAGAGCCGGCTGAGCGCGCTGCACGCCGCGAAGATGGCGGCGCTGGGTGAGATGAGCGGGAACATCGCCCACGAGGTGAATAACCCGGTGGCGGCCATCCTGCTGCGCGCGCAGCGGCTGCAGATGCTGGCCGGGGAGGCACGACTCGACACCGCCAAGGTCGCCAAGGTGGCTGGTGAGATCGAGGGGACCGCGCACCGGATCGCGCGCATCGTGGACGCGCTGCGCTCGTTCGCGCGCGATGGGCGCAACAGCCCTCTGCAGGCCGAGAGCGTGGCGGGGATCATTCGCGAGACGGTCGATCTGTGCGCGCAGCGGTTCGCCCAGCACGCCATCGAGCTGCGCGTGATGGACGTGCCCGACCAGCTGCGCGTCGACTGCCGCCGGGTTCAAATCTCGCAAATCTTGCTGAACCTGCTGGCCAACGCGCACGACGCGGTGGAGCCGGGATCGATTCGCTGGGTGCAGATCGACGCCGGGGCCAGCGACGGCGAGGTGCAGATCGCGGTGACCGACAGCGGCCCCGGCGTCCCCGCCGAAATCCGGAACCGGATCATGGAGCCGTTCTTCACCACCAAGGGGATCGGCAAGGGGACGGGCCTGGGGCTGAGCGTATCGAAGGGACTGGCCGAAGGTCACGGCGGCCGGCTGGATTACGACGCGGAGGCCCCGATGACGCGATTTGTCTTGACGCTACGGCGGACCCCGGATACGCCGGCGGGCTGAGGACGCCAGGTTGGTCCGGGCCCTGCAATACGGTCCGAACGTGGCGACCCTATCGATTGACCAACCGAGGGAGAAGCGAAACTGGCCGCACGAACGCGTGCCGTGGTCCGGGGCCGTGGACGCCCCGCAGTCCGGGACGCTGGACGTTGACGGCCATGAGGGTTCCGGCAGCGTAACGTCCAGGGGTGGCGGTTGGACGCGCACCCACGACCTGCTGGACCACGGCCTGGCCCAGAACCTACGTTCGGCCCTGGATGCCGGGACGGACGGTCAACGGGTTTGCGAGGCCGCGTTCGCGCTGGTCTTGGCCCGCCATATGGGCGTGGATTCGGTCGCGTTCGGCGTGCAAAGCCACGGGGCGGACGGCAGCGCGATGGCGCCCTTCGTCCAGCGCGCCTCGTGCGAGGACGCGGTCACGATCACCGAGCTGATCGATAGATTGCAGCGGGCTTCCACCACGGCGCCGCCGGTGACCGACGGCTTCGCCGGGCTGGACGTCCCCGTGCTGACCGTCGAACCGCACCGGGACCGCGAGACGTTGCCGACCGCCAGCGCCCCCAATCTGCCCCGGCACGCGCCTGCCGCCGCCTGGCTGCAGGTGACGGTGTCGCTGGTGGAGACGCCTCAGCTTCTGGCGGTGTACGACAGCACGCGCCTGTTGCCCGAGCGGGCCGCGACGCTGCTCGCCTCGCTGCAACACACGCTGGGCGAGTTGCTGCGCGAGCGCTCTCGTCAACTGGGACAGGTGCACGTGCTGCCGCCCGACGAGGAAGAGGTGATCCTGAGCGGGTGGAACCAGACCCAGCGGCCATTCCCCGAGCACCTGCGCATCCACGACCTGTTCGAGCATCAGGCCGACACCCAGCCGGACGCGCCCGCGCTGGAGGCCGACGGCGTGACGTTGACCTATCGCGAGCTGGAAGCCCGCGCGAACCAGATCGCGCACGCGCTCCGAGCGCGCGGGGTTGCGCCGGGCGACTACGTCGGCATCTGCCTGGAACGTGGCGCGAACCTGGTGGCGGCGCTGCTGGGGGTCGTGAAGGCGGGCGGTATCTACATTCCGCTCGACCCGTCCTATCCGCCAGAGCGCCTGCAGGCGATGGTCTCTATCGCCGAGGCGCGCCTGGTGTTGACCGAGACGCCGCTCCGCCACCTGTTCCAGAAGGGGGAGCGCACCGGCGGCCGCGAGGTGCTGGCGCTCGACGCCTCGTGGTCGCCGTTCTTCGCGCTGCGTCCCCATCGCCGCCTGACCGACGCGGACCGGCAGCCGACCGACCCTTGTTATGTGATCTTCACGTCGGGCAGCACCGGCGAGCCGAAGGGCGTGGTGATGAGCCACCGCGCCGTCGTCAACACGCTGGACTGGGTCACCCGCACGTGCGCCGTGGGGCCGGGCGATCGGTGCCTGTTCGTGACGTCGGCGTCGTTCGACCTTTCGGTCTATGACGTGTTCGGCGCGCTGGGCGCGGGGGCGACGCTGGTGGTCGCCAGCTCGGCGGTGCTGGCCGATCCCGAGGCGCTGGCCGACGCGCTGGTCACCAAGCGCATCACCATCTGGAACTCGACGCCGGCCACGCTCGAACGCATCCTGCCTGCGCTGTCACAGGCGCGCCGGCGTGGCACCCGCACCCACCTGCGCAAGGTGCTGCTGAGCGGGGACTGGATCCCCGTGACGCTGCCCACCGCGATCCGGGGGATCTTCCCGCGCGCCGAGGTGCTGGCGCTGGGCGGCGCCACGGAGGCCGCCATCTGGTCGAACGCCTATGCCGTGCGCGACGTCGATCCCACGTGGAGCAGCATCCCCTACGGCCGCCCCATCCAGAACGCGCGCTACCACATCCTCGATCGCCGCATGCATGCCACGCCGGCCGGCGTGGCGGGTGATCTGTACATCGGCGGTGTTTGCCTGGCCGACGGTTACCTGAACCGGCCCGAGTTGACCGCCGAACGGTTCATTCCCGATCCCTTCCAATCCGGCGAGCGGCTGTATCGGACCGGTGATCTGGCCCGTTACTTCGACGACGGCACCATCGAGTTCCTCGGTCGGGCGGACCATCAGGTGAAGGTGCGCGGGTATCGCGTCGAGCTGGGCGAGGTGGAGAGCGCGCTGCTGAAGCAGCCCGGGATCCGCGCCGCGGCGTGCATCGCGCGCGCGGACGCCTTCGGCCAGAAGGTCCTGGTCGGCTTCATCGTTCCCCAGCGGGAGCACGCGGTGAACGCGGCCGAGGTCCTCTCGGGCGTGGGGCGGTTGCTCCCCAGCTACATGATCCCCTCGCGCCTGATCCTGTGCGAGGCGTTGCCGCTGTCGGCGAACGGCAAGGTCGACCGCACGGCGCTTTCAGCGCTGGAGCAACAGCCAGAGATCGAGGCGGGGGCGGACGCCACCGAGGCGGCGGCGGAGCCGACCACGGCGCTGGAGCGAACGCTGCAGCTGCTGTGGCAGGAACTGCTGGGGCGCTCCCATGTCGGGATCCATGACGACTTCAACGCGCTGGGCGGCCACTCGTTGCTGGCGGTGAAGATGACGGTGGCGTTGCGCGAGCGCCTGAACATGCGGGTGCCGCTGGCGGCCATCGCCCGGCACACCACCATTGCACGCCTGGCCGCGCATCTTTCGTCGGCCGCGCCCTGCGAGGCGCCGTTCGCGCAGCCAGGGGAGGCGCACGGCGATGGCGCGCGTGGCGGTGAGCCGATGCTGCAGCCGGGTGTTTGTCCCCTGTCGGCGTCGGACGCCCTGGGCAGGGCAGCCGAGCAGCCACACCTGCTGGAGCTGAACGGGATGCGGCCGGGCAGCCGGCCGCCGCTCGTGCTGATGGCGGGGGTGGGGGGGTACGCCTTCACGTACCGGAATTTCCCTCGGCTGTTCGGTCTGGAGCAGCCCGTGTACTGCTTCCAGTCGGTCGGCGCGGAGCCGACCGAGCCGCTGCGCGCGCTGTCGATCGAGGAGATCGCGAAGATCTACGAGCACGAACTGGAGCAGGTTATGCCCGCCGGCACGCCGGTGATCCTGGGCGGCTTCAGCTTCGGGGTGTTGCCGGCGTTCGAACTGGCGCGCCGCCTGGAGCGTCGCGGATGGCCGGTGCCGCTGTTGATCTCCTTCGACGGGTTCGCGCCCGGCTATCCGCGGTTGTTGCCGCTGCCGGTGCGGGCGGTCCAGCACGGCCGCGCGCTGCTGGCGTCCGATGCCGAGGAGCGCCGGGCCTATCTGGCGGCCACAGGGGCCAGCGTGCGGGCGCGCGTCATGCGCGCGCTGGGCCGGGAGGCCGAGCTGGGCGCGGATCTGCCGTTCGACGAGGAGCGCAACGCGCGGGCGAAGCAGCTGGCCGTCTACCACCGGCAGGCGCGCGACAGCTACCGGCCCGTCTCTGGCATCGCCAGCCGCCTGCTGCTGCTGCGCATCGAGCAGCCCGAGCACTGGCTGGGCAGTGACATGTCGGACCCCCTGTACGACTGGGAGCGGTTCGTGCAGGGGCCCATCTCGATGGCGACGTTGCCCGGCGTCCACACGATGTTGCTCGATTCGCACGCCAACCAGCTGGCGGCGACCGACATCATCGCCAAGCACGTGGCCGAGGTGTCGAGCGAGCTGGCGGCCGAGCTGACGGGGAGGGCCTGCTGATGGCGCGCGCGGTCTGGACGGGCGCCATCCGGTTCGGACTGGTCAACATTCCGGTGAACCTGACCTCCGCCATCGAGCCGCACCGGGTCGCCTTCCACGAATTCGCGGCCGGCACGAACGAGCGCATCCACTACAAGCGGGTCGCCGAGTCGTCGGGGCGCGAGGTCGCCTGGGACAAGATCGAGAAGGGGTACGAGGTCGCCAAGGGGCGCTACGTGATGCTGACCGACGAAGAATTGCAGGCCGCGGAGCCGGAGCGCTCGCAAGGGATCGACATCGAGACGTTCGTGCCCCTGGACGAGATCGATCCCGTGAGCTGGGACAAGGCGTACTACGTGGCGCCCGACAGCGACGGCGCACACAAGGCGTACGAGCTGTTGCGCGAGGCAATGGCGCGTCAGAAACGCGTCGCCATCGGGCGGTTCGTGATGCGCACGAAGGAGTACGTCGTCTGCATCCGGCCCATTGGAAAGGCGCTGGCGCTGCACACGATGTACTACCCGGACGAGGTGCGCAGCACGAAGGATCTGGGACACCTGGGCGGCAAGGTGGCCGCCGGGAAGCAAGAGCTGGCGCTGGCCGAGCAATTGCTCGACGCGATGGCCGGTCACTGGGACCCGAGCAAGTACAAGGACACCTTCAGCGCCCGCGTGCTGGAGCTGGTGCACAAGAAGGACAAGGGGCAGGAGATCACGGCTGCGCCAGCCAAGGAGGCGCCCGGTAAGGTCGTCGATCTGATGGAGGCGCTGAAGGCCACCCTGGCGGGCGCCAAGGGAAAAGGCGCGCGAGGCCGCTCACCCGCCGCCGAGAAGCCTGCGCGCGGCCGGTCGCCCCGCGCGTCGGCCCGCGCGTCGCGTTCCAGATCGTCGCATTCCGGGACCCCTGCGCGTCGCGGCCGGGCACGCGCGAGCTGAATCGCCCTTCGCGTCCGAGTGAGCGCGGCCCTTCGTGGTTGAGGATCCGCGCATTTGGTGATGAGATTATGCGTGGCCCCAGATTCCTCTGGGCGGAGGGGACACTCATGACGAAGCGATTTGCCTGCGCGCTGGCCGTCGGACTGGCCATCGGTGGATGCGGTGATGGCTCTGCTCCGTCGGGCAATGGGGGCCGCGGCGGGGGCGCTGGAGGACACGCCGGAGGGAGCGTGAATGGCACCGGCGGTCACGGCGGGGGAGGGCAGTCAGGTTCCACAGCCAGCGGGGGAACGGCGGGCGCCGGCTCGGGCGGGGCCGGCGGCTCCGCTGGCGCCGGCGCTTCGCAAGGGGGGCATGGCGTCGAGCAAGCGGGCGGTACCAGCGGCGCGGCCGGCGCCTCCGGCGGCACGCAGGGGAGTGGCGGTGC
>Ga0207652_10001120_pt1 | contig 24155 bp, 25 predicted proteins | sample KBSC63BmetaG_FD_184334 | JGI IMG/M metagenome (GOLD analysis project Ga0207652, IMG submission 184334) | Corn rhizosphere microbial communities from Kellogg Biological Station, Michigan, USA - KBS C6-3B metaG (SPAdes) (version 2) | ecosystem: Host-associated > Plants > Roots > Rhizosphere ... | reverse complement strand
ACCATCGCGCCCGCGATCGCCGAGGCGAGCAATCGGCCGCGGAAGCCCTGGAAGAGTGGTTTCGTCTTGTTGTTGTTCATTTTTATCTCCATGCGAATTCAGCGATCGCCCGTGGCCCGTGGCACCCGCCCAGCCGTAAACCCTGCAGATTACCCGTTTCTGTCTCAGACATTAACATGATGTAATATTATCCGGCTCCGAAATTCCAACGGCCATCAGCTGGCGGAATCCAGTCTCTTGCGCGCGCGCGCAATGACCAACGCCACCGCCGCTCCCCCAATCAGCAGAATCCCAAGAGGGCCAAACCAGAGCGCATAAGTGAGCGGCTCGAGCGGCGGTTTCATCAGGATGAAATCTCCGTAGCGCGCGACGAGATATTGTTCAACCTGTTCGTCGCTGTCGCCCGACTTGATGCGCACACGGATCAAATGCCGCAGATCGGCAGCGAGCGGCGCGTTCGATTCGTCCAGAGACTGGCCCTGGCAGACGACGCAGCGAAGTTCCTTCTGCAGCGCCACGGCGCGCGCTTCGAGCCTGGGATCGGCGAGCTTTTCGGAACCTGCGACGGCGAACGCTGCATGGGTGCAGAGCAAACTGAAGAACAGCGTAAGCAGAACGCGTTTCATTCCGCCGCCGCCAGCCGAGTTGCCGCCGCAACGCGGCGCGGACGCAACCTGCCCCACAGACCGGCGACACCGCCCAGCGCCATGAACGCACCGCCGAACCAGATGAACGGCGCCAGCGGGCTCACATAAGCGCGAACGACCCAGCCGCCGCCCCGCTCGTCGCCCAGCGCCAGATAAAGATCGGAAAAACCTGTGGTGCGGATGGCGGTGTCCGCCGTCGCCTGGCCTTCTACGGGATAGGCGCGCTTCTCCGGCGACATCACAGCGATCCTGTGGCCGTTCGACAGCACGTCGATGGTCGCGTGCTGCGCGATGTAGTTCGGGCCCTGCAACAATTGCACGCCTTCCAACCGCAGTGTGTAGCCCGCGATCTCCATGGATTGACCCGGCTTGAGCAGCTCAAGCGCCTCGCTGCGCCACATCGTCGTGCCGGTGATGCCGAGCAGCGTCACACCCAATCCCAGATGGGCAAGCGCCGAAGCGAAGGCGCCGATGGGCAATGCGCGGATGTTGCCGCGTTTCATCAGGTCGATCACCGCAGCGCTGATCGTCCATGCGCCCAAGGCGAATGCCATCGCGGCAACCAGCGATCGCGGCGTGACGATGGCGAGCACGGCCAGCGCCGCGACCACCGCGATGCCAAGTGCCGGCATGAGAACCCGCAGCGCCTGGCGCCAATCGCCATTGCGCCAACCGAGGCGCGGACCGAACGGCGCGATCAGGATCAGGACAACGAAAATCGGCGCGAAGGTGATCGCGAAATAGGGCGGGCCGACGGAAATCTTCTGGCCGGTCATCGCATCCAGCAGCAGCGGATAGAGCGTGCCGATGAACACCGTCGCGGCGGCGGCGGACAACAGCACATTGTTGAGCAGCAGCGCGCTTTCCTTGCTGACCGGCTCGAACGCCGCGCCGCTCTGCAGTTGCGGCGCACGCCAGGCGAACAGCGCCAAGGCGCCGCCAATGGCGACGACGAGCATCAGCAGAATATAAACACCGCGCGTCGGATCGCTGGCGAACGCGTGGACGGAGGACAGCACGCCCGAGCGTACGAGGAAGGTGCCGATCAGGCTCAGCGAGAAGCCCAGAATTGCGAGCAGCAATGTCCAGCTGCGGAACGCGCCGGTGCGTTCGGTGGCAAGCGCGGAATGCAGCAGCGCGGTGGCGATCAGCCATGGCATCAGCGCGGCATTTTCCACCGGATCCCAGAACCAGAAGCCGCCCCAGCCAAGTACGTAATAAGCCCACCAGCTTCCCAGCGTGATGCCGAGCGTCAGCGCGATCCAGGCGAGCAGCATGAAGGGACGCGCGGCGCGCGCCCATGCGGCGTCGGCCTCGCCGGTGATGAGCGCGGCAGCGGCATAAGAGAACGCCGCCGACAATCCCACATAGCCGATGTAGAGCATCGGCGGGTGCATGGCCAAGCCGGGATCCTGCAGCAACGGGTTCAATCCCGCGCCTTCAAACGGCGGCGGATCCAGACGCAGGAACGGGTTGGACGTGAACAGGATAAAGAGAAGAAACGCGCAGGCCAGCAATCCCTGAACGCCCAGCGCCGCCGATGTCAGCCGCGCGCTGCCGCGCTGCGCAAACACGATGAAAAGCGAATAGATCGCCAGCACGAAGACCCACAGCAACATGGAGCCTTCGTGACTCCCCCAAACGCCGGTGATCTTGTAGATCATCGGCTTGGCGGTGTGCGAATTCTGCGCGACGTTCAGCACGCTGAAATCCGACGTGACGAACGCATACATCAACGCACCGAACGCCAGCGCGACGAACACGAACATGCCGATCGCGGCGCTGGACGCGACGGCGCGCGATTGCGACGCCGTTTCGCGCGCGCCCGCCAACCCGGCGATCGCCATCACCGCCGACAACGCAAAAGCCAGCGCGAGCGCGAGTTGGCCGATTTCTCCCGTCACGTTCCGCCTTCTTTCCAGCGGCCCGAACGCTTCAACGCATCGACGACTTCGGGCGGCATGTATTTCTCATCGTGCTTGGCGAGGACTTCGGTGGCATCGAACGTGCCCGTGCCGTTCATCGCGCCCATCGCCACAATGCCCTGACCCTCGCGAAACAGATCCGGCAGCACGCCATGGAATTCGACCGGCACATTCGCGCGGCCATCCGTCACGACAAAACGGACATCGGCATGTTCACCATGGCTGACACTACCCTTCTGCACCAGACCGCCGATGCGAAACGCAACACCCGGCGAAACATGTTTGGCACTCACGTCGGACGGGCTGTAAAAGTAAAGAACGTTATCTTTCAGCGCGCCCAGCACGAGCACGGCGCCGCCCATGCCGGCCGCGACGAGCGCGGCAGCAAAGTAAAGTCGGCGGCGTTTTCTGGGATTCATCAACAAAGCCAGACCGTTGTGGCGGACGGACTATATGGGCGGCCACCGCCCCGGTCCACGCGGCGGCGCGCCGCCCCGCTTCCGCCGGAATCGCTTGAGAATCTGCTATTATCCCGAAGGGGGACCATCATGCGCATCACACCTTTCTTTGCGGTCGCGGCTGCGCTGCTTCTGGCCGCCTGCTTTCCGCCGACCACCACGCATCCGGTCGGAACCACCGTGGGCCTCGCCAACGATCCCGCGCTGACGGGCTTGTGGCGCGGCAAAATGCAGAACGACGACGCGCGCGACGTTTATTTCCATTTCCTGCCCGCAAGCGACGGCACGATCGCGGTCGTCATGGTGCAAGCCGGCGCGCAGCCTGACGGCGATTGGAGCGTCGCCGCCGTTACGACCGCAACACTCGGCACGAACCATTTCATGAACGCGCAACTGCAGTTCAGCGACGGCAAGGCGGACGACGAGGACGAGGCGCGCGGAACCGTGCCCCTGCTCTATCGCTTCGAAGGCGCGAACCGCATCGTCATCTATCTGATGGACGAAGACTCAGCCAAGGCCGCCATCCAGGCGCACAAGATCGCCGGCACCGTCGAGCAGGGCCAGTTCGGCGACGCCACCATCACCGCATCGCCCAAAGACCTCGATGCCTTCATGGCGACGCGGAAAGGCGCCTCCCTGTTCGGCGAACGCTTCGCGACGCTAACGAAAATGGAATGAGGCTAGTGGCCTGACTGATGCAGGATCTCGTGGGCCATGCCCGTGTCGTAGGTCAGTCCTTCGGATGTCAGCGTGATGCGATGCGGCCAGTCGCCCCGCGCCACGCCCTTGCGGGTGAGCGCGTTCCAGACCTTCTCATTGAAAAGTCCCGTAGCGTCACTGCCGCGCACCACCGCGTCACCCAGATGGAAGTGATCGCCATGGGCCGGCGGAAACCGTTCGATCGTCGCTTCGCCGGGGCCCGGTCCGGCCTCCGCACCGCCGGGGGCGCGCACCATGGCTTGCAGCAAGGTCAGCGTGCGCAGCTGGAGTGGATTGAGTTTCAGCGGATTTTGCTTCGTCGGCATTCTGTCCCCGTTCGATCTGGCGGCCGTGGCATTCCAAACGGTCACGGTATATTCCGGCAGGCGACGCCCGGCAATCGCGCCGGCCACAGAGAGTAAATCCGCATGAACGGACCGCTTCACGGCATTCGCGTCGTCGATTTCGGGCGCTACATCGCAGGGCCGTTCTGCGCGGCACTGCTGGGCGATCTGGGCGCCGAAGTCATTCGCGTGGAGAAGCGCGACGGACGCGAGGATCGCACGCTCATCTCACTGGGCGAGAACGCAGACGGCTCGCCGCGCGAGGGGGCGATGTTCCTGCAGATGAACCGCAACAAGCGCGGCCTCACGCTCGACCCCGCGCATGAAAAAGGGCGCGACGTCGTGCGCCGGCTTATTGCGAAAGCCGATGTTGTGATCGCCAACCTTCCGGGCGAAACGCTCAAAAGCCTCGGCCTCGATTACGCCAGCGTGTCCGCGATCAACCCGCGGGCGGTGCTGGGCGTGGCGACGGCGTTCGGCCTCGAAGGCCCCTATTCCAATCGCGTCGGCTTTGACGGCATCGCGCAGGCGATGTCCGGCGCGACCTATTTCGCCGGCACCGAAGAACAGCCCGTTCGTGCCGCCGCGCCCTGGGTCGATTTCGGCACCGCGTCGCTTCTGGCGCTTGGCATCGTATCGGCGTTGCGCGCGCGCGATATGACGGGCAAGGGCCAGCTTGTCGAAGGCGCGCTGCTACGCACGGCCATGACGTTCTTCAGCACCACCCTGATCGAGGAGGATGTGCTAAAGCTTGGCCGCAAGCCTACGCTGAACCGAAGCCAGACCGCGGCGCCGTCGGACATCTACAAGACCAGAACCGGCTGGATCACCGTCGCCATCAACGGCGATCCCTTGTTCCGCCGCGTGGCGCGGCTGATCGGCGCGCCGGAATGGATCGAGGACAAGCGCTTCGCTTCGGACAAGTCGCGCGGCGATCACGGCGAGATCATCTCGGCGCGCGTTGCCGAATGGTGCGCCGCGCGCTCCAGCGACGAAGCCATCAAGGCGTTCGAAGGCGCGCGCGTTCCCGCCGGGCCCGTTTATACGATGCGCGAAGCGCTGGACGATCCGCATGTCCGGGCGAGCGACATCCTCACGACCACCGATTATCCGGGCATCGGCAAGGCGCCGATCGCGGCGACGCCGGTGAAGCTGCACGGCACGCCCGGCGAGGTGCGCCGGCGCGCGCCAACGCTCGGCGAACATTCGGACGAGATCCTGCGCGAGCTGGGCTACTCGGCGGAAGAGATTGAAGACCTGAAGAGAAGCGGCGTGGTGTAATTACGCTGCGACGGCCGGCATCGCCGCGCGGGCGCGGCGGCGCAGAAGATCGGCTTCTTCCTGGCTGAACACCAGCGCCGCGATCTCCACCGCGAGATGGAAATAGGCTTCGGCATTGGTGCGCCGGTCGCCGGTGACGGTGCGCAATTCCTTCAGCAGATCTTCCGTGTAGCTCTTCAGCATCACGGAAATCTCGTCGATCGCTTCCTTGTTGCTGGCCCCGAACGACGCCGCGGGCGCGAAGGAACGGCAGCCGGAGATCAGCCTTGCATAGGCCAGCGCGCGGTCGGACTTGTCCGGATCGGGATGATGCGCCAGATCGGGCACGCGCGGGCCGCCGGAATAGCTGCCCGCCTTGATGGTGGGCAGCGCGGCGGGCAGGTCCTTCATGGCGCGTTCCATGAATCCATCCATGACTTCGGCGACGGCGGCGCGATCGCCGAGCAGGCGTTGGCCCCATTTGCCATCGCGCCGCATCTCGATCGCCTTCACCATGCCGGTGGACAGGCTTGTGAAGCCGATCAGATAGCCGACGAGCGCGTCGGCATCGAAATGGTTCGGCCGCGCGGCGCGGATCATCGACAGGTAGTATTCGATGTCGCCGAAAAGAATTTCGCCGACGAGGCCCATGTCGGTCGAGCTGATCAGCGTATCCTGCGACTGGCGCGTCACATTCATTGGAAGCTTCAGCGCTTCCCACGGGCGTTCCAGCCGCTGCATGGCGACCACGGCGACATAGGGCGCCGCTTCCGGTGCGTAGACCGCGAGCCGGTCGTAGATTTCGCGCAGCTTCCACACGAATTCGTCGGTGAGCGAAGGCAGCGGCCTGGGCACCTTCGTTTGCAAATCGACCATGTCGCTGCCGACCGACAGCAGCAGCGCCATCTCGCGCGCATCGGCGACAACCAGATCGCCATCCAGGATTTCGCGGGCGGCCTTGCGCGAGCGATCGGAATCCAGCGCGGAGAGGATCGCCTGCGCGGCGATCGTCCAGAACTGCGCCGCGTGATTCATCATCTCGTCGTTGCGGCCGGAGAGAAGCGATGTCTTGACGCCGATGGCGAAGGACGACGCGGCATCGGCCGCGAGCGTCTGGCTGACCCAGTTCCACACCGGCATGATCGAGCTGCGCGCAATGCGGCCTCTCTGCTTGGTGCTTCGCGGCACCGTCGTCAGAAGATCTTCGAACGGACGGCAAAACAATCGTAGCGGAGTCGGCGCGCGGTCGGCGGACTGGCCGCGGCGCAACACCGGCCGCAGGCCATCGAGAATGAGTTCGTGCGGCAGCGACTGCCCTTCGTTCAGGCGGTCGATCTCGATTGCCTTGGCAAGCCGCGACGCGATAAGCGGCGGCAATGCACCCAGCAAACCCTGCAGCTGTTGAGCCTTGTTCGTATCCATCGTCCCGGCATTCCACTTCGAAAGGCAGGTATCGCCCGCACTTTCCGGCTCTACCAGGTTAGTCACTTAGCGTTAACGTGGTCTTTCCGCGCCACTTCAAATGATGGCGGGAAGCGCCAGCCGGGCCTCGAATCCGCCGAGGGAACTTCGGCCCAGGCTCAGGGATCCGCCATAAAGCCGGGCCACATCGCGCACGATGGCAAGGCCCAGACCGGTGCCGGGCACGCTTTCGTCCAGCCTTTCCCCGCGTTCTCCGACGCGCGAAAGCTCTTCCAGGCTGAGACCGGGGCCATCATCCTCCACCACGATCTCCAGCAAAGTGCCCGACATCCGGCGCCCGGAAACTACGACCCGCGACTTCGCCCATTTGCAGGCGTTGTCCATCAGATTGCCGGCCATCTCCTCCAGATCCTGACGCTCGCCGCGGAAACATAGATCGGCGGGAGCGTCGGCGCGGATCGTCAGTCCGCGGTCCACATGAATCCGCTCCAGCACGCGCACCAGATCGTCGAGAACCGGATCCACTTCGGTGCGATTGCCCAACGCATTGACGGCGCCTGCCGCGCGGGCGCGCGCCAGATAGTGATCCACCTGGCGGCGCATGGTGCCGACCTGCTTGATCACCGTGTCGGCGAGCGGCCCCGGCGACGCCGCGGCCTCGCTGGTGATGACGGAGAGCGGCGTCTTCAGAAAATGCGCGAGGTTGGACACATGCGTTCGCGCGCGCGCCACGACTTCGGCGTTGTGTTCGATCAATGCGTTCAACTCACTCGCGAGCGGCGCGATCTCGGCGGGAAATTTTCCGTCGAGCTTGCGGGCGCGGCCGTCGCGGATGCGCGCGAGCGCGATGCGCAGGCGGCGAAGCGGCAACAGGCCGACGCGAACCTGGATGAAGATCGCCGCGATCAGGCCGATGCCAAGAACGACGAACGACCACAACAGCGTCGCGTTGAACCGCCCGACTTCGTCTTCCACCTGCGTGGAATCGCCCGCGACAAGAAACCGGTAGCTCCGCGTGTCCTTGGGCGACGGCGTATCGGCGATGGGAAACTCCACATGACGGGACACAATGCGCAGATGCTGCGCTTCCGGTCCTTCGCCGTGACTCCATTCCACGCCGCCCCGCGTCACCGTGTCGGTGACCTTGATCGTGTGATCCCACAGCGAACGCGAAATCTGTGGCGGGTTCGCGTCTTTGCCTTCCGGCGCGATCTGCCAGTACCAACCCGAATAGACGCGCTCGAAACGCGGATCGGTGAACCGGCCGCGCAGCGAAACTTGCCCGGCGGGGCCCGGTTCCGCGGCGGCGATCATGCCGTCGAGATCGAAGCGCAGGCGCGCGTCGAAATCGCTTTCGACCGACGCGCGGAAGACGCCGGACAGGACGAAGCCGCCGACCACAAGCCCCAGCATCGTCCACACCGCGGCGGCCGCGATGAGCCGCGCCTGGAGGGAATCAAGCCTTGGCGCGATCTTCGTTGTCAGCGTTCGGATCGTCGAGGCAATAGCCAAGGCCACGCACCGTTTGAATCACATTGATGCCGAGCTTCTTGCGAAGGCGGCCGACAAATACTTCGATGGTATTCGAGTCACGATCGAAATCCTGATCGTAGAGATGTTCCACCAATTCGGTGCGCGATACCACCTTGCCCTTGTGATGGGCGAGGTAGGAGAGCAGCCGGTATTCGAGGCTGGTGAGCTTCACCGGGTTGCCGTCCACAATCACGCGGGAGGCGCGCGTGTCGATCTTGAGCGGGCCGACGTCGATTTCCGACGTGGCCAGACCCGCGGCGCGGCGCAGCAGCGCGCGCACCCGGGCGAGCAGTTCCTCGGTATGGAATGGCTTGGCGAGGTAATCGTCCGCGCCCGCGTCGAAGCCCGCGACCTTGTCGCTCCAGCGGTCGCGCGCGGTGAGAATGAGCACCGGCATGGTGCGATTTTCCTGACGCCATTTCTCCAGCACGCGGACGCCGTCCATCTTCGGCAAGCCGAGATCGAGGATCACCGCGTCATAGGGTTCGGTGTCGCCGAGGAAGTGGCCTTCCTCGCCGTCGCTGGCCGCATCGACCACATAGCCCGCATCGCTCAACGCCTTCTTGAGAAGGCGCTGCAGATCGGAATCATCTTCAACAAGAAGAATGCGCATGTCTTATCCGCCGTAATGTCCGTGGCCGCCATGTCCGCCATGACCGCGGCCCCCGCCGTCACGCCCCCCACCATTCCCATTGTGTCCGCGATCTCGCGGACCGTCCTGCCAATAACCGCCGCCGCGATCTCCGCCATCAAACCGCCCGCGCGGGCGGCCTTCGAAAAAATCCGGTGGCGGCGCATCCGGTGGCGGCGCGTTGCGATAACCGCCACGCTTGCCGCCATGTTCAACGCCCAGCACGCGCCCCGTGCGCGCATCGGTATCGAGCCAGATCACGCGGCCTTCCGGCGTCATCCACTTCAACCGGTAATGCGGATTGCCGCCTTCATCCGTGAACGGACCATCCGCATCGTAAAACGTACCGGGATGATGGCGGCGGACCTGCGGCAAGACCTGATCGAGCGGCTGCACATCCGGCGCGCGGCGCGGCTGCGCCACAGCCGGCGCCACGCCGACCGCCAGCACTGCCAGAAACGCCAAAAACAACAGCCGAAACATGGGTTTTTCTAACTTTCCCCCGATGAACGGCGCATGAATACGCCGTCCAGAGTCCGTTCAGCCCCGGCAGCGCAATCTCCACCCCGGATGAATAGCTCGACCGGTTTGGATGTTCACCATAACCCAAAGAGCAACGGCCTTGAGGCCGTGTCTTGCGGCAAGCCCCTCCCCGTAAGGCACGTCGCCGTCAAGCGAGAGCCCGCATCGGAGAAATCCGGTGCGGGTTTCTCATATTTATATTGCGGCGATTTCAGAAAAAAACGCGGCGCCCCACATGTGGTGGGTGCGCGCGCCGCGAAGGCTCAGCGCTGGTAGTTGAATTTCAAGTAACCCCCGGGGGGCTACGCCGTTTCGCGGATGGTCAGATATTCAGCCGGAGGTGCACGCTCGCTCTCCAGGCCGTTTACCGGCGCGGCTTCGTCGGCCGTGCCGATGGCCATGCCGCAGAAGATCATTTCGTTTTCCGGCACCGACAAATATTCGCGGACCTGCGGATGGAACAGCGACCAGGCTTCCTGCGGCGCGGTGTGCAATCGGTGTTCGCGCGCCAGCAGCATGATGTTCTGCATGAACATGCCCAGATCCGCCCACTGACCCTGCTGCATCTGCCGGTCGATGGTGAAAATGAGGCCCGCGGGCGCGCCGAAGAATTCCCAGTTGCGCGAAAAGAATTTCAGGCGGGACATCTTGTCTTCGCGCGGGATGTTCATGGTCGCATACATCTGCTCGCCGACGCGGAAGCGGCGCGTGCGGTAAGGCTCGGTCAGGTCCGGCGGATAGATGTGATATTCGGGCGCGGTTCCCATCGGCGATGTCTTGCGCGTCTCCGCCACGCGGCGGACAAGCTCGTCACGCGCAGGGCCGATGAGCGCATACACCTTCCATGGCTGCACATTGCCGCCGGATGGCGCGCGTGCCGCAAGACGGATAATCTCTTCGATCGTCTCGCGCGAAACCGGATCGGGGTTGAACGCCCGAACCGTTTTGCGCGTGGCAATCGCCTCACTGACGTTCATATCGGCCTCGATGCGAATTGTTTCGCGAGCATGACGCAAAGGACCGCCGCGTCAATCCAAGCCGGATTGACGCGGCGGAATCCCGTTACGAGGCGCTGGAGGCCGTCGAAACGCCGTGACGCACGGTCATCGCCAGGATGGCGGGCACGACGAGGTTGATCGCCTGATCCGCGGCAAGATTGCCGGTGAGGAAACCGCCCAGCGCACCCAGAATGGTCAGCGCGCCGGCGATATAGGTCTTGTATCCGGAAAACATGTTTTCTCCTTTTCACGTTCGGATGTGTTGATGGAGAAGCGGCTTGGCGCCGCTCCGTAAAAATCGGCCGCGCGGATTTCCGTCCGCGGGGCCGAACGCGTCGGCAGCTTCCATGGCAGGCGCCGCCGACGAGTCTGGAATGTCAGACAATCCCGCGCCGGGCGCGGACCGTTTGGGATTCGTCTGCGCGGATGCTAGTTTTCAGCCGCATTCACGCGGACCATCCCGGCTTGACGAACGCGACGACCAGCACCAGCGAAAACCAAAATCCGGCCATCGCGCTTCTCACCGACCTCGACACCGAACCGCACCGGCAGGCCCTCGCGCGCATATTCGGATCGCGGTATCGCGCTTACCGATCGCTCGACGATCTGGCGAAGCGCGGGGCGGAACCGACATTGCTGTCGTTTTCGACATCGGTGATCGTTCCGGCGGAGGTCTTCGAACAGTTCCCGGGCGGCGCGTACAATCTGCATGCCGCCTCGCCGCAATATCCCGGTCGCGATCCGCATCATTGGGCGATCTATGACGGCGCCCGCGACTATGGCGCGACGCTGCACGTGATGGGCAAGCGTGTCGATGACGGCCCCATCATCGATGTGGAGCTTTTCGCGGTGGCGCCGGATGAAAAGCCGATGGCGCTTCTGGAACGGGCCAACGCGGCGGCGTTTCAGCTGCTTGCGCGCAACGCCGGCCGGTTGACGAGCGGAAAGCTCATCGTGCCGGACGGCAAGTTTGCCTGGAGCGGAAAGAAGCATTCGCGCAAGGACTTTCTCGAAATGTGCCGCTTCGACGCGAGCCTTTCCCGCGAGGAATTCGAGCGCCGCGTGCGGGCCTTCGATGTGCCGCACTACGACAACATCACCGTCACGCTGCACGGCCGCACCTTCCGCCTGGAAAAATGAGCGGCGCGCTCAAAGCCGCGCATCGGCCGCCAGGTAAGCCGATGAACCGAGATAGAGATTGCCGACATCGCCGATCGTTCCGTTGAAGCTCGTTCCCGCCTGCAGGCGCAGGATGATCGCCTGCGGCGTGTCCGCGCCGGAAGTGGTGACGGTGAGCGCGCCCGATATGGTGAGGAATCCGCTTCCCGCATTGTCGTAGAAATTGATCTGGTTTCCGGATGGCGATGCGTTCGCCCATGCCGGATTGCTGTGCCGCAGCTGGGGCGTCACGCGCATCTCCACCGGAAACGGAAACGGTCCGTCGATGGTGAACGCGGTGGATTTCTGCATCAGAAAGCTGGCTGCCGCGAGATGACCGCCAGCCCGGCAGACATCTTGATAATAGCGCTTGGCGCGCAAGAGCTCCGACGGATAGGGACGCAGGATGAACGGCGAATGCGCCGCATCCGGTATGTCGGCGAACGCCGTGCCAGCAACCAGCGGCAACACGCCCAAGCCGGTGACCTGGAAAACATCGGAGGTCGCTGCGACGCCATTCGTCGTGCCGGTGACGCCGCTGCAGTCGCCCGCTGTCCAGCCATTCGCGGCGCCGGTCCGCGAAGAGCCGCCGGCGATGCAGATCGTCGCGCAGAGACCCACGCCGGTATCGATCGCCCATGTGCCGGATGTGTCGCCGCCGCCGATCAGGGCCGATTTCATCTCCCAGGTGTCCGCGGCGTTCACGGTGAAGCTGAACGGAAAAGAGCGCGTCTTGCCCGCATTGCGCAGCGATCCCGAAAACGCCCCGGTGCGATGGGATTTCACCCAGAAGAAAACGGCGCAGCCATTGGCTTGCGCCGTTCCGAATGCCAGCCGCGCGGCATGCACGCCTTCCACGGGAACGACAAGAGAGAGTTCGTCATTCGCGCCGAGAGAAGACTGCGCGCCCGTCACCGAAAGCATGAGCGAATTGCGAAAGCCCGGCGGGCAATCCGTCACCTGTTGCGCGGATGCGGTGAAGCTTCCGCGGAACGCCGCCTGCACGCCATCCACGAGATATTTTGTCTGCAGCGTGCTCGTGGCCGCGAGCGCCACGCTGTTGGCGCCGTTTTCCTGGCTGATCTCCATGCCGATATTGGTGTTGAGGATGAGATCGGCCATCGCCTCGACCGGCGCGCCGAGAATGGCGGCGCGCACCTTCGCCGGGTTGGTGAAAGCCGGAATATCCGCCGCACCCGAATTGCGATCCAGGATGATGGCGTCGGCCCAGGCCGATCCGTCCGGTGAGACCTTGAAATGAAAATCGTCGTCACCCGCAAGGCCGATCTCGGCGCGGCCGGAGAACGCGTCCTGGAACAGAAGCGTGGCGGTGTTGGCCGACGCCTGCTTGTTCAGCGTCACGCGCATGTCGCCGGAGCCGCCGTCGGATACGGAAAGACTCGTGAACAGCACCGCATCGGATTGCACGGAAAGCTTGTTGGTGGAATCCGCCGTCGTGTTCACGCCGATATGCGGGACGCTCTGCACCGAGATCAGGCTGCCGTAATCGGTCCACGCCGCGCCATCGAAAAGCACCAGCGCCGTTTCGTCGATGACATACGCCACCAATCCGGCGAACGGCGCATAGAAGCGCCAGCCGCCATCGGCGCAATAGGCGATCCTGCCATCCTGCCCCGCCCACGCGCCGGTGGCCGTGGCTTTAACAAGATAAGTGTCGCCATCGGCGGGCGATGACGGCGGCGCGGAAAGATCGCGATCGAGAAAGCGCGCGCAGAGCAGCGCGTCCAGCTGATAGAGCGCCTCGTTGTGAGTGACATGTTTCTGCGCCTGCGCAGCCGCAAGCAGCGGCGCACCGGCGCGCGGTGTGGTGTCGGTCATTCTGTGTCTTTCGTTAGGAGAAGAAGATGTTGGCCGTTACGCCCGTGCCGCGTCCGACGACGCTGGAGAGCTGATAGACGGCGAAACGGAATGGCGATGGCAGGCCGGATGGAAAATCGGCGGCGATCTGCGCGGCGGAATAGATGAGCGATGCGGCGGCGACGCCGGAAAAAGTTCGCTTTACCGCGCCGGAGCCATCGAGGATTTCGACATCGTAGTGCTCCGAGGTCTCGCTCATCGGAATGTCGGTTTGATCCCAGCCGTCGCTGCCGGATGCGCGGTCGCGGCGAATCCAGGACAGACACAGATCGCCATTGTCCGAACAGGCAGCGCGCAACTGGCATGGCGCGAAGGGCCGCAAGCCGACACCTTCGAATTCCAGCTCGCCGCCCTGATAGGCGGGATCGGAGATCGGCTTGCCCTTCGGCCCCCACAGATAATGAAACGGCAGCGCATATTGATCCAGCGACAGCGATAGCTGTTGCAACGCGCCATTGAGCACGACAACGCGCGCGCCGGCCAACACCGGATCGCGCATGGCGTTTTCAGTACCCGCCTGCCCGCGCAACAATCGTGACAGCGTCCAGCTGTTCGGCTGGGTGAGCGTGGCATTGGCGAATTGCAGGATTTCCCAGCCGCCGTCTTCGTTCTCGATGGCGAGCGCATTGCCGCCTGCGAACACCGACAAATCGTCCAACGACGCCAGCGTGCCGCTATAGAGTTTGACGCCGACGCTGTTCACAGCGTCCCACCGCCACGCGGGCCCGGAGAAAAGATCGGTGGTCGTTTCGCCGATCTGCGCGGCGAATGTGAGCGACGTATCGAGCTGATAGTTGGACTCGGTCGCGCTGCGCAGGACGAACACCGCGCCCGGCCATGGATCGGCATAAGCCGCGGCAAGCGGCGCCCACCCGTTCTGATCCGCACTTAACAATGGCAAGTCGAGAAACACCGTCAGCGCGCGGCCGGGGGTGGCGGCTCTGGATATGGCCGGAACGCGCGCCACGCCGGGGAATATCTCGTAGATCGACGGATCGGTGGCAATGGCCTGGATATTGCGCGCGCCGGCATCGTCGATTTCATTGAGGCGCAAACGGCGTGACCGCCCGCCCGCATTCAATTCCACCTCGTCGGCTGGGTCGAGCGATAGCCAGGACGGCGCCAGCGCGAATTGCGCCGTCTCGCGCTGCACCCATGCATCCTGCAACAACCGCGCGCCGATGCCGGAGGCCTGCGCCTGATCCATCACGATGGGCAGCGTGGATTGCGCAACGCGATCCGACGCCGCCACCAGCCGCCGCGCCTCGGTGACGGATTGGCGATAATCGTCAGCGTCGATGTAACCGATGCGCGAGGCCAGCGGCAGATCGGTCTCCTGCGCGCGGTTGAACGAAAAGCCGAAGCTCGCATCGCCATCGGGCATGACGAGATCGCCTTCGCCGAGCGCCGTGGCGGTAGGTTGGCCGCGCATGCGAAATTTCGCCACCCCTTCGCTCTCCACCGCGTCGAAATGATAGGCGACGGAAAGCGGCGTGATGGCGTCGCGCGGGCTCATTGTGCCGGTGACCGCGAAGCCGGTGACCATGCCGGCGAGATTGGAGACATCGTAAGCGTTGAAATTCGCGTCGCGGCACAGCGCGGCGACGAGATCGGCAAGCTGCACCGCGCCCAGCCGCCCGTTCAGCCAATGGCCCAGCGTGTAATTGCCCGCATCGCCCCACACATCGCTGCGCGCCGGAAACGCGGGAAAGGGCCGCGCATCCCAGCACCATACGCGCGTATTGGCGGTATCGACCATGCGGCCGGAATAGACGGTGGAGGCCGGATTGTTCGCGTCGTCATTCCAGAAATTCAGATGCGCTTCGAGAAAACGCCGCTGGATGAGATCGTCGCGCGCACCGTTCGAACAATAAGGCAGGAAACTTTCGCTCGACTTGGGATCGACGAAGACGTTGGGCTGGTTGGAGCCTTTGTCCACCGCCGGGCATCCCAACTCGGTGAAGATGATGGGCTTGCTTTGCGGCACCCATGCCGTTGCGATCGCGCTTTCGCTGCCGTCCGCGCGGTCATAATGCGGGTTGCTCCACCAGTTCCAGAGGTCCTTCGCGCGGAAAACCCAGGGCTTGCCCAGACCATCGGTGATCGGCGTGCGGGTTTGCGCGACACGGTCGGCATCGCCAGCGTAATACCAGTCATAATCCTCGCCGCCCTGAATGTTGCGCGCGAGATAAGCCGTGTCGTGAATGTCGGTCGGACCGTTTATCGCGTCGTAATCCAGATGCTGTGTGCCGTCGCGCCAATCGGATAGCGGCATGTAATTGTCGATGCCGATGAAATCGATATTCGCGTCGCTCCACAACGGATCGAGGTTGAACAGCATCGCGCCGGACGTATCGGCGGTCTGGTGGTTGTTGTATTCGCTCCAATCGGCGGCATAGCCGATCTTGGTGCCGCTACCGAGAACGGCGCGCACATCGGCCGCGAGAGTCTTCAACGCCACAACCGCCGGGTAAGACGTTGCGCCATCGCGCACGCGCGTCAGCCCGCGCAATTCCGAACCGATCAGGAAGGAGTCCACGCCGCCCGCCGCCGCGCAGAGATGCGCGTAATGCAGCACCATGCGGCGATAACCCCAATCGTTGCCACCAGTCCAAGAAACGTCCGTGCCGCTGACGGTGAAATCCGAAATTTCCCCGTTGCCGAAGAAAGCGTTCACCTGTGTCGCCGCCGCGCTTGTCTTGTCGGGCGAGCCGGAGATGCCGGGCGCGGGATTGCAGGTGATGCGGCCGCGCCAGGGATAAGCCGGTTGGCCGGTGTCGCCGGAATAGGGATCGGTAAGCGTGTTGCCCGCGGGCACATCCATGAACAGGAACGGGCAGAACAGCACGCGCAACCCGCGCGCCTTCAGATCGGCGATGGCCTGCACCACGCTTTCATCCGACGGTGTGCCGCCATAGGCGGGACGGCCATCGACGGTGCTCACGACATGCGCATCGGCGCGCGCGACGCCATTCACGCTCCAGGTTTCGGGATAGGTTTGCTTGGTGGCGTTCTCGACGCCGGGCTTCAGCGTGCAATCGGCGCAGCGCAGATCGCTGCCGAACCAGCCCACCACCAGCGACACCGCGCCGATATTCGGCGCCAAACTCTGCAACTGGTCGAGCGACGCGGTGATGTCCGCCACGCCGGCGGCACTGTGTGCATTCTCCGGCAAGGTGGCGCCCGCGCCATCGTCTTCCGTCACCACATCGGTGGCATAGACGAACTCCCCCGCGCCGGGGATGAGCGCGATACCGGGCAGAACATTCTCCAGCGCCGCAGGATCGGTGTCGGAGATGGGACGAATGATCTCGAACTGCAATTGCGGGATGCGGTTGCCGAAGGCCGCCTGGGGCATGTCCTCGAAGACAATATAAGAGAGGCCGCGATAGGCGGGCGTGTTGCCTTCGCCTTCGATCTCCTGGATCAGCGGATCCTGCGTTTGCGTTTCGTCGCCGGGATAGAAGCGCGTTGTGTAGGGCGACAGGTCGATGAGATTGCCCCCCGCCCAGACGCGGCCAATGCCCGCGACCTTTCCCGCGCACAAACCAACCGCGAAGGAAATGGAATAGGCGTAATCGGTTTCGGTGACAGAACTGCCGCCGCCCTTGCCGCCGGTGCTGGTTTTTGTGGTGCTGGATGTTTCCTTGAAATGTGTCGCCCAGATGAGTTGCCCCGCCACGCGCATGCGCCCGAACACGCGCGGGATCGGTGCGCCCTCGGTGGACGATTGAATATTGATGTCGCTGAGGCGCGGACCCTGCCGCTTCACATTCGTGCCGGGCGCCAGCGCCGCGTCGATCTCGCTGCCCGCAAACGCCCCGATCGCGCCGCCAATGGCTGCGCCGGACAGGGTTGCCCCGAAAATGGAGATGCCGCTGCCGAGCAGCGCATTGCCCACCGCCTCACCGGCGATGCCAAGAACAAGAGATGCCATTTCGATTTTCTTTCCACACAAACAAAAACGGCGGCCCGATGGACCGCCGTTTCCGCATTCATCGTTCGGATGCCTAGGGTGTTACGCCATACCCGGCATAAGTATCGGCGATCTTCGGATCGATCGCCTTTGCCGCCGCGATATCGGCGTTGCCATTGGACGCATCCGCCGTCTTCAGCCGTGCCAGCCCGCGCACATAAAGCGACGACGCCAATTTCGGATCTTGCTCCAGCGCTTTCGTACACATTTGAATCGCGGTCGCGTAATCTGCCTTCCGGAAAAGCACCAAACCCAATGAATCGTAGGCATCCGCCGATTTGGGATCGAGCCCCAGCGATTTGCCGCAATTATCCACCGCAGTCTCCAGCTGCAATCCGAGCTTCGCTCTCTCCCAGCAGGCGGAACGCAACACGTCCGAATCGTTTTGTTTCGAAGCGACCATCACGTCGAGCGCTTTCAGCGTGGCGTCATTGCCGGTGAGATTGGTCGAGATTTCGACGAGCAATCGCCATGGAGGAACATACGAAGCGTCGAGTTGCACCGCGCGCGCGATATCGGTCTTCGCGTCGCCCAGCTTGTCCAGGCGCCGCTCCGCCAGCGCTTTTCGATAAAGCGCCACCGGCACATATCCGACCAGAAAATTCTGCTGATAGGCGCTTGTTATGAAGACCTTGCAGCTGGCAACGATGTCCCGCGCATCGATCTTTTCATTATCCAGACAATGCTGGAAATAGCTGTCGTCGATCGGAGAAGCCCAGGCCTGCGTGCTTCCGAACAGCAACGCCGCCATCGCCAGAGAAAATAGTGTCGTTTTCAAAAATCCCCCCATGCCCTTACCGCTTATGTCCACCTTCGCCGACGCTGGAGCAGGCCTAAGGGCGCACGCCATAGCTCGCATATTGCTTGGCGATCTTCGGATTGATGGTCTCTGCCTGCGCGATATCGGCGTTTCCGTTGGTCACGTCACCGGTATTCAGCCTGGCGATACCGCGCAAATAAAATGCCGATGCGCGCTTCTCGTCACCCGAAAGCGCGGCGCTTTCGTCCGTGACAACAGCGGCATAGTTTTTCATCTTGAATTCGACGAAAGCGCGGCTATCCAGCGCTTCTGAATCGCCGGGCCGCATCTCCAGCGACCGATTACAATCCGCGAGCGCCTGATCGAACGGCCCGCCGGCCAAGGCGCGAAAGAAACACAGATCGCCGTATATCGCCGGCCTGTTCGGATCGTGCCGGCCGCCCAGTGTCGCCGCCTGCTCAAGATCGGCAATCGCCAGATCGAGCTTTCCGAGTTCCCCGTAGGCGATTGCGCGTCCGAAGCGGGGCCAGGAATATCCTTGCCATACCATCGCGTGCGCGGCTGTCGTGCAATCGATCACGCGCTGTTCGGGAGCTTGGCCTTCACGGCCCAAACATCTATCGGCGATATCCGTGGATCCGCGCCCCACTTGTGCGAAGCCGGGAACCCCGGCAACCGCCGGCGCGTGCCCAAATGCGGCAAGAACAAAAAACGCGAGCGCAAATTCGGCCCAATATTTCATTTGCCCCCCAAACCACCTTCCCCAAAGAAAAGTTTCCACAATCATTGGCGGAAAACAAGCATTTACAACCAGAATACTGCAACAAGTCTTTGCTTCCAGGAAAGCGATAGCGCCTCCTCTGTCACACACTTGTTTTGCCGCGCATGGATGAGTGTGAGCCCATGCGGATTGCTGGCGAGAATCCCGCAATGTTTCGCGGGGCCATTCGGCGCCATGCGGAAGAGCGCGACATCGCCCGCCGCCATGTCGCGTTTGTCGATCTCGCGCAGGTGTCGGGAGAGCGCCATATATAATGTCTCTGCGCCGGTGGCTTCCGCCCAGTCCGGCGAATAGGGCGGCGCGGCCTCCGGTTCATCGCCGTGCAGCGCGCGCCACACGCCGCGCAGCAGCCCCAGGCAATCGCAACCCGCGCCCTTCACGCTCGCCTGATGAATGTAAGGCGTGCCGATCCATGCGCGCGCGGCGCGGATGATGTCCGTGCGTTCAATTCCCATAGCGGCTGCCTCCATCCATCGGTTGCGCGGCGGCGGGATAGGAAAGCACCGCGTCGTTGCCCGGCATGTAGGGGAAACCGCGGAAGTTGATGGCGTTGGCGAACTTGGCTTTGCAAGTGGCGAATTGCTTGTCGCATCCGGCGGTGAGGACGAAGCTGTCACCCGCCGCGACGGCTTCGCTCATCGATTGCCACAGCGCGATGGATGCGCCGGCGTGGCGCTTCACTTCCATCGCGCGGCCATCATTCGCGCCGCTGGTCCAGACGAGTTTGCCGCCGGTGAACCAGCCGTCGCCGAAGCTGCTCAAGCCGGACACAGTGAAGCGCCGCGCATCGGTGACGCTCGCCACCGCGCCGTCCGCCTTGAAGGCGGCGCGGGTGATGTCCACCGTACAGCGCGCGTCTCCCAGATCGGCGTCGCAGCCATAGCCGAAGCAGCGGCCGACCGGTTGATTCAATAGATGGGCGAGCCCGCGCACCTCCGCCGTGAAGGCGGTTTTCCCGCGTTTAACCTCGCCGATATTTCCCTTGCGCATGAGAACGCGCTGCGCCGTGTCGGCCCAGTTCACGCGCCAGATCTCGATGGATGCATTGTCGTAGAGGCCGGCGGCGAGATCGGCTTCGTTCAAGGTGGCCGACGACAGCGCGCCGGTGACGGACAGATTGTCGATCGCCAGATCGAGCAGCGATTGCACTTCGGTCGCGGTGAAGCCGGACGCGGCTTCATAGGTTGTGCCGTCGAAGGCGAGATCGACATCATGATCGGTGAAGCCCTGGATGGCGCCATCGGCGCGCACGATCTTCCAGCACCAGCACAGAGTCGTGGCGCCACTATCGAGATGCGCCTGCATCCCGGTGGGGAGAGTTTTCATGGGTCATATCCTTTCCTCCCCCGCTTTGCGGGGGAGGTGCCGAACGAATGTGAGGCGGAGGGGGTGGCGGCAGCGGAGCAAGTTCTTCTCCGTTCCCGCCACCCCTTCCGTCAGTCGCTTCGCGACTGCCACCTCCCCCGCACCGGCGGGGGAGGAAAATTAAAGCGCTACCTCTACCAGCGGGATGCTGGGAATTTCGCCGGCGGAAAAATTCGCCAGGTTGATCGCAAGCTGGTCGGTGTCGAAACGCACCGGCGTATCGAACGCGAAACCGGCGGTGATGGCCGCGCCGTTTGCGGGCGGTGTGGTGAACGTCACGAGGCCCGTGGTGGAATCCACGCCGATGCCGGTTGTTTGTTCGATTCCATTCACCGCGACGATTACCGAACCCGCGACAGGCTTCTTGATAAGGCGCGTCCAGCTTGCGGGGCCGGAGGCATAGACCTTCTTCAACGGGAAGACGGTGGTGCTGCCGTCGCCGGTGCCAAGCGGCTGATCGGTGGCGGCGACGGCGCCGCCGGGCGCGCAGGATTTGCAGTCGGTGAAATCCTGCAGGCGGAAGCCATAGAGCTTTCCCATGCGCGCTTCGAAGAAGGCAATGACGGCGGAAAGATCGTCCAGCGTCTTCACGCCATAGCCGACATCATAGGCGCGGCGCGAATTGGCCCACACCGCGTTGCGCTCCTCGAAGCCGGAGCCGAGCGTGACGATCTCCGTCTTGCGCACCGGCCCCGCCGTGGAATGCATGGCGATGGATGTGGGGAACTGAATTTCGTGGAAGTTCATTTAAACCTCGTCATGGCCGGGCAGCGAGCGAAGCGAAGCGCGACCCGGCCACCCATGTCTTCAAACAAAATTGTCATCCCCGGCCGAGTGACCGAAGCGAGTGAGGAGAAGGGGACCCAGGTATCGACACCGAGACGGTGTTTCCGGCCTGGGTCCCCTTCCCTCGCATCGCTCACGCGATGCTCGCCGGGGATGACAGTAGCATTCACATATTCCTCTGACCCCGCGCCAACGCCCGCGACATCATCGCTGCGATCTGGCTTTCGCTTTTCAGGAAGCTTTGCGCGTCGCGGGCGTTCACGTTCAGAACGATGGAGGCGCGCGATGGCGCGGCGAGATTGGCGTTGGAGGTGATTGCGCCGTTCTCGCTGGGCGTGAACAGTTCGGGGCCTTGCTCGCCGACGAGATAAGTCGCGCCGGGCGTCACCGGGCCGCCCACCGCGCGGCCGCCCGCGACGTCGAACAGCGAACTTGCGATGCTCGACACCAATCCTTCCACCGGCTTGGCGATGAAGTCCTTGATCGCGACACGGTCGAAATCGGCCAGGATCGCGTCCACCATCTCGTCCATCGAGGATTTGCCGCTGACGGCGGCGCGCGCGATGGTGCTGGCGACGGAATTGAAGCTGGCATTCACCGCGCGTTCGATGGTGGCAGAGGTTGAGGCCACCGGGCCGTTCGCGAAATCGGCGAAGGCTTGCGCGGCGTCGTTCAGCACGGCGTCGATTGCATCATTGCTCATCGGGAAAGGCTTTCATCATCTGTTCGAGATCGGCGCGGGCAAGCGGCGCGCGCGGCTTCGCGCCCGCGCCTTCCACAGCCGCGTTCCATTCGATCACGCTCATGCTCCAGAAATCTTGCGGCGACAGCTTCAACCGGCCGAGGCCGAAGGCGAGCCTTTGCCGCCAGCGGCCAAAGGGCCTGCCTCGTTCGCCTCGCGGTTCACCAGCGCAAACACATCCGCGATGGCCTGGACGATGGTCGCCAGATCGACGGGCAGCTTGAGCACATCGTTCGCCGTCACCTCATGCCCGCCCGCGCGCAGCAGCGCGGCGGCGACGGTGGCGATGTCGCTGGTGGCGAAGGATTTGAGGCGCGCGGCGAGATCCGACAGGCTCGCCACGTTGAACGCGCTTTCGATCTCGGCCAAAGCGCCGAGCGTGAGCCGCATCACGAATTTCTCTCCGGCGGCAAGGAAGGATGTTTCGCCGCGAAGGGGGTTGGTCATGGTTGTTCTCCGTAAAATCGCCTCCCCCTCGTGGGGAGGCCGACAAAATTCAAGCGAAGCGAAGAATTTTTCGGGTGGGAGAGGTGGCTGGCACCTACCCCCCCACCCGGATCGCTTCGCTCTCCGACCTCCCCACAAGCGGGAGGTGATGTTTGTTATGCGCTCGTGAAACTCAGCGCCCCCGCCGATGCCAGTGTCATCGACAGTTTCAGCTCACCGTCATACGGCCCGTCATAAGCGAGTGCGGTGAGCTTGAACGGGCCTTGCACGGTGCCGAAGCTGGGGATGACGATCTGGTAGTCGGTCAGCGCCTGGTTGAAGAACGCCGTGCGCAGGGCTGCGTCCGACGCCGCATCCTTGAACACGCCGCTGCCGGAGATCGACGCGGATTTCACGCCGCCGCCATCCAGCAATTCGCGCCATTGATCGGCAGAGTCGGCATTGGTGACATCGACGGTCTGCGCGTTGAACGACAACGTCGTGGCGCGCAATCCGGCGACGGTGGTGAAACTTTCCGGATCGGCGCCATCGCCGATCTTGATGAGCAAGTCCTTGCCGCGTTGTGCGGTCATGGTGTTTCTCCTTTTCCTCCCCCGCTTTGCGGGGGAGGTGCTGAGCGAATGCGAAGCGGAGGGGGTGGCGGCGGCGGCGCAAGTTCTTCTCCGTTCCCGCCACCCCCCTCCACCGCTTCGCGGTCCCCCTCCCCCGTAAAACGGGGGAGGAAAAATCATGTGGGCTCCGTGACCGCTCGGAAACTGAGCGTCGCGGAATATGTTTGGCCGTCGCTTTCGCGCGCGTAATCGCAATCCTGAAACCGCAGGTCGACCAGCGCGTGGCCGTCGAGCGAGAGGGTGGCGTTGTTGAGGCGGAAACGCACCGCATCGGCGATGCTTTTCGATTCCTGATGCCCGCCGCCTTGCGACCACACCGTGACGGTAAATTCGTGCTCGCTGCCCTCGTCCGTGGCCGTGTCGGCGTTGGTTTCCTTGCCGTCGCCGAGGACGGCATAGGGAAACGTCGGATTGAGCGGCACGGCGTCGTAGAGGCGCGTGTCGATCAGCGATTGCATCGTCGCGTCCGCCGAAAGCGTGGCGAACACCGCGCTCTGCAGCGCCCAGCTTGCGTTGGTCATGGCAGTTCCTCGCAGACGAGCGTGATGAGCGGGCTGCCGTCATCCAGGATGGCGTGGATGGTCAGCGTCAGCGTGCCCACCGTGGCGCGCATGCCCACCAAGACGGCGGCGTTGCGGCGTATGGTGACGCGATGCTCCACGCGCGATTGCAGCGCGTCGGCGGAGAAGATATTGCTGCCCGCGCGCGGCGCGACATCGGCCCAGACAGTGGCAATGACATTCCACACCTCTGTGTAGCCGCCGCCGCCATCGGGGTCGCGCGTTTGCGCCAGAATGCGCACGCGCTGGTTCAATTCTCCGATCATGTCAGACACTCACGATGCGATAGGGCGCGAGCAGCGCAAGAGCTTCGGCGGGTGTGACCGCCGCCGTATCGCCGCGATTGACGTAGAAATTGGCGACGATCTTGAGAATCGCTTCGCGCACCGGCGCCGGCACATCGCTGCCCGCATCGCCGTAACCGGCGGTGAAGGCGACGGCGATAGCGTTGATGCGGCGCAAAGCGGCTGGCGGCGCGGTGGTCGGTTTCAGCGTGAGCCGCGCGGGCGACGAGGCGGTGTCCACTTGGTAAGTGGCGGCATCGAGAACCGTGGCGGAGTCATCGAGCGCATAGGCCGTGACCGACGCCACGCTTTGCAACGGCGGCAACGGGATCTCGATGATGCCGGGCCAGCCGTCGAGCCACAGCGTC
>Ga0207652_10001118_pt1 | contig 24156 bp, 14 predicted proteins | sample KBSC63BmetaG_FD_184334 | JGI IMG/M metagenome (GOLD analysis project Ga0207652, IMG submission 184334) | Corn rhizosphere microbial communities from Kellogg Biological Station, Michigan, USA - KBS C6-3B metaG (SPAdes) (version 2) | ecosystem: Host-associated > Plants > Roots > Rhizosphere ... | reverse complement strand
CTGAGCCCCCAGCCCGCATAGACTCGGCCCATCGCGCGAAGTGCGTCCTCCGGTGTGCGGGCCGCGAGAAGCGTGGCGCGCACGCCCTCGAGAAACACGATGTTGTGCGGAGCAGTCTTCGCAGACCCGCAGTTGACGACGATGCGCTCCACTGCGTCGCCGAACAGGGCGGCCCAGTGATACGCCTGCTGTGCGCCCATCGACCACCCGTAGACCATCTTCACGCGCTCGACGTCAAACAGCTCGGACATGAGCCGTCGCTGCTGCATCACGTTGTCGTATGTCGTCACGTCGGGATAGTCGGGCGTGTTCGACGGCGACGACGACAATCCGTTCCCGAACATGTTCGGGATGACGATGAAGTAGCGCGTCGGGTCGAGACAGTGCTCCGGCGAGACGAGCCACTCGATGTCCGTGTGCTGCGCCGAGTAGCTCGTGGGATAGACAATCGCGTTATCCCGCCGCGCGGAGAGCGTGCCGAACGTCTTGTACACGATCCGCGCGTTGCGCAGCCTGCCGCCGCGCTGGAGGTGTACGTCGCCGCAGGAAAAAGTTCCTTCGCTCATTTCTTCAGTGCGCTGCTGGTCAGTCCTGCGCTCGGTCGGTCGATCTCGTCTCGCGGCCCAGGCGTGTTCCGAACATAGTCCGCGGGCGCGTCGCCGTGAAGAAGCCGACTCGTTCGCATAGTTAAACGAGCTCGGACGAAAACGACCGACCGCGGATGTACGGCGCCGCGCATTCCGTCGAGGCGAAATTCGCATCGCGAATCGCCGACACGACTGAGGAACCCACGCGCGCGTCGCCGCATTCATGCGATGCGATGTCGCCCTGCGGGTTCACGAAACGCATGCATCAGCTGAACGGAGGCGAGATGAGAACGCCGATTCGAAATGTTGTGGCAGCACTGATCGTGACCGGTCTAACCGCGGCGTGTTCAAGTTCTGATATGACTACCGCGCCAGCGAGTCCATCATTCGCAAAGGGGCCTGGAAGCGGCGGCGCGCCGCCGCCATCGACGAGCGCACCGCCGACGGTCTCGATCTCGTCCACGGTCATCCTCGGCCAGAGTCCGCGCGTCGGTCAACCAGTGAATCTCTTCGTTGTGGCAACGAGTGAGCCGACCAACCGAAAGGCGCCGATCGTCGCCGTCCAGACAGCACCCGTAGGTCTCACGCTCATTTCGAGCGTCTCCGTCGACAGTCCGCACGGCGGCGGCCCTGGGTACGTCGAGGCGCAGTACGTGTGGACACCGTCGCCTGATCAGATCGGTCTCTCCGCGACGATCACGATCACGGCGACGACTGAGACCGGCTTTGGCGGGTCCACCGTGTCGTATGGACCTGTGATCGATGCTCCGTCCATTACGGGACTGGCGGCAACGCTGGCCACAGATCACATCGAGGTGCGGTGGAATCCGTCGCCCGGTGGTGTCGCGCCGATCAGCTACACAGTCCAGGCTTGCTACCGCAACGCGAACATCCGCCCGACGGTTTCGACATGTGACGTGATCACCACGACGACGGATAGCCAGGCGTTGAACATTCCACTCAGCAATCCCAACCCGACGGTTGCACCGTCGGGCGGGGTCGCGACGTACTTTGCCGTCATTGTGACGCCGGTCGACGCCGCCGGAGTCTCCGGACTGCCCGTTTCTGCGAACGTCCAGTAGCGCTCGGCGATTCATACGAGATGTCGAATAGCGACACGGGGCGCCGACCCGGCGCCCCGTGTTCATTCGAGTCTCCCCGGCACCCGGCACGTGAGTCGCACCGAACGGCGGCCCGGATTGCGAGGGCAGCAGGTTTCGCCGGCTGCGGCCTTGCGAAGCTCAACCGCCCCGCCATAATCTCGACCCACTCGGCTGGATCTTCCCACTGCCAGGGGTCACCATGCGCTCCGCCCGTCGAATTCTCGTCACCGCGTTCATCGCCGGCCTACCCATGGCCGCACACGCGCAAGCCGCTGAGCCGATTCGGTTCGCGCGCAACGCGGGCATCGCGAACGATGGCCGCGTCGCCTTTACCTATCAGGACGATATCTGGATCGTCGATGCCGATGGATCGAATCCGCACCGGCTGACGGTGAACGTCGCGCGTGACTTCTCGCCGCGCTTTTCGCCAGACGGCAAGTGGATTGCCTTTACGAGCAATCGCACCGGGAACAACGACGTCTTCATCGTGCCGTCGACGGGTGGTGAGCCGAAGCAGCTCACCTGGTATTCGGGCGACGATCAAGCGCTCTACTGGACGCCGGACGGCAAAGGCGTTGTGATCTCGACGCAGCGCGGCGCGAACGCGTGGGGTTCACCCTTATACGTACAACCGATCGACGGAAGCATCGCGAAGCCACTCGGCATGGGCATCGCGCGCTCCGGCATGATCAGTCAGGACGGCTCGATGATCGCGTTCAATCGCAATCTGCCGTCCACGTGGCGAAAGGAATATCGAGGCAATGCTGCCGCGACGATCGCCGTGATGAACGTGAGCAGCGGCGGGATCGACGAAGTCACCAACGCGGATCTCAAGCAGTACAAGACGTTCTCGAACAACGTCTTTCCGATGTGGGGCGCGGATGGGATGATCTACTTCGCGTCCGAGCGCGACGGCACGTTCAATCTGTGGCGCATGTCGTCCAAGGGCGCTTCGCCGCAGCAGGTGACACACTTGAAAAGTGGGGGAGTTTTCTTCCCATCAATTTCGCCCGACGGCCGGCGCATCGTCTATCAGAACGACTTCGACCTCTACACCGTCGATGTGCCGAGCGGCCAGTCGAAGAAGCTCAATCTCGCGTTGGCGTTCGATCCGAAGGAGTTCGATGTCGAGGTGTTGTCGGCGCAAAGCCGTGCGGAAGGATTCAGCATCTCGCCCAGCGGCGACTACATGGCCGTCGATTTCCACGGCGAGATCTTCATCGTTCCGACGGAGCAGGGCGTCGGCGAACGCACGCAGATCACCAACTCCGCCTGGCGCGATCGAAACGAAGAGTATGCGCCGGACGGCCGCAAGTTCGCCTACATCTCCGACGAGGGCGGCGAACAACAGGTCTGGCTGTACGACATCGGCACCGCGGCGCGCAAGAAGCTGACGACCGCGATGGGCGACAAGGACAATCTCGTGTGGGCGCCGAGCTCGCAGAAGCTGCTCTACACGTCCGAGAACAAGATCTTTGAGATCGATGTGGCTGGCGGGCCGCCGCGCGAGCTCGCGAGGAACCCCGCCGGTGGTTTCACGGTCTCGCAGTACTCGGCGGATGGGAACTGGCTCGTCTACTCGAAGCGCGACGACGAGCAGAACGCGGAAGTGTTCCTCTATGACATCCGCGCGAAGAAGGAGTACAACGTCACGCAGAGCCCGTGGAACGAATCGAACGGACAGCTCACTCCGGACGGAAAGACGCTGATCTTTGCATCGAACCGCGATGGTGGTGGAAACCAACTCTTCTCGGTCTCACTGAACCGCCTGACCGAAGATCCAAACGATCCACTGGTTCGTGAACGGCTGCGCAGAACCGTAGCGGGCCGCGGTGGGCGCGGGAACGTTGATTCCGTGACGCAGGCTGGGAGCGGAATCACGGTCGACCTCAAGAACATCGATCGGCGCGCGGTACAACTCACGAGCGGCGGTGGCGTTGGCGGCTACTTCCTCTCACGCGACGGGCGCACGGTCTACTACGCCGTCGGCGGCGGTGGATTCGGCGGCGGCGGCGGTCGTGGCGGCGGACGCGGAGCCGCGACCGACAACGCGCAGAATGGTCTTTACTCGGTGAGCATCGACGGACGCGATCGCCGGCGCATCGCGGCGGGGACGTTCGCCGGAATGCAACCGACGGCTGATCGTCGTGCGGTGTACTTCCGCGGTCCGGCCGGTGCAGGCGCGCCGGCAGGACGCGGCGGTCGCGGCGGCGGCGGTGAGCCTGGTTTCCCGATCGAGCGGCTCACACTCGGCGCGGGCGCGCCGGCTGGCGGTGGCGCGGGTCGCGCGACTGCGACTGGTGGCGGCGGCGCGGCCACGGGCAATGCGGGCGAGCCGGTGAGCTTCGCGCTTTCCGTGCGCGTCGATCGAAGAGATGAATGGAAGCAGATCCTCGACGAGTCGTATCGCGTCATGAAATACCGCTACTACGACGCGAACATGCACGGGAAAGACTGGACGGCGATCTACAACAAGTACGCGACGCTGCTCAAGTACGCCGGTACGAATGAGGACGTGTACGACATCGCGAACGCAATGATCGGTGAGCTGAACACGTCGCACACCGGCGTGAGCGGTCCGGCGAGCATCGACATTCCGCGCGCGTACACCACGCGATACCTCGGCGTCGAGCTCGAGCCGGCAAACGGCAAGTATCGCGTCACGCACGTCTATCGCGACGGTCCGGCCGATAAGGATTGGGTCGACATCGCAAACGGCGACTATGTGCTTGCCGTCGATGGAACGGAGATCAAAGCGGGGGATGATTATTGGAAAATCCTGAGCCAGACCGACAACGAGTACGTGCCGGTCAAGGTCTCGAAGACGCCCGACGGGGCGAACGCGAAGATCCATCGCATCGCGACCGTCACGAATATGACGAACATCAAGTACGAGGAGTGGGTCGAGAACAATCGCGATTCAGTGGAGAAGGCAACGAACGGCGAGATCGCGTACGTCCACATTGGCGCGATGGACCAGCCGTCGCTTCAACGCTTCGAGAACGAGATCGACCGCTTCTGGCAGAAGAAGGGCATCATCGTCGACATCCGCAACAACGGCGGCGGCAACATCGACCAGGAGCTGCTCGACATCCTGGAGCGGCAGCCATACCAGTTCTGGAATAACCGTAATGGCTCGCGCACGTGGGGACGGCGTCCGCGCCAAGCCATCGTCGGACCGAAGGTGATGATGACGAACTATCGCTCGGTATCAGATGCCGAGGTGACGCCCGCGGGCTTCCGGCAGCTCGGCCTGGGTCGACTGGTGGGCAATCCGACGTCGGCGCAAGTGATCGCGACCGGCAGCTACAATCTCATCAACGGCGGCACGATTCGAACGCCGGGTTCGCTCGTCGTGACCTGGGATCCGTCGAAACCGAACAACTACGGTCTCGATCTCGAGAACCTGGGCATTCCACCCGATGTTTGGGTGAAGAACACGCCGGCCGAGGAAGCAAAGGGCCTCGATCACGAGCTCAAGGTTGCGATCGAAGAGGTTATGAAAATGCTCAAGGCGTCGCCCAAGGTGACGTCGATGGACAAGCAGTAGACCGTGATCGTCGGATTCGTTGGCGCGGGGGGCATCGGCGGGTACTACGCAGGCCTCCTGCGCCGGGCCGGACTCGATGTTCGGCTTCTCGCGCGCGGTGAGCATCTGGCCGCCATCAAGGAGCGTGGCCTCGAGATTCGCGCACCCGGTGACCGCTGGGTCGCGACGCTCGAGGCATCATCAGACGACGAGATCCTTGGCGGGTCCGACTACGTCATCGTTTCCGTCAAAGGCTACTCGCTCGACGAGGTCGGGCCGGGTATCGCGAAAGCTGCGAAGGCTGGCGCGGTGGTCGTTCCCCTGCTCAACGGCGTGGAAGCCGCCGATCGTCTCGAGCGACTCGGTGTTCCGCGGACCGCGATCATCGGTGGATTGACGAGGATCAGCGTCGCTCGTGTGTCGCCCGGGGTCATCGAGCGAAAGAGCGCGTTCGACAAGGTCACGATCGGCGAGCTCGACCGAGTTCCCCGCGAACGAACGACGGCGCTTGCGGGCGCGTTCGCACACGCCGGCTCGTCGGTGCAGGTGAGTGACGACATCGGCTTGGATCTCTGGCGGAAGTTCGCATTCATCGTCTCACTCAACGTCGTCTGCGGGCTGTCGCGCGGGCCGATTGGCCGCGTGCTCTCGAGCGAACGCGGACGCACGCTGCTCACGAACACGCTTCGCGAGATCGTCCAGGTGAGCCGTGTGGCCGGAACGTCCCTCTCCGATGCCGAGGAAGCGCAGCTCACATCCGAGCTTTTCGCACTGGCGCCAGCGATGGAGCCAAGCTTTCTGTGGGATCTCCAGCGCGGGGGCCCCACCGAGCTCGACACGCTCGCCGGCGCTGTGAGCCGGATGGGCCATGCGCATGACGTGCCGACTCCGATCCACGACGTAGCGACGGCCGCATTCGAGATCGCGACGCAACCGCGTTCGTAGCCGCAGTCCAACGATGCATCTCACACAACTCTTCGACCTTTCTCTCCAGGGTCGCGCGTCTTCTCCCGCGCTGATCTTCGACGATGCTTCCGGAGCAACGCAGACCCTGACGTTTGGCGACGTCGACGCACGCGCGAATCGAATGGCGAACGAGCTCGCGGCGCGTGGGCTCTCGAAGGGCGATCGGCTCTGCGTCCACCTCGCGAATCGCGTCGAGTACATCGATCTGTTTCTCGCGTGTGTTCGACTCGGCATCATTCTCGTTCCAATGAATGTGCTGTATCGCGAACGCGAGCTCCGGCACATCGTCGGCGATGCGGAGCCGGTTGCGATCATCGCTGCCATCCCGCGCGATGTCATCCCGAGCGAAGCGAGGGATCTGCACGTTCAGTCTGGCGCGCCGGGGTCGTTTACCACGGACCGGCACGGGCACAGGCGGACGGTCACGGAACAGCGAGAACGACTCGCTTTTGCAAACACTGCTCCGGATCTGCAATCGCTTGGATATCCGCCGGGCACACCGATCTGGGATATCGACGACCTGACTCGTTGCGCTTCGATGCGCGATTCAACGCGACCAGTCGTGCCGATCGACGGCGACGACCCCGCGATCATCATCTACACCTCGGGCACAACCGGCGCCGCGAAAGGGGCCGTGCTCTCGCACAACAACCTCGCCGCGAACGGGCTCACACTCACTGGCGTTTGGCGAATCACCGAGCACGATCGCTATCTCGCCGTGTTGCCGCTCTTCCACGTGCACGGGCTCGGCAACGGCGTGCATTGCTGGCTGATCAGCGGGTGCACCATGCGCTTGCTCGAGCGATTCGATCAGCGAACAGCCGCCGCGACGTTGATGGACTTCCGCCCCACGCTGTTTTTCGGTGTACCGACCGTCTACGTCCGGCTGCTCGATCCATCCGTTGTCTCCGACGAGCACGCGAGAACGATCGGCGAGGGCGCTCGGCTCTTTGTCTCCGGATCCGCGCCGCTGCCCGCGCATACGCACGCGGCATTTCGCGCGCGATACGGCCACACGATCCTCGAGCGCTACGGCATGAGTGAAGCGCTCATGATCATGAGCAATCCATATGAAGGTGAACGGCGCGCAGGCTCCGTGGGCCCGCCGCTGCCTGGCGTCTCTGCTCGCATTGTCGCCGAGGACGGAGAGATTCTCGGCGACGATCAAGTGGGTGAGGTGCAGATCAAGTCGCCGCACCTCATCTCGTCGTATTGGCGCCGACCGGAAGCAACGGCCGCCGCATTTCGCGAAGGCTGGTTCCAAACTGGCGACGTCGCGACGCGTTCGTCGGACGGATACTACACGCTCCGCGGCCGCCGCGGTGATCTCATCATCAGCGGTGGATTCAACATCTACCCGCGCGAGATCGAAGAGCTGTTGCTCGAGAACGAATGCGTGCGCGAAGCCGCGGTGGTCGGCGTTCCTGACGACGTGCGTGGCGAGATTCCAATCGCGTACATCGTTGCCGAGCCGTCGCTCGATGAGCGGCAGCTCGAGTCCGAGTGTCGCGCGCAGCTTGCGTCCTTCAAGGTTCCGCGTGCATTCGTCCGGCTCGACGCGCTGCCTCGCACCGCACTCGGCAAGATTCAGCGACATCTCCTTCCACCTTGGAACGGCGGACGGACCTCATGACTTCTCAGAGCATCGCGATCGAAGCGGCGGCGACGCGCACGAAGCTCAATCGGGAGCAGATCGTCGGTTTCTGGGCAGCGTGGACCGGGTGGCTGCTCGACGGCATGGACTCGGTGATCTACGCGCTCGTGCTCGCGCCGGCGCTCACGGAGTTGCTGCCGCGCTCCGGCATGGCCGCGTCGCCAGCGAACATCGGCTTCGTGGGATCGGTGCTCTTCGCCGCGTTTCTCGTCGGCTGGGGTTTGTCGTTCATGTGGGGGCCGATCGCCGATCGATTCGGCCGAACGCGTTCACTCGCGGCGACGATTCTGATGTACGCGCTCTTCACTGGCGCGGCGGCCTTCGCGCAAAACGTGTGGCAGCTCGGTCTGTTTCGACTCCTCGCCGGCATTGGCGTCGGCGGCGAATGGGCGATGGCTGGTACCTACGTCGCCGAAGCGTGGCCAGAGGATCGTCGCAAGATGGGCGCTGGATATCTACAGACCGGCTACTACTTCGGCTTCTTCGCCGCAGCGGCGCTCAACTACACCATCGGTGCGCGCTTCGGATGGCGCGCGATGTTCCTGTGCGGATTCATTCCCGTCGTGATCTCGATCCTCACGCTCGCGCGCGTGAGGGAACCTGAACGCTGGAAAGCACATTCAGCGGAAGCAAAGCGCCTGCGGCCGCTCGCCGAGATTTTCAACGCGACGTATCGCAAGCGGACGATCGTCAACGCGACGCTGCTCACGGTCGCGATCATCGGACTCTGGGCCGGAGCGGTCTACGAGCCAGCCGCGATCACGACACTTGCCAAGCGCGCGGGCATGGCGGCACCGGCGGCGGCGAAGATGGTGTCAGTCGGAACTGGCGTGCTTTCGATCGGCACGATTCTCGGTTGCATCTGCTTGCCGATCTTCGCCGAGCGTCTCGGACGAAAGCTCACCGTCGCGATGTACTTCGCCGGAATGATGATCACGATCCCGCTAGCGTTCGGCTGGGCGTTCTATCTGCCATCGGGCTTGTGGGAGTTCATCACGATTCTCTTCTTCATGGGTTTTGCGGGTGGAAACTTCGCGGCGTTCAGTCTCTGGTTACCGGAGCAGTACGACACGCGCGTCCGCGCCACCGCGTTTGCCTTTACAACCTCGGTCGGTCGGTTCGCTGGGGCCGGAGTCAACTTCCTCCTCGGGGCGATGGTCCTGCGAATGGGTTCCCTCGGCACACCAGTCGCGCTGACGGCGATCGCGTTCGCGTTAGGGATCGTAGTGATCCCGCTCGCCATCGAAACGACAGGTCAGCGGCTCCCCGACTAGACTCGCTATCGAGACGGACTCGGGTATATTCGCCGGTCCACGGAGTTGCAGTTCCCGCCTGGATCATCCCAAGCAAAGCGAGGTTCCCTGTGGGGGACGCCAAGACGTCGGCCGCAGCACCGCCGTATACCGCGTCGGCCGGGATGCCGTCGTATATCGCCCGGGGCGGCGAGCAAGAGCTCCTCGCGCCGTGCGGCCTCGCAGGGACGCAGTTTTACATCTTCTTATTGAAAGCCGACACCGCGAAGCTGCAGGCGCTGATGGATCGCCTGTTCAATACGCCGAGTAACGGTGCCGTGCGCTATGAGGCGTTCTGGGATCACGTCGCGTTGATGTTTACGCACGTCGATCGCCTGAGCAGCGCCGATCCTTCCCAAGGCTGGGCCGACTACGGCGATATCGCGATGTGGGTCCCCGTGATCGATCGCAAAGCCGGCGGCCTCGTGCCCGTGTTCAAGATGTACCCCGTCTACATGATCGTGAACAACGGCTCGACGATGGCGACGGGACGCGAGATGTACGGCTTTCCCAAAGAGATGGGCTGGTTCAACGAGCCGCAGACGCCCGACTTCATCGGCGATTTCACGGCCGACGTCCTCGGGTACGAGCGCTCGAGCACCACAAAACAGACTGTTCAAACGCGACTCTTCACGATTCAGCGGAAGAGCGGCGGCGACACCGCGAAGTCGACGTTGATTGGCGATGCCAAGAGTCTCGTCGTCGAATTGGAGAAAGGGTTGAAAGGGCTATTCTCCAATCTCAGCGCCGAGTTGATCATCCTGTTCAATCTGTTGAAGGACGACTTCGCCACGCCGGCGCTCGGCCTCAAGCAATTCCGAGATATCGCCGATCCAACGCGTGCGGTGTTTCAATCGATCGTCGAAGCGCCGCTCGCGATGAAACACTTTCGATCCGCGTCGATTCTCGGCGACGACTACTCGTTCATCCTGAACGACCTCGCGTCGCATCCGGTGGCTCAAGACACGGGACTCAAGGTCGGTCCGCAGGACGTGTCCTTCGCGCTCTGGCTCTATGCCGACTTTGTGCTCGGCACCGGCAAGACCAACTGGCAGTCAAACCGCTGAACGCAGCCACACCCGCCACACACGACGACCATGCCAGACAACTCGATGCAGAGTAGCCCGACCGGCAAAACGCGGGTCGCGGTGTTGGGCTGCGGAATGGGCTCCATCGCCGCGATGTATAGCCTGACGCAACGCCCCGAAGATCGCGAGAAGTACGAAATCACTGCGTATCAGATGGGCTGGCGCGTTGGCGGAAAGGGCGCGAGCGGTCGCAACATGGACATGGGCGGTCGCATCGAGGAGCACGGACTGCACATCTGGTTCGGCTTCTACGACAACGCGTTCAAGGTGATGACGGACGCATACAAGGAGCTGAATCGCCCGCCGAGCATGCCGCTCGCAACGATCGAGAAGGCGTTCACGCCGCACGATTTCGTCGTGTTAATGGACAACTACAAGAACGAGTGGCGAACGCCGTGGCAGTACTCGTTCCCGGTGACCGACAAGGTGCCGGGCGACGGCGGTGATCCGCCCTCGTTCTGGTGCATGATCGAATACGCGCTTGCCGGATTGATGGGCATGTTCGAAGCGGGGCTGTTCGGCAAGAAGGCGCATTGCGGATCGAGCACGTCGCACGACCACTCGAAAGAGGGCTGGTGGGACAGGATCAAAGATTTCTGTGGCGATGTCGATCAGCGCATTCACGAGCTCGAGTTCATTCCAGCCAGCATGCTGCTCGGTGTCGTTCGAGTCGCCGCGCGCGGCGTCGACAACACGAAGCACGGTCTCGCGGACACGATTCTCCGTGACATCGAGCTTCTGTTCTGCAAGCTGCTCGCGAAGATCCGCGCGTGGCTGTGGGACACGTACGGCTGCCACATCGATGACGACGCGGCTCGCGAATGTCTGGTCCTCGGCGATTCCGTGTTGACGGCAATGATCGGAATGCTGACCGACGAATGCCGCACCAAAGGCATTTTCAGCATCGACGACCTGGACCTCTCGGCGTGGTTCACCAAGCATGGCGCGAACCCGCTCACGCTCACGAGTCCGATCGTTCGTGCGCTGTACGACAACATCTTTGCCTACGTCGGGGGTGACGTAAATAAGCCCAACGCGGCCGCCGGTACGTCGATGTTGTGGATGTTGCGGATGATCCTCACGTACAAGGGTCATCTGATGTACAAGATGAACGCCGGCATGGGCGACACGATCTTCACGCCCTTTTTCCAGGTCCTGCAAAACCGCGGCGTGAATTTCCAGTTCTTCAACTGCGTGACCAACATCGGACTCGACGATTCGAAGAGTGCTGTCGACACGATTCAGGTCATGCAACAGGTCGACCTCAACGTGGACGAGTACAACCCGTTCGTCACCGTGAAGGACCTGCCATGCTGGCCCGATCAGCCGAATTGGGATCAGATCAAGGACGGCGCGCGCTTCCAAAAGGAAGGCGTCAATCTCGAGCGCGTGATCACGCCGTACATCGGACGCACGCCCAAGACGCTCACGCGCGGTAAAGACTTCGATATCGTCATCCTCGGCATTCCGATCGGAGCGCTGCCGCCGATCACGCAGGAGCTCTACGACAACACGACGAAGCCGGCGTGGAAGGCGATGATCGACAACGTCCAGACTGTGCAGACGCAGGCGTATCAGGTCTGGTTGAACCGCGATCTGCAGGACGTGGGCTGGATCGACGGCACCGACTCACCGGTGCTTGGCACGTATGTCGAGCTGATCGACACGTACGCCGACATGTCACATCTGATTCCCGTTGAAGATCAGCCCGCGTCGGAAAACGTGAGCAGCATCGCGTACTTCTGCGGCGCAATGCCCGATACGGCCACGCAGGCCGACGCCGACACCCTCGCGTACAAGAACTCGTTCGACATGCTGACGACGGCGATGCCGCGCCTGTGGCGCAACCTGACCGGCCCCGATGGCAAGATCGATTGGCAGCAGTTCGTTGATCAGTACAACGCGACGGGCGCCGATCGCTTCAAGAGCCAGTTTGTTCGCGCCAACTGGACTGGCACGGAGCGCTACACGCTCTCCGTAGCCGGCTCGACGAAATACAGACTGAGAGAAGACGCGTCCGGCTACTCGAACTTGTATCTCGCCGGCGACTGGACCGACAATCACTTCAACTCGGGCTGCATCGAGGCGTCGACGATGTCGGGCATGCGAGCGTCGCGCGCGATCTGCGGATACCCGCAGCACATCGTTGGAGAGTCGCCGGACATGTGGGCCGGCGATCGCTGACGCTTACTGTTTCGACGCGAGCTGCGCTTTGGCTTGCGCGCTATAGAAGTCGAACTTCAGCGAATCGAAGATGTCGGCGGCTTCCTGCAGATGCCCATAGCCATCTGGCAGGAACCGCCCCATGTCGTAGTGGGCGAGGCCCTTCTCGAACACCTTGCCGAACTTGTCCGCTTCGACGATAGCCTGCTGCCAATGCTTTCGAGCAGCGGCGCTGCGGCCGTTCTGCCACGCATACCAGCCTTCGACACGCTGAACGTGCGCACGGCTCGCGGGAAATGATCGCGCAAACCCTCTGAGGCGTTGCATCGCGAGCTTTGTCTCGCCTTTGAGCTTCGCGCGCTCCTGCTCCGACACCTTCGGATGTTCGCCGAGCGCGAGAAAAGCTTCCGCGACGGCCGTATATCCTTCCTGCGTGTAGTATGCATTCGGCAACGGCACGGCCTTGAGCAGCGCGACAGCCGCCTTCGCGGCATCGCCGGTCGCCATGTGATCGCTTCGCATCGTCTGCAAGCGCGCGGTGAGCCCGTGCATCCACGCGCGCTCCGTGAAGCCGATGCGATGCGTCACCTTCTTCGTTTTCTCGAGATACTCCTCGGCTTTCGCCAGATCGCCTTGGAGCAGAGCATACTCGGCGATGCCCAGCCACGCCCAACCCATCGCCTGCTCGTTCTGCGTCTTGAGCGCGTGCTCGTGCACGACTTCGCGCAGTTCGGCAGATCGCGCGAAGTCGCCCATCTGGTAGTAGTCCATCTCGAGCAGCGTCGTGCACTCGAGCCACCGCGAGAGGAAGCCGATCTCCAGCGCCGTCTCGGCTCCCTTCTTGTATCGCTCGACCGCCGTCGCGAACTCGCCCTTCGACGAGTAGAAGTACGCGGTGATTTCCCAAACCCACGGATCGGTCGCGCGGCCTTGCTGTTCGAGCACCTTCGCGACCCCGAGCGATTTCCGCTCGTAGAAATGAGCGAGTGGATAAAACGGCACGAGCCCGATGCTGTAGCAGATCGTCCCGTACGCGCGCGCGAGCTCCGCCGACGCTGGCGCATTCTCGGCAAGGTTGAGACTGCGCATCGACGCGTAAAGTAGCGGCACGGTTTGGTTGTCGAAGAAGATGATGTGCGACAACCGCTCGTAGCAGAGCGACGCCTCGAGCGCTCGCGCCGCGGCCTCGCCCTTCCGAACGAACCACTGCTGCGGAAGGAATCGATGCGCCATCTGCTTGACTGCTTCACCGGCGAGGCCCAGCAGAACTCCCGCGGCCGTCGCTGGAAAGCTTGCGCCGAGCAAACCGGCGCTCTGCTTGAGATGAATGCGCGCGCGATCCATCTGGCCGTCGCTGAAGTACGCTTCGCCGAGCGCGCGCTCGAGCTTCGCGACCTCGAACGTCGTCGTCGGAACCGTCCGAAAGAGATCGAGTGCGTAGGTGAGCTGTGGGATCGCGTCGCGATAGCTGCCTCGCTCCACGAGCTGTCGCCCCGCCATCGCGGCATAGGCTGCTTGCTTCGCCGGGTTTGTCCTCGCCTCGCGCCAGTGATACGCGAGCGTGAGTGCATACTCCGCGAGCACGTCCGCGTGCACGGACTCGATCGTTGCGGCGATGCGTTCGTGCATCGCGGACGTCTGCGCCGTCGTGAGCGTCTCGAGCACGCCCTCGCGCATCTTGTCGTGCGCGAACTGATACGAGTTCTCGGTGACGGCGAACAGGTTGCTCTCCGCCGCGCTCGCGACGAGCCGCTCGGCATCGCCGTCGGTCTCCTCGAGTGCGCGGAGCACCTCGGTGTCGATCTCGCGCCCTTGGACCGCCGCGAGTTGGAGAAGCCGGTTGAGCGCGACGGGAATCGATTTGAGGCGTGCCAGCACGATGTTCGAAAGCGTGCCGCGCACCATGTCGCGCGTGACGGGCATCCGGCCGACGCGTTCGAGTCCGCCGGCTTGATCAGCGAGCGACCGCAATGCTTCGACGACGAAGAACGCGTTGCCCGACGTCTCCGAGTGGAGCATGTCGGCCATCGTCGTCGAATACTCCGCGGTGTCGCCAAGCATCGATCGTGTCAGTGTCGCGATCTGGTCGCGCGGCAAGCGATCGAGCGCGATGTGTCGCGCTTCGACGAACGTGTCACGCAGATGCGGCGCTTCCTCCGACCGATAGTTCGCGACGATCATCAAGCTCTGTGATCCGAGCTCCTCGGTGATCCGCCGCAACAGCGTCAGGCTCACGTTGCCGGCCCACTGCAGATCCTCGAGGATGAGCAGCGTGGGACCAGGGAGACGCTTCAGCAGACGAATCATCAACCGCTGCAAGCGCTCCTGCGCCGATTGCGCTTCGAGATCGGGTGCTGGTTGCACCGCGTGTCCGACGAGACGCGCGATATCCGGCACGACCGCTCTGAGCACCGACTTGTCGAGCGGCGTCAGATCCTCTTGCAGCGCGAGATAGCGAGCGATCTCGCGCCAGAGTTGGTACGACGATCCGGCGTTGCTCACCGCTTGACCGCGCATCACCGGCGCGCCGGTCACGAGTGCGTAGACACGCAGCTCGTCCATGAGTCGCGACTTGCCGACGCCGCTCTCTCCGCCGATCAGCCAGAGTCGTCCTGCGCCGCCGCGGCGCACATCGCGCCACGCGCTCTTGAGTTGATCGAGCTCCGTGCCGCGGCCGACGAATTTCGCCGCTTGAAGAAAGCTCTCGCGGGTCGCCTCGGTTTCGCCGACGTCCGGCCGCTCGATCGCCTCCGCAATCGCGGCGAGGGCTGATGCGGCGCTCGAGTATCGATCGTCCGGTGCCTTCGACATCAGGCGTTGGATGATCGGCGTCAGACGTCGCTCGACGTTCCCGCTCGGCAGCGCCGACAGGTTCGGCGCGTCCGTCACCACCTGAGAGAGCAGCCGCACGACGGAGCTCGTGTCGAACGGATGCCGTCCCGCGACGACCTCGTACATCATCGTGCCGACCGCGTAGAGATCGGCCGCCGGCGACGGTGCCGCGCCGCCGAGCATCTCCGGCGCCATGTACGCAGCCGTTCCAGCCGCGTTGATCCCCCCGTGCTGCGCTTCACTGTGCACGGAGATGCCGAAGTCCAACACCTTCAGCTGGCCGGAGTCGTCGACGAGAATGTTGCTCGGCTTGAGATCGCGATGGACGATGCCGCGTCGATGCAGATACACGAGCGCGCGCAGTAGTTGCACGAACAGATCCGCTTTGCCGAGCGCGTCGAGCGACGATGATGCGGTGACGATGTCGCGCGCATTCGGGACCCAGTCCATCGTGAAGTACGGCCGATTCTGGTCGTCGAAGCCAAAATCGAGCACGCTGATGATGTTGGGATGCCGGAGCGACGCAAGAAATCGAAACTCGTGCGCGAGCGCGAGTGCCCCCGGGTCCGTCGAGCCATCGGTGCTCCCGGAGGCCATCGTCAACGAGACCGAGGACACGCCGTCGGTTCGCCATTCTTCCGTTCGATTCAGCGCGAGCGGCGAATCCGTCAATACGCGTTTCAACGCCACCTGCCGCTGAGCGAGGCGATCTTCGGCGCGAAAGACGACGCCCATCCCCCCCTCGCCAATTTCGTCGAGGAGTCGATACCGATTCGAGATGAAAGACGTAGTTGGCTTCAGCGCTGTCGCCATCGTCGGTGGCTGCGGGGATCGGCGGGGACCGGTCGAAGCACGGTGCGGAAAACGTACGATCCGAGTGCGGGTGACACCAGCCGGGCGTGAGCTATCAACTGGCTGACATGGGAAGTACCTTAGGGCCGTCCGCCGACGGGCCTCGATGACTTCCCCTCTTCAGCAGCAACTGCAGGAATCTCTCGGTCCGGATTTCCACCTCCAGCGCGAGCTGGGCGCGGGCGGAATGTCGCGCGTCTTTCTGGCCGAGGAACGCGCGCTCGGCCGCCGCGTCGTGGTGAAGGTGCTGAGCCCGGATCTGGCGGCGTCGATCTCGGCCGAGCGATTCGATCGAGAAATCCGCCTGGCGGCGCAGCTGCAGGATCCTCGAATCGTTCCGCTTCTGCGGGCCGGCACGATCGGCGATCTGCCGTTTTACACGATGCCCTACGTCGAGGGCGAATCGCTTCGGGCACGCCTCGACCAGAAGCCGATCTCCCTCGACGACTCCATCGGCATCCTGCTCGACCTCGCACTGGCGCTCGAATACGCTCACACGCGAAGTGTCGTTCACCGTGACGTCAAGCCGGAGAACATTCTGTTATCCGGACGCACCGCGGTGGTCACGGATTTCGGAATCGCGAAGGCGATTACGGCTGCGACATACGCCGGCGCCGGAAGCACGTTGACGGGGCAGGGCACGATCGTTGGAACGCCCGCCTACATGGCGCCGGAACAGGCTGCCGGCGATAACGTCGACGCGCGGACAGATCTCTACGCCTGGGGCGTCATCGCGTACGAAATTCTTAGCGGCGTTCACCCGTTCGCGTCCCGCACCACCGCCCAGGCAGTTCTCGCCGCGCACCTCTCGGAGAAACCGGAGTCGCTGGCCGCCAAGCGCCGCGATTTGCCTCAGTCGTTGGCGGCACTCGTCGATCGGTGTTTGGCCAAGGAGCCGAGCGCGCGGCCACAGAATGCTTCTGACCTGGTGGCCGCGCTGAAGGAATCCGTTCGGCCGATCGACCAGCGCGGAGTGCGCGTCAGCAGACGGCAGATTGCGGCTGGAGCGATCGCGATCGTGTTGGCGATCAGCGCCGGTGTAGCCGCATACGTCAGGTACGATCACCGGCGATGGGCGCGCGACGCAGCAGTGCCGGAGAGCGACAAGCTCATCGATGCGTACCACATGATTCCGGCATTTCAGACGTTGCAGCGCGCCAAGGCATATCTGCCCGCCGACACGCAGATCGCACATGCGCTCGAACGCGCGACCTCGGTGGTTTCGATCACCTCGTCGCCGCCAGGCGCGGGCATCGAGATTCAGGATTATGTAACGCCTGACGGGCCATGGTACCGAGTCGGCGTGACGCCGCTCAACAATGTTTCGATCCCCGACGCCTACTTTCGGTGGCGAGTATCGAAGCCCGGCGTCGGCGAATACACCGTTGCTCCGTTGACGCGCGAGCGGATGAGCTTCTCGCTCGACAGCGCATTGAGCGCGCCAAACGGATCCGTGTGGGTTGGCGCAAGCACGTGGGCCGCCTTGATCGGCTTCGTCGGATTCGTCGGGCCGTTCAACCTACCCGGATTCTATCTCGACAAGTTCGAGGTCTCGAACAAGCAGTATCAGGATTTCATCGACAAGGGCGGTTACGACAAGCGCGAGTACTGGACGCACAAATTCATCGACCACGGTCGCGAGCTTTCGTGGGAACAGGCGATGACCCTGTTCCGGGATCGCACCGGACGCGCGGGTCCATCGACGTGGGAAGGTGGGCATTATCCCGAGTCGCAGGCCGACTATCCCGTCTCAGGCGTGAGCTGGTTCGAGGCATCCGCTTATGCCGCGTTCGCCGGACGCAGTCTCCCCACGTTCGCACAGTGGTTCGAAGCGGCTCCAGCCGCGGCGAGCCATGCGATTGTGGAATTGAGCAACATCTCACGCACGAAGCTCGCGCCAGTTGGTCAGTACAAGGGCATTGGAGCATTCGGCACGTACGACATGGCCGGCAATGTGCGTGAATGGGTCGCGAACGAGCTCGATGCGGATCGTCGATTCATTCTCGGCGGCGCGTGGAGCTCGCTCACCTACTTGTACGCCGATCCCGAGGCGCTCTCGCCGTTCGATCGCTCAGCCGAGAATGGCATCCGGACGGTGCGCAACGTAGCGCCGGTTCCTGCCGCCGCGTCAGCGCCGGTGAAGCCCTTCGATCGCGATTTCTCCAAGTACAAGCCGGCGTCTGACGAAGTGTTTCGCGCGTACAAAGCGCTTTACGAATTCCGGAAAACACCGCTGAATCCGAAAGTCGAACGGGTCGAAGCCGATACGCCGGATTGGCGGAAGGAGCGAGTCTCGTTCGACGCGCCATACCTCGGTGAACGGATTCCGGCATATCTGTTCCTGCCGAAGAAGGTCAAGCCGCCCTATCAAACGGTGATCTTCTTTCCGAGCGCTCGCGTGCTCTCCATCCGCAACAGCACGACACTCGGCGATACGGCGTTTTTCGATTACGTCGTCCAGAGCGGACGCGCGGTGCTCTATCCGATTTATCAGGATACGTATGAGCGGCGTTCGTTGCATCGGTTGCCTGGTGCCGCGCAACAGATGGATTTGATCACACAGCGGGCGAAGGAAGTCGAGCGGTCGATTGACTATCTGTCGACGCGGTCTGATATCGATACGACCAAGCTCGCGTATCTCGGCGTCAGTATGGGATCGGCCGAAGGCGTGATCTACACGGCCTTGGCTCAGGATCGTTTGAAGACGGTGGTATTCCTGGACGGCGGATACTTTTTGAACCCCGCGCACGCCGGAGCCGATCAAGCGGACTTCGCGCCCCGGTTGAAGAAGCCCGTCTTGATGGTAAACGGCCGGTACGACTTCACATTCTCTCTCGAGAGAGCTCAAAACCCCCTATTTGCCATGCTTGGCACGCCGGCGGCGGACAAACAGCACGTCGTGCTCGACACGCCCCACGACGTTAGGGCACGACGACCCGAGCTCGTTCGCACGGTGCTGGGCTGGCTCGACAAATATTTGGGTCGCGTTCAATAGCTCGCGCGAGGGGCGAGCCGGCGGCTACGTCGAGTTACGCATTACATGAAACGCGGTCCATCGTCTAGGTTCGGAGGAATCCCATCCACCAGACCGATGCGCCGACTGCCGTTTCTTCTCGCGTTTCTCTTGTTTGTCCCGTCGCTTGCCGCCCAACAGACGGCGCCGCCGGATACAGTCACTCGACAGATCATTCACACGCGCGACGGATCGACGCTGGTCGGCCGGATCGTCGCCCAGGACAGCACCTCGATCCGTTTCGAGACGAGCGGCGGTCTCCTGGTGCTGGCTCGCTCAGCCGTGCTGAACATCGAGACGGTGAAGGCGGGCGCGATCCACGACGGCGAATACTGGTTCCCGGACCCGAATCGCACCCGCTTGTTCCTCGGCCCAACGGGACGCACGTTGGATCAGGGCGAGGGGTATTACCAGAATACGTATCTCGTTCTTCAAAACTTCGCCGGCGGCATCAACGATTACGTCACGATGGGCGGCGGGTTCTCACTGATTCCGGGCGTCAATCCGAGCCAGTGGCTGTATTACGTCACGCCGAAGGTGGGCGTATACCGCTCGGAGAATCTGAACGCCGCGGTCGGCGCAATCGCCGGCTATCTGGATGAAAGCGACGTCCACGGAATCGGGCTCGCGTACGGTGCCGTGACGAAGGGTGGGCCGGACGGCAGCGTTACGGCGGGCGTGGGATTCGGCTACGCCGGGTCGAAGATCGAATCAAACCCGGTCATCCTGCTCGGTGGCAATCAACGCATTACGCGCCGCTTCACGTTGCTCACCGAGAACTACTTCTATATCAAGAGCGGCACGACCTCGTCGTGTACCATCAACAACTGCTCCGACAACACGAGTTACCAGCTATACGGGGCGTTTTCGTACGGGCTCCGCTTCATGGGCGAAAAGCTGTCGGTCGATTTCGCGTTCTTCAACCCCCTGGGTCCCGGTGCAGACAAGATCTTCCCCGGAATTCCTTATATCTCGTTCGGCATGAAGTTCTAACCGCTGCAAGCGGTGAACGAATGAAAAACGGGCACCAACGGAGCAAGAAACCGTTGGTGCCCGTTGTCGCGTTGCCTCTCTAACGGAGATACGACTTCGCGATCATCATGTGGACGCCGACGTTCCCGTCCACGAGCTGCGTGATGTGAAGATCCGCCGCCATCGACGCCGCCTGATAGGCTTGCGTCTGCGTGATGTGCTTCGTCTCCATGAGGAACTTCACCATCTGCGAGATCGCCGTCTTCGTCGCCACCGCGAGCGACGTATCAGTGCCCATGGTGATCCAATGCGTCGGCGTCTCTCCGCGCGGCCACTCGAGCTTCATATCCTTGTGCACGACTAGCTGCACACGACCCTTGAGATTCGTTTCGAGCGCGGTCTGATCGACTTCGCCGTCGCCCTGTGCAGCGTGGCCGTCGCCGATTTCAAGCAGCGCGCCTTTCACGAACACCGGGATGTACAGCGACGTACCCGCGATGAGCTCCTTGTTGTCGAGATTTCCCGCGTGCTTGCTCGGCGGATTGCTGCTCACCCGGCCGAGGCTCGGGGCGGGGGCGACTCCGATCGATCCCCAGAACGGTTTGAGCGGAACCGTCACGCCCGGGGCCACTTCCGCCGTCATCTTTTGTCGGTCCATCTGAACGAGACGACTACCGCGCTGCTCGCAGAGCTCGCGCATGTAGCCGCTGCAGCCGTTGTAGCCGTACGGAATCGGCAGCGTGATCGATTGGATTCGTACCTCGAGCACGTCGCCTGAGTCGGCGCCTTCGACGAAGATTGGCCCGGTGAGAATGTGTCCTCCGGGTCCTCGAAGCGAACCGGTGTCCTGTGCGACGATGTCCCGAAGATTCTGCGGAATGTCTTCCGGCTTGACGCCCATTCGCTCGAGGCCCATCGGCGAATTCGTCAGCATCGTCTCGACTTCGACGATGTCGCCCGACTTCACGCGAACCGCCGGCTTCGCCTCGGACCAGTAGTAGCCGTAGGCGACGGTCGATGGCGTCGCGGGAAGCTGATGGACAGTCTGCGCGCCGAGCGCGCCGGTGCACGAAAGTAGAATACCGAATGACGCAGTCGACAAACGTCGCATTGAGTTGCTCCTGAGTAGAACGTCGCGCGATGCCGCCGGAGATGCGGCCGCCCTGTAAGTGAAGCGACTCGCCTGCCTAGCTCAAGAGGCAGGTCGCACGAGTGGCCACGAGTGGCCACGAGTGGCGCCGAGCGGCCGATCGAGTTCTCTTCAACCCGGGCAACTCGACTCGAGGCGAGCCATGTTCGACCAGAATGGAGTGACGCGTCGAAGCTTTGTCGGCGGAATGGCGACCGCGGTGGCCGGCGGCTACGTGAACTTCAGGTCACCATCACGATTGTGGCCGCCAACCAGCCGCGGTAGCGAGGAAGATCCGTACGATCTCGTCGCGAAGCTGCACTACAACGAGAATCCATACGGTCCATCCGACGCCGTTTTAAAGGCAATGACGAAAGCCTTCAAGTACGCGAATCGGTACGGCTATCCAGACGCAGATATCGTCCAGAAGATCGCCAGATACCACGGCGTCGAAGCGAACCAGGTCGTCCTTGGCGCCGGATCAGGCGAGATCCTCGACGTGGCCGGGTCAGCGTTCGCCAGCAACGGCAAGAAAGTGTTGGGCGTCGAGCCGTCGTACGGCTATGTGTACTCGCACGTATCGAGTGTGATGGGCGCGGCGATCACGCTGCCGCTGACGTCAGACTATCGGCAGGACATTCCCGCGCTGATTCGTGCCGCGAAGATGCACTATCGCGAGATCGGCTTCGTCTACATCTGCAATCCGAACAATCCCACGGGGCGCATCGTCACGAAGGACGAGATCCGCCACTTGCTCGACGAGCTTCCGCAGGACATGCCAGTGCTCATCGACGAAGCGTATCATCACTTCGTGGAAGATCCGAGCTACGCGACGTCGATTCCATACGTGACCGAAGGACGGCCGGTGATCGTCACGCGAACGTTCTCCAAGATCGCCGCGCTCGCCGGCATGCGACTCGGCTACGCGATCTCGCAGCCGCAGCTCATCGATCGCATGACGCCGTACATCAGCGACTCGATCAACGCTGTCGTGAAGTGGGGCGGCGCCACGGCGCTCGAGGACACGTCGACGCAGGAACATGTGAAGAAGGTGACGCTCGAGCTCCGCAAGCAAACCACGTCAGAGCTCTCGGCGATGGGCTACAGCGTCGTTCCGTCGGAGACGAACTTCTTCATGGTGGATCTCAAGCGTCGAGTCGAACCAGTGATCGCCGCATTCGAGAAGAAGGGCGTGTTGGTCGGCCGTCCGTTCCCGCCGATGCTGGAGCACCTGCGCGTGTCGATCGGCACGCCGGACGAGATGAAGCGCTTCATCGTCGCGTTCAAGGAGATAATGACGTAAAGGCGCGCTGCAAGCGGGCCAGAATCTGCGCAACGCGCGCATCATTCCATGGCCCGCTTGTCAGCTCAGCTATGCCGCAGCGACCGTCATTGGAGTCTCATCCACGTTTGCCAGATGAGATGGTCCAGCGGAACCCGTCGGGATCGCGCAAGCGAAAGATGCGCGGTCCCCATGGCATCGTGGTGGGCTCGGTATCGAGCTCGGCTCCGTAGTGCTTCGCCCTCGCCGCCAGCGCGTCAGCGTCTTGCGTGGTGCTCAACTGAAGCGAGAAGCCTTCACCCTTCGGGCGGTCGATTCCTTTCGCGCCGTCATCCTGCGTCAACAGCAGAGCGGCAGTTCCGGCCTTCAGCGAGATCGCGATCAGCCTGCCGTTCCGTTCATGCTTTCGATCGAGCGTGAAGCCGAGCGCCCCCTGGTACCAGGCAGCGCTGTGTTCGAGCTCGCGTACGGTGAGAGATGCAGCGAGATCGTACGCGTCGAGTGGTTCGTGATCGGACATGAAAAAGCCCTCTCGTCGGAGATGACGGGAGGGCGGGTCGCGCGGAATGCGCGTCCCCTACGCGGGCTCCCGTCGTGCGTGGCAACGAATGCGTGTCGTAGGGGCCTCCTTGCTTGGGGACACTGACAACATACTACGTGTGGACTCCGTAGTCATCTCACGCACGATCATTTTGAATCGATGACCACTTGCGCGTTCAACAGGCGCACGGTGAGCCGTCGCCCCGCGGCCGTGACGAGAGCAATCCTGCCGGACGGACTGCGTCCGATCGCGACGCGGATACTATCCTGGCCGCGAGTGAAGAACACGACCGGACCTCGCGCAAGATCGAGTGGATACGCGGCCGGCGTGTTTGCGCGCAACGTGTCGCCGTGGGGCAGGGGATCCAGCTCAGGGCCACGCCGATCGAGACGGTAGTCACCAAGCGCGGAGCGCTGCCCGACCTGGATGATGAGGTCACCGCCGAGCGTAACTGCCTGGAAGGCGACGGGCTTGCCGTGCAGATCGGTGACGCTCGCTCGGAGCGGCCACTTCATTGACGGCGCATTTGCCTCGCCGGCGACGGCGCTACCGATCAGCAGGAGCAGGAAACCGGTACGGATCATGTGTCATCCTCCACGTCATGTGATCGACGATCGAGCGTTCAAAGCCAGTCGTTGGAAGTGGCTGTGGATCCGACAAAAGCGCTCCAGAATCAGTCCCTGATAGACCCATCCGGAGAGGACGTGTGTTTCTGTCCACCTCCAGAGGACTCAAATAAGAGTGCGCGAACGACGCGCGCATATCAATAGCCGATCTCGCCGCCGGTCGGAGACTACCTCGCGAGCTGATCCGCCAACGCATCAAGTAGAGAGTCTCCGTGGATAATACTTAGGTATTGACCTTAGTATTATCCGGCGATAGAATCTCTGTGTCAGATCAGACCACCCCACGAGTCGACCGGTGTTGCAATGGTCCAAGCCGCAGTCGCTGACGACGTCTTCTACGCCCTGTCCAATTCGACTCGGCGGAAAGTCCTGGAACAGCTGTCGGCCGGACCAGCCACCGTCAGCAAGCTGGCAGCGCCGTTCGACATGAAGCTTCCCTCGTTCGTGCAACACCTCTCGGTGCTCGAACAGAGCCGACTGGTGAAGTCGAACAAGCGCGGGCGGGTGCGGACGTACGAGATCGCGCC
>Ga0207652_10001116_pt1 | contig 24218 bp, 25 predicted proteins | sample KBSC63BmetaG_FD_184334 | JGI IMG/M metagenome (GOLD analysis project Ga0207652, IMG submission 184334) | Corn rhizosphere microbial communities from Kellogg Biological Station, Michigan, USA - KBS C6-3B metaG (SPAdes) (version 2) | ecosystem: Host-associated > Plants > Roots > Rhizosphere ... | reverse complement strand
GACTTTGAGCCCCCCATGGGGGACCAAAAGTCGACAGCGCGTTATCGGCCCCTCGATCCCGGCCCGAAAAGGGCCTCCCGGGGCCGGAAAGTGTGACGTTCCCGGCATCTTCGTCACCGATCCCGCCGAGGCGTGGAACCTCCCGGACGCCTCCGTCACGTAAGTCCGACATCGCATCGTCCCTGTGACGTCTCCCCCACGGAAGCCTCACGTCCCGGGCGCCTCATGGGGGGTCACAGCCTGCCAGGACCCCCATGAGGCGCCCGGGACACCCTCGAACGCAACTCGGACGGCCGCCCGGGCCACGAACCCTTCGGTCCCGCCCTCGCCGCCCCCGGGCCCCATCCCGCCCACCGCGACTCCGCCACCTCAACCATCTGAGCGGCCTCGCGCGGCGCCGCAACTTTCGCGCGCTCGGCGGTCTTTGAGCGGTGGATGGTGCGTCTCACCGGACAGAGACCACGGGCCACCCGGGGATGGGTGCTGCTCGCCTGCGCGACCGCGCTGCCGCTAGGCGCGGTCGCCGGCACCCCGGCGCACGCAGGGCGGCCCGGGTATGACCGCTCGTTCGGCGATCGAGGCACGGCCTACCTGGCGCCGCCACCGATCCCGGACGTGCGGAAAGTCTACGTCGAAGACAAGGCGACCGCGCGCTCGGGCGCGATCTACGTGCTCGACGACCTCACGGCGTGCAAGCAGAAGAGCTGCTAGGTGCCGCGCCAGGTCCTCGTCAAATACGGCCGCGAGGGCCGGCGAGTCACCTCCTTCGGCCAGGCGCGAGGATGCGTCGCGATCGAAGGCCGAGGCTTCGAAGGTCTGGCCGTCGACCATCGCGGTCGCCCGATCCTGCTGCGCGGCATCGTCGAACCCGAGGTCGCCCGCCTCACCCCCGCGGGCCGCTGGGACAGGAGCTTCGGCGGTGACGGCAAGGTCCTCGTCCCGCGGCTGACTGAAAACCTCGGGAGGATCCAGCCGCTGTCCCGCGGCGGCATCCTGGCGACGACCGAAAACGTCGAACCCGAACACGGCTACCAGCAGGTCCACATGGCCGAGCTGCGGGAAGACGGCCGGCCGCTCGCGGCCTTCGGCATGCACGGCGTCGTCAACCTCGACCTGGCCGGGGACTTCCACGAGGCGCCGGTGGTGGCGGGGAACGGATCGATCTACGTGATCGGCGAGGCAGGCGCGACGCTCAGCCGGATCTCGGCGCGGGGGCACCTCGACACCCGCTTCGACCGGACCGCGCGCGGCACGCTGCGCCGCTACGTGCGGGTCCTGCACTCGGGGCACGAATGGGGCGAAACGACGACCCTGGTGCCGCGGCGGGGAGGCGGCGTCGACGTCTTCGGCTTCTTCGACGAACACGGGGCCGAGGCCCAGGTCGACGCCCGCGGCCACGGCGTCGCCGGGTTCGGCCGCGGCGGGGTCCGCGCCCTCGCCCAGCAGGTGTGGGAGGCGACCGACGTCGGCGGCGACGAGCTCTTCGCCGCCGGCGAGCCGCTGCTCGGCATCGCCCGCGTCTTCCTCCTTCGCGACGACGGCGACCTCGACCGTCGCTTCAACGGCGGCGAGCCGATCCTCCTGTCCGACGACGCCCAGTGGGCCGACCCGACGCTCGTCGGCCCTGGCCTGGTCGACGTCACCTACTACCGGACCATCCCCTGTCGCGAGTGCCGCAAGCCGTTTGTCGGCCGCTGGGTCCTGCCCGCGGGGTCGGGACGATGAGCGCGCTGCGCCCCGCGGTCCTCGCCCTCCTGGCGGCGCTCCTGATAGCGGCGGTGCTCGGCGCGTCGGCGTTCGCCGCCGGTCCCGGATACGACCGCTCCTTCGGCCACGGCGGGCGCCATCCATTGACCCCGGTGAAGCCGCCCGGCGTCCACAAGCTCGAGTACCGGGAATGGCTGGGCGCGATCGACGGCGCCGTCTACGTGCTCGCCACCTCGGAATGCCCGGGGTGCGGAAACCGCGGCACCTTCCTCTTCAGGTTCCTCCGCGGCGGCCGCTTCGACGCCTCCTTCGGCGGCCATGGGTACGCCAAGCTGCCCGCCGGAGAAGGAGGCCTCCGCCTCGCGGTCGACGCGCGCGGGCGGGCGCTGGTGAGCGGGCAGGCCGACGACGTCCAGGTCCGTCGGTACACCCGGGGCGGTCGGCCCGACCCTCGCTTCGGCCACCGCGGGGTCGTCGGGCTGCCGAAATTCGGCAGGGAACTCCTGGCGAACGCCCCGACCGTGACGCCGATGTTCGCCGGCGGCCTCCTGGTCTCCTCGGAAACTCCCGCCGAAGGGCACGGGTTCGCGCGCTTGCGTCTCGCCGAGCTGCACGAAGACGGCGCGCCCGTCCGGGCCTTCGGCCATGACGGGGTAACCACGGTCGATGCCGCCGGGGCATTCCACCTCGAAAGCGGCCCGACGGTCCTGCGCGACGGGTCGATCCTGATCGGCGCGGAGGGCTGCTGCACCGAACGGGTGAGCCTCACCCGGGTGTCCGCGCGCGGCAGGCTCGACACGCGGTACGACCAGGCGGCGCGTCGCGCGCTTCGGCCGCTGGCCGCGCTGCGGGAGAGGAGCGTGGAAGGGACCGAACTGAACGCGATCATCCCCCGCCGGGAAGGGGGCGTGGACCTCTTCGGCTTCGCCTCTCCGCACGGCTTCGAGGTGCGGATCAAGGGCAACGGACAGGCCGACACCCGGTTCGGGCGGCGCGGGTTGAAGGTGCTGCCGCTCCCGGTGTCGACCGCCACCGCGATCCCGGGCGGCGGGTTCTTCGTCGCCGGGAACGAGTTCAACCAGCAGTCGGTCGCCTATGTCGTGCGCGGTGACGGCAGCGCCGATCGACGGTTCCGCCCGGCCGCACTCGGGTCCGGGTCCTTCTATCCGCAGGCGACCGTGCTCGCCGGCGGCGAGGCGAGCATCGTCTACGGTCGCCAGATCAAGAACGCGGCGAACTTCCAGTACCGGCCGGTTGTCGCCCACTTCGTCCTGCCCGCCGTGCCGGGGACGGGCCGATGAGCGCCCCCAGGCTTCCGCTCTTCGCGGCGCTGCTCGCGCTGCTGGGCGTGCTCGCGGTCGCCGGCCTCGCCGCGGGAGCGGGCCGGCCGGTCGGCCTCGACACCTCCTACGGCAAGGACGGTGTGGTGAGGCTGAATCCGGCCGCGCCGGAAGGAGGAGCGCCGGAATCCGAATCGCTCCCGACCAGCGCCGCCCTCGGCTTCGCGGCGGCCCCGGACGGGTCGGCCTACGTGATGGCCGAGCTGGGCGGCTGCCGTCGCACCTGCCGGAACGGCCCCTACGTGGCGCGCTTCGATCCGGCCGGGAATGCCGACGGCGGGTTCGCGGGCAAGGGCAGGCTCGAGTTGCCGACGGGAGGCAACGACTACACGGTCGGGGTCGACGCCGCCGGGCGGGTGCTGGTCGCCTACGTGAATGAAGCCACGGTCGTCGTCAGTCGCTTTGGGGCCGACGGGGCCTCCGACACCGCCTTCGGGAAAGGCGGGACCAGGGTCCTGCCCTGTGAATGCGGGGGTGGCTATCGCCAGTTCCGCTGGGTGCGCGCGCCCAAGGGTCAAATGCTGTTCGTCGTCGATCGGGCGCTGCCAGGCGACGAAGGGGGCGGCACCCAGTTCGAAGTCTTCCGCTTCCTCCCTGGCGGCGGGCTGGATCCCTCCTTTGGACGCGCGGGGAAGGCGACCTTCATCAGCCCGCACAGCGAACTCGCGCACGCGGTCGTCGTCGCGTCGAGCGGCGCGATCCTGATCGGCGGTTCGAACTGTTGCGGGGCGCGACAGATCTACCTCGAACGGATCGGGCCCGGCGGCCGGCCCGACCGCGGCTTCGACCGCACCGCGGCGAGCTCGGTGCGCCGGCTGACCGCGCTCGGCGAATTCCCCACCCTGACGGCGCTCGCGCCGAACGCCGACGGCGGCGTCGTCGCGCTCGGGACCAGCGAGGGTCGGGAAGGCTTCTACCTGCGGCTGCGCCGCGACGGCCGGCTGGTGAGGAGCTTCGGCCGACGGGGCCTGGTGCGGCTGCCGTTCCTCGTCGACTCGGCCGCGCTCGGCACGGGCGGCGCGATCTTCGTGGTCGGGGAACCGGCGCCCTACGGCCGCTACCGCGCCTATCGCGTGCTTCCGAACGGGCGCCCGGACCCCGCCTACGGCGGCGCCAAAGGGATTGTCGTGCCGCTGCCGGGCGCGCCGGCGCGGGTGACCCCGATCGGCCCCGGCAAGATGCTCGTGACCGACAAGGGCGACTTCGAATGCATCCGTCAATGCACCCCTGCCGAACCGGCGCTCGCGCGGTTCCTGGAATAAGCCGGGCGGCGGCGATCCTCGCCGTGATCGCGGCGATCGCCGTGCTTGCCTCTCCCGTCGCCGCCGAGGTCCCCGTCGGGTTCTTCGGCGTCGTCCCGCAGGCGCTGCCGAGCAAGGCGGACTTCAAGCGTATGGAGGGGTCGGTGGAAACCGTGCGGATGCCGATCTTCTGGTTCGAGGTCGAGCCGCGCAAGGGGGAATACGACTTCACCAACGTCGACAAGGAGGTCGAGGGGGCGGCGGAAGCGGGCATCCCGGTGCTGCCATTCGTCTATGGGTCACCCGGCTGGGTGGAGCGGGCGCAGGCGGTGGCGCCGCTCGCCGCGAGGCCGCTGGCCGAGTGGAAGGGATTTCTCCGCGTCCTGGTCCGTCGCTACGGACCGCATGGCAGCTTCTGGGTCGGCAACGCGCACCGCCTGCCGATCCGCCGCTGGCAGATCTGGAACGAGCCGAACTTCCGCCTCTACTGGGCGCCGAAGATCGAACCGGCGGGCTACGCGAAGCTCCTCCACGCCTCGGCGACCACGATCCGCGCGGCCGACCGCGGGGCGAAGATCGTCCTCGCCGGGATCGCCCCGGTCGGTTACGGGATGAAGACCTGGGTCTTCATGGAGCGGCTGCTGGCGGTGCCCGGTGCCCGCCACGACTTCGACTTCGCCGCCGACCATCCCTACTCGGCGAACGTCCCCGAGCTCGACTACCAGCTGGAAAAGGTGCGGGCCGCGATGGTCGCCGGCGGCGCCGGGAGCAAGCCGCTGATCGTCACCGAGTTCGGCGTCGCCTCCCACGGCGACCATCCCTCGGCGTTCGTCGAGGGCGAAGCGGGGGAGGCCCGGTTCCTCCGCGACGCCTACGCGCGCCTGCTCCAGATGCAGCGTCGCTGGCGGATCGCCGGCGCCTACTGGTACACCTGGCAGGACGAGGCCAAGGCCGATCCCAACTGCGCGTTCTGCCAGGGCGCCGGGCTGCTGCGGCTGAACGGGACCGCGAAGCCCGCCTGGTTCGCCTACCAACGCCTTGCCGCCGCGAGCCACCGATGAACAGGGTTTTCCGTCCGCGCAACTTTCATATACAGGCACGTGTTGAACCGACTGTAGAACCGGACAAACGCTTTTCAAACGAAGGGAAACTGATGCGCAGGCCGGCCTTGCTGTCGATGTTGGTGCTGGGGGTCGTGGCGGTGGTCGGCGTGGGGACCGCGCAGGCCAAACCCGACCTCTCCTTCGGCGTCGAAGGGGTCGCGACGCTGAACCCGCCGTATCCGCCCGGCTGGTCCAACGAAAGGATCGAGGCGATCGCCACCGGGCAGAACGGCGAAACCTACGTCGTCGCCAGGCAGAGCTCTTGCTCGCGTTATCCCTGCTCGGAAGGGGATTTCGTCTTCCGCTATCTCGCCAACGGCTCGCTCGAACCGGTCTTCGCGGGCTCGCGTGGTTTCGCAATCCCGCCCGAAGCCGCGAACCGCTACGAAATCGGCGCGCCGCTGATCAGCGTCGATTCCTCCGGCCTGCCGATCGCCGGCCGCACGGTCGAACCGCAGGGATCGGGCTCCGGCGCGGTCGTCGTGCGTCGGCTGCTCCCCGACGGCGTCCTCGACACCGGCTGGGGAGCCGGGGGCGCGGTGCGACTGCCGTGCCCGTGCGTGGGCGGGAGCACGCAGCTCCTCGGCGGGCCGATGGAGTCGACCTTCGTCGTCGCCACCTCGGTCACCCGCAAGAAGCGCAACGGGGGGAAGAGCGGCGCCACCGCCTCGGCGACGCTGATCAAGCTCGACTCCACCGGGCATCGGGCGAAGGGCTTCGGCGCGCGCGGCTCGGTGACGGCGAAGATGCCGGGCGAAGGGGGAATCGAATACGACGCGATCACCCCCGCCGGCGCCACCTTCTTCGGCGGCCGCGGTCTCACCGGGGCCACCGTCTCGGGCTTCCTGGTCAAGGTCACGGCGAAGGGCAAGATCGACGGCAAGTTCAAGGGCCACGCCCTGCATGCGCTGAAGCGGCTGAAGGGCCTGAAGGGCAACGAAGTCCGGGTTACCGCGGCGGTCGTCGGGCGCTCCGGCCCGATCGAGCTGTTCGGCACGGCCGGCAGCATCGGCGGCTTCGAGCTGCGGCTGCGCCAGAACGGCACGTTGCTGCGCGGCTGGGGCACCAAGGGCCTGCAGCTGCTGCCGTTCCCGATCGCGGCCGCGGTCCAGGGTCGCGAAGGGTCGACGATGGCGCTGACCGGCGAAGAAGCGGCGCCGCCGCGCCTGCTGCGGATCACCAGCAAGGGGAAGCTCGACCCGGTGTTCGGCAAGACCGGCGAGCTGCTGCCGGGGGCGACCGTGGAAACCGGCTTCTCGATCTTCCCGGCCGGGCTCGGGCGGGTGGGCGTCTCGGATCTCGGCCTGCGCGAATGCCGCCAGGTCTGCGAAGCGGCGGCGAAGCTCTACCGCTTTCAGGAAGGGAAGTGATCAGACGCCCGGCGGGGCGCCGGGCGGCGGGGGTCCAGTAGCCTCGCGGGCGTGAAGATCTCCCAGGAGCTGGTCGACGAGATGGTCGCGCACGCGCGCGAGGATCTGCCGAACGAGTGCTGCGGCATGGTCGGCGGGAAGGACGGCGTGGCGACCAAAGTGGTGCGGGTCGCCAACTCGGCGGCCAGCCCGCTGCGCTACGAGATGGACTCGCAGGGCCAGTTCGACGCGCTGAAAGAGATCGGGGGGGAGGAGGGGCTGCTGGCGATCTACCACTCGCACACCAAGAGCGCCGCCTATCCCTCGCAGACCGACGTGAACCAGGCGCAGAACTGGCCCGAACCCCTATACGTGATCGTCTCGCTCGCCGACGCGGAGAAGCCGGACGTGCAGGCCTTCCACCTGGCGGACCTGAAGATCTCGGGCGCCGAGCTCGAGATCGGGTAGAAGTAGCCATGGCCGAGGCGACCAAGCATCGCGGCGCGCACTCGCGCGGCTCGCACGGCGGTGGCGGTCATGGCGACGACGAGGGCGGTGGCGGTGGCGGCGGCGGCGGCAAGCTGGTCAAGGTGGGCTTCGCCCGCAACCAGGCCGAAGCCGAGATGCTGCAGGGCCTGTTGACGGAGTCGGGGATCCCCAGCATCCTCAAACGCTCCGGCGGCTTCGACAACCCCGAATTCCTCGCCGCCGGGCCGCGCGACATCTGGGTGAACAAGGAACACGCGCACGAGGCTCGTCGAATCCTCGAGGAGACGATGACCGAGAGCGAAGGCGAGGAGCGCGCAGACCTCGAAGGCGAAGCGCGGCTGCGGGAGACCAGCGGCAAACCGCTCGGCCCGGGGCGGCTGGCGCTCTACGTGGGCGGCGCGTTGGTCGTCGCCATCGTGATCATCTGGATCGTCTACGAAATCAGCTCGTGACGCGGTCCGGGCCCATCATCTGATGCTTGCGGGCCCTCTCACCATTTCCCTGATGTAGTCGCGCCAGGCCGCTTCGATATCACGGAAGCGCGCGTCGAAGGCGTCTTCGAGCGTGACCGCGGGGCCGCCGGGGAGGAGGCCGTCGACGAGGCGCTCGCAGGCCTCCGGGCCGCGCTCGTTCTCCAGCAGGTCGAAGATCGTGCCGCCGAGGATCACCGCGTCGCGGCGCGAGGGCGGGAAGGAGACGCGGGTGGCGTTGCGCAGGCGGAGCAGCACCGCGGCGCGGTAGAGGCCGACCTGACGGGCGAAGTACTGGGCGCCCCCTTCGACCAGCCAGGCCCAGCGCAGGTAACGGGCGAAGCGGCGCGGGGTCCAGGAGGGCGGCAGCGCGGTGTTGTTGGTGGCGAGGACGAGCTGCGCGTAGAGGCGCTCGGAGGTGCCGCGCAGCGCTTCCAGGGAGTCCTCGCCGGCGGCCCGCCGTTCCATGTGGTGGTCGTTCAGGACGTGGAGCTCGGTTGCCATCGGCCAGCCCGCCAGGTACCGGCGACCGGCCGGCGCCGCCGCCCAGCGGGCGGCGGGCAGGAAGGGGTGAGCCATCGTCAGCGACACCGGGTTGGTGTGGATGACGACCGTGACCTCGGCCGGCATCTTCTCGAACCGGTCTTCGAGTCGCAGCCGCAGCGTCTCCAGCCGGTCGAGCGTGCGATCGGCGAACGCGGCGTCGTCAGAGTCGTGCCGCGCTGTGAACGAGAGGGACTCGGTCTCGACCCAGGGCATGGGCCGAGACTAGTCCCTCGAAGGGTCCGTCAACTCAGACCAGTGCGGGTTCCGCGGCGCCACAAACCTCACGGATCTCCTGGCGCGCCCGGTCGAACTCTTCGTCGGCCATGACCGGCGTGCCCTCGAACGGCAGTTCGCGGTCGATCTCGACCCAGGAGCGGCAGCCGTGGTACTCGTCGCGCACCCGCACGGTGACCGGGCGGGGAATGCGATGCACCCGCAGCAACATGATGTGAAGGGGGTGACGACGCTTCCAGGCGAGTCGCTTCTCGGCGTAATCCGGAGTCCAGATGTAGTACGGCGAGAGGCAGTCGAGGGTGCGCCGGTCTTCGATCGTGACGTGGTCGGTCACTTCGGCCCAGGCGCGCAGGCGCACGCGATCGGGCTGAGGGATGCCCCCGTCCTGGAGCAGCGCCTTCGGTGGCGGCTCCTCGTCGGGCCAGACGCCCTCCTCGAGCGCGCGGCGCAGCTCCGGGTGATGCGATTCCCGGACGAGGTCGTTCCGCTGGTGGTCGAAGGTTGGATAGAGGAAGAAGCGCTCGTGCTCGAGTTCGAAGTGCTTGTTTTCCTCGCGAATTCCGCCCTTGCGAAGCGTGAGCAACTGCTCACCCTCGGCGAGAGCGCGGACGGTTACAGCCCATTCCTTGAGAGCGATTGGCATTTGAAGTCAGTACCTGGGGAGGTCGTGTGCGGTTTATAGGGGGCGGGGCGTGAAACTGGGCCGTGTGAGGCCGTGTGCCCACCCGAGGGTGCGCATTCTAGGGAACGCGGCGCGAAACACCAAATAATTTGCGCCGGAATTTAGGCAGCGCGGTGCCCGCCGCCACCCGGCGTTTCAACCCTCAGACGGCTCCCTGGAGCCAAATCTCCCTCACTCTTGGAGGGGAGCGATTTCCCGTCCAAGAGGTTTTTACCAGGCGCCCCATCACCGCCGCCTTCACGTCCCCGGGGGGCGTGGCGGCGGCGCTCGGTAAGCAGGGTGAAGCGCATCGGGGCGAGGGCTTCGAGCTCGCGGACGAGGCCGTCGCCGCCGCGGTGGGCTCCGGCGCCGCCGGAGCCGCGCCGCAGCGCGAGTTCGCGGACGCGGAGCGGGAACTCGGTCTCGAGCGCCTCGACCGGCGTGTTCAGCGTGTTCGACATCGCCACGTGGATCGCGCTCGGGCCCTCGGCGTCGGGGCACGCGCCCTGGCCGCCGCCGAGCGTCTCGTAGTAGGTGAAGCCCTCGCCCGCGAGGGTCAGGTTGTTCATCGTCCCCTGGCCCTGGGCGGGGACCGTGCGGGCGCCGGCGAGCGCGGCGATGACCAGGTCGGCGACGCGGCTCGAGGTCTCGACGTTGCCGGCGACGACCGCGGCGGGCGGCTCGGCGTTCAGCAGGCAGCCGGGCGGGGCGGTGACCTCGATCGGGCGGTGGGCGCCGGCGCAGGGCGGCGCGTCGGGGTCGGTCAAGACGCGTACGGCGAAGAACGCGGCGGATTTCGTCACCGAGAGCGGGCAGTTGAGGTTGCCGTCAATCTGGGCGTCGGTGCCGGAGAAGTCGAGGCGCAGGGTCTCGCCGTCCACGGTCGCCTCGACGCGCAGGGCGACATCGCGCTCGGAGCCGTCGGGGGAGTCGTCTTCGAGGAAGTCCTCGGCCGTGTAGGTGCCGTCGGGGAGCGCGGCGAGGGCGGCGCGGGTGCGGCGCTCGGCGTAGGCGAGGATCTCGGCCATCCCCTCGCGCAGGCCGGCGGCGCCGTGGCGCTCGGCGAGCTCCGCCAGGCGCAGCCGCCCGACCCGGTTGGCGGACTGCTGGGCGCGCAGGTCGGCGAGGCGCTGGCGCGGGTTGCGCATCTGGGCGACGAGGGTGTCGAGGGCCTCCGGGGTCGCGCGGGTGGGCGCGATCACGACGCCCTCCTCGTCGAGGCGGCGCGAGAAGGCAGGCATCGAGCCGGGCGTCGGGCCGCCGACGTCGGCGTGGTGGGCGCGCGAGGCGGCGAAGCCGAAGAGCTCCTCGTCGACGAAGACGGGGGAGACGAGGGTGATGTCGGGAAGGTGGGTGCCGCCGCGGAAGGGGTCGTTGAGGATCCATTCGACCTCCGGCTCGTGCTGCTCGTCGAGGACGGCGGCGACGGCGTCGGGCATCGAGCCGAGGTGGACGGGGATGTGCTCGGCCTGCATCACCAGCTCGCCGGACGCATCGAAGAGGGCGGTCGAGCAGTCGTGGCGCTCCTTGATGTTGGCCGAATAGGCGGAGCGGATCAGAGTGGCGCCCATCTCGTCGCAGGCGGCGCGGAGGGCGCCGATCATCACCTGGAGGGTGATCGGGTCGATCATCGTTTGCTTTCCGGGGAGGGAGATTCGGGGGACCCTTCCCTCACGAACTGCGGGGAGGTTCGTTCAGGGTCCCCCGAATCTCCCTTCGCGCGCGTTGCGTTGATCGAGCCGAACTCGTCCACCCTTGCGCTCCAGCGGGGTGGCAGGACTAGGGTGGCCTCGGGGAGCTCGAAGATCACGGGGCCCTCGGCGCGCTTCCCCCGCGGTGGCTCGCCGCGGAGGACTGGGGTGTCGATCCATTCGGCGCCGAAGCGGACCTTGCGGGTGCTCTCTTCGAGGGAGCCTTTGGCGGCTGCGGCGGGGCGGGGGGCGGGGCCGTCGACGATCAGGGCCAGGCGGATGTCGACCAGGACTACTTCGCCTTCTGGATCGCGGTGGCCATAACGGTCTTCGTGGGCGGATTCGAAGCGGGTGATCAGGTCGGTCGGGTCGGGGGTGGGGTCACCGGGGATCGGGAGCTCGAAGGCCTGGCCGGCGTAGCGCATTCCGTAGACGACTTCGGCGCGGGCGCCGTCGAGGTCCGCGCCGGCGGCGTCGCGCATCTCGGTGACGGCGGCGGCGATGCGGTCGGCGGTGAGGTCGGGGCCGCTCAGCATCACGGTGCGGGCGGTGTCGCGGCGGCGGTCCGAGGCGCAGAGGCCGAAGGCGGAGAGGACGCCGCCCGCGCGCGGGCAGATCAGGCGCTCGATGCCCAGCTCTTCGGCGATCGCCGCCGCGTGCATCGGCCCGGCGCCGCCGAAGGGCAGGAGGGCGAAGCGGCGCGGATCGACGCCGCGCTCGACGGTGACGACGCGGAGCGCCCGCACCATCTCCTGGTTGGCGACGCGGACGATCCCGGCGGCGGTCTCGAGGGCTCCGAGTCCCAGCTCCTCGGCGAGCGCGCCCACGGCCCGCGCCGCCGCCTCTGCGTCGAGCGCGACGCCGCCCGCCAGGGTCGAGTCGGCGGCGAGGTTGCCGAGCAGGAGGTTGGCGTCGGTGACGGTCGGCTCGGTGCCGCCGCGCCCGTAGCAGGCGGGCCCGGGCACAGCGCCCGCCGAGCGCGGCCCGACCCGCAGCGCCCCGCCGGGGTCGCGCCAGCCGATCGAGCCGCCGCCGGCTCCGACGGTGTGGACGTCGACCATCGGCAGCTGGAGCGGGCGGCCGTCGATCTCCCGCGAGTCGCTGCGCTGGACCTCGCCATCCTCGACCACGCAGACGTCGCAGGAGGTGCCGCCCATGTCGAAGCCGAGCGCGTTGCCGTCGCCGGAGAGGCGGGCGAGGAGGCCCGCGCCGACCGCGCCGCCCGCGGGGCCGGAGAGGACGCTCCAGGCGCCCGCGCGCGCCGCCTCCTCGGCCGGGGCGACGCCGCCCGAGGAGAGCATCACCAGGGGCGCCGGCAGGCCCGCCGCCGCGGTCGCCTCCTCCAGCCGGCCGAGGTAACGGGCGAGGAGCGGCGAGAGGTAGGCATCGATCGCGGTGGTCGAGGCGCGCTCGTACTCGCGGAAGCGCGGCAGCACCTCGTGCGAGGCGGAGACGTGGAGGTCGGGGAGGCACTCGCGCAGATGCGCGGCGAGCCGGCGCTCGTGGGTCGGATCGAGGTAGCTGAAGAGCAGGCAGATCGCGACCGATTCGGCGCCCGCCTTCTCCAGCGCCGCCGCGAGGCGCTCCGGCTCACCCTCGGCGAGCGGCTCGACGATCCCCTCCGGCCCGGTCCGCTCCGCCGCCTCGAGCTTCAGCTCCGGGTCGATCAGCGGCGCCGGCTTCGGCGCGCAGAGGTGGTAGAGGCTGGGACGGCCCTGCCGGGCGATCTCGAGCAGGTCGGCGAAGCCTTGGGTGGCGATCAGCGCCGTGCGCGCGCCGCGTTCCTCCAGGAGCGCGTTGGTGCCGACCGTCATCCCGTGTGAGAACTCCTCGACGTCCCGGGCCTCCGCACCCGCCGCCGCGAGCACCGCGTGGATCGCCGCCATCACCCCCTGCGACTCCTCGCCCGGCGTGGTCGGCACCTTCGCCGTGTGCACGGCCCCGTCGTCGAGCAGCACGGCGTCGGTAAAGGTCCCACCGACGTCGACCCCGAGCAGCATGCGGCGAAGCTAGCGGGCGGGGCGTCGCGGAGGCGTCCCGCCGCTCGTCCACGTGACCGGTTCCACCTCTGAAGGACCAGCGGGGCGCTACCGGCAAGGGCGCGGTCGTCCTGATGTCCGCTCCAGCCGGCGCGGTCGTCTTAATGTCCGCTCCCGCCGGCGCGGTCGTCTTTTGGTCCGGGGGCCGGACCGAAGGACGACCGCGTGTAGGGGGAGAGTGCGAAAGGTCGACCGCGCTCTCGCGGTGGATGTCCGACTACGCCCAGGTCTCCCGGCGCACCGAGCCGTCGGGGGCGAAGACGACGTGGGCTCCGTCCAGCGCCGGGTCGGTGTCGGGGAAGTCCGTGCGCAGGTGGGGGCCGCGCGACTCCTTGCGCTCCAGCGCCGCCAGCGCGATCGCTTTCGCCAGGGGGTAGGGATCGGGGATCAGGGCGGCGAGGTCGGTCGGGTTGCGCAGCGGGCCGGCGCGGCGCCAGACCGCGTCGCGGGTCTCGTCGGTGGGCGGGTCGAAGCGCCACTCGGGCTCGGCGGGGTGCGCCTCCTCGGGCTCGGCGAGGGCCGCTCGCGCCGCGCGGCCGCCGAAGACGAAGCACTCGCTGAGCGAGTTGGAGGCGAGGCGGTTGGCGCCGTGGAGGCCGGTGCAGGAGCACTCGCCGACGGCGTAGAGGCCCGGCAGGGAGGAGCGGCCGTCGAGGTCGACCGCGATCCCGCCCATCGTGTAATGGGCGGCGGGGGAGACCGGGACCGGTTCGGCCTGCGGGTCGAGGCCGGCCTCGGCGAGCGAGGCGAAGACATTGGGGAAGCGGGCCGGGTCGATCGTCCGCAGGTCGAGGCGGACGAAGGCGCTGCCCTCCTCGCGCATCTTGGCGAGGACCGCGGCGCTCACCGCGTCGCGCGGGGCGAGCTCGTCGGTGAAGCGCTCGCCGTCGGCACCGAGCAGCTTGGCACCCTCGCCGCGGATCGCCTCGGTGATCAGCTGGCCGTCAAAGGGGGTATCGGCGAGGGCGAGCGCGGTCGGGTGGAACTGGCAGAACTCGAGGTCGGCGAGGTCGGCCCCGGCCGCGGCGGCGAAGACGGGGCCTGCGCCGATCGCGCCGCGCGGGTTCGTCGTCCGGCGCCACAGCGCCGCGGCGCCGCCGGTCGCCATCACCGTCGCCCGCGAGCCGAGCGCGCCCGCGTCGGTGATCACCCCGAAGCAGCGCTTGCCGTCGGACCAGAGCGCGGTCGCCGAGGTGCGCTCGCGGACCTCGATCCGCTCGTCCCGCGCGACCATCGCCGCCAGCTTCGAGGTGATCTCGCGGCCGGTCTGGCTGCCGCCGGAGTGGACGATGCGGCGGGCCGAGTGGCCGCCCTCGAGGCCGAGCGCCAGCCGCCCTTCGTGGTCGAGGTCGAAGACGACGCCGCGCGCCTGCAGATCGCGGACGGCGGCCGGCGCCTCCTCGACCAGCGCCCGCACCGCGGCGGGACGGCAGAGGCCGCGGCCGGCGGCGATCGTGTCCTCGGCGTGGCGCTCCGGCGAGTCGCCCGGTTCGAGCGCCGCGGCGAGCCCGCCCTGCGCCCAGAAGCTGGCGCTCAGGGAGAGCGGCGTGCGGGAGACGACGCAGACGCGGCCGCCCTGCTCGGCGGCGCGCAGCGCGGTCCAGAGCCCCGCGGCGCCGCCGCCGACGACGGCGACGTCGTACTCGGCGACCGCGGCTATCGCTCGCCGTCCCCGCGACGAATCTGGTCGATCCGCTCGCGCAGCCAGGCGGCGGCGCCTTCGCGGGCGCGGGCGCTCTCGGCGGCCACGGCTTTCTCGGCCTCCTCGGCGCGCCGCTCGGCGGCGGCGATCCGCTCCTCGGCGGCGTCGGTTTGCGCCTCGATCTCGCTCAGCCGCTCCTCGGCGGCGGCGATCGCGCGCTCTTTGGCCTCGCGCTCCCTCTGCAGCTCTTCCTCGTGGCGGAGCTCCAGCGCCTTGCGATCATGGTCCTCGGCGGCGCGGTAGCGCTCGAGGTCGGCCTCCAGCGCGCGGATCTCCGCCTCGGCGCGCTTTTCGGCCGTCGCGGCGGCCTCGGCGGCAGCCGCGAGCGTGCGTTCGGCCTCGCCGATCCGCGCTGCCGCGTCGGTCGCCGGGGCGCCGCCCGAAGGCGCGTCCGCCGCCGCTTCGTCGCCTCCCAAGGCGTCTGAGTGCTCGTCGCTCATCTGGCCGTCCGCTTCAAGCTCAAGCGCCAAATCTAAACCGGGGAGGCGGTCAGGTGACGATAGACCTCGATCACCCGCTCGGCCATCGGCCCGGCGGCGAGGGTCGCGGCGCGCGCCGAGCCCGCCACGCGAGGGTCGTCGGCGCTCAGGTGCGGGCGGGCCGCGGCGGCCCACTTCTCGGCGTCGAAGGGGGCGCAGAGGCAGCCCTCGATCCCCGCCAGGAGGTAGGGGGCGACGCCGACCGGGGTGGAGAGGACGGGCACCTCACAGGCGAGCGCCTCGATCGCCGCCATGCCGAAGCCCTCGTAGTCGGAGGTGACGACGACGGCGTCGGCGGCGTTCATCCAGGTGCTCATCGCCTCGGGCTCGATCGAGCCGCCGGTGAGGAGCCGCGCGTCGGCGGCGACCGCGAGCGCGGCGGCGCGGTCGTGGCGCTTCTCCGGACGGGCGGGGTCGGCGGGGAAGAAGAGATAGCGGCCGTCGGGGTCGAGGCCGAGCGCGGCACGGGCGGCTGCGCGGGAAGCGGGGGCGAAGCGGTCGAGGTCCGGGCCGCAGGGGAGGACGGCCGCGCCGGGGACCGGCGGCAGGCCGGGGCGGCCGTCCTCCGCGGTGAAGAGCGCGCGGGAGACGGCGGAGGGCAGGTCGGCCTGCCAGGCGAGCCGGCGCGACAGCGGTCCGACGACCGGGTGGCGGACGTCGGTGCCGTGGAAGGTGACGAGGAGGGGGCGGGCGCCGGCAGCGCGGGCGACCCACCCGGCGAGGCCGTAGTGGGCGTGGACGAGGTCGAAGCGCTCGCGGCTCAGCAGCGCGCGGAGGCGGCGCGTCGCCGGCAGGTAGTTGGAGCGGCCACGCGGGAAGCCGAATTCCTCGACCTCGACCCCGCGGGCGCGGATCGCGGCGACCTGATCACGGACCCAGCGGCCGCGCTGCGGCGTCGCCGCGTCGGGGACGAGGTTGGTGACGACGAGGACGCGCATCGCGGCAGGTTATCCGCGCCCGAGTCGGGTACGGGGACGTTCCACCGCCGCCGAAAGTCCGCCCCGTCGCCTCCCGTTCTGCTTGAGTGCCCGTCCCGATGCGCTTTCCGCACCCTTTGATCCCCGTCGTCCTTGCCGGTGCGCTCGCCGGCGCGGCCCTCTTCGCGCCCGTGGCCGGGGCGGCGGTCCCGTCGATCTCCGTCGCCGGGCACGCGGCCGAAGCGCGCCACTTCTGGACGCCGGAGCGGATGCGTGCCGCGCGGCCGATCGAAGGTACGCCGCCGGCCCGTGGCTCGGCGCTCGATCCGGCGCTCACCGCGACCTCGGAGACGATCGACGACCCGACCGAACCGCGGTACCGGGTCAACGGGGCGATCTTCATCTCCGAAGGCGCCGGGATCGGCTTCGGCCGCTGCTCGGGCACCTCGGTCGTCTCGCCGAACGAGAACGTGGTCATCACCGCCGGCCACTGCGTCTACGACCAGGGCATCTGGTCGGACCGCAAGTGGGTCTTCGTCCCCGGCTATCACCACGGCGAACGGCCCTTCGGCACCTTCACCGCCCACTGGCTGGGGACGACGCCCGCCTGGCACGCGCATGAAAACGAGAACTTCGACGTCGGCGCGGCGGTCGTCGGCCGCAACGAAAGAGGGCAGACGCTGGCGGCGGCGGTCGGCGCCGATCGGCTGAAGACCGGGCTCTCGCCGGAGCAGACCTTCGACGTCTACGGCTACCCGGTCGAAAAGCCCTTCAACGGCGGCACCCTGCAGGTGTGTCGCGAAACGAGCTTCATCGGGCACGACTTCGGCTCGCTCTTCGAACCGGGCCCGCTCGACCTGGCGATCAGCTGCGACGACAGCGCCGGCGGCTCCGGCGGCGGCTGGGTGATCGAAGGCAACGTCGTCAACAGCGTCACCACCTACGGCTACTCGAGCGACCCGTCCACCAACTTCGGCCCGTATTTCGGCACGGACGTGGCAAAGCTCTACGCGAGGGCGAAGCAGATCAGATGAGTCTCCGTCGCGGCCCCCACGTCCGCGTTCGCACTTTGCCGCGGTATGCGCGGATAACTGCGAACGCACTTGCGGCGGTGGCCGTGATCGGGGGCGGGGCGCTCGCCTCGCCTGCCCGCGCCGACTCCGGCGGGGCGGCGGTGGTGAAGCCCCCGCATCGCATCGAAGTCGAACCGCGCTTCCAGCTCGCCGGCACGCACGGGTATCGCCTCCTGGTCTCGGCCCGGGCGGCGACGGTGACGATCGGGGTCACCCACGGGTCGAGCACGCCGCACTCGGGGTCCTCGACCACCTACGTCGCCCGCGGCACCGCCGGGCCGAACGGCATCCACGCGAGCTTCCGCCGGTTCGGGCGCGTCGACGTCAAGTTCCACCCGACCGCGGGGGCCGTCCGCGGCCTGCCGCCCGACTGCTTCGGCGGGACGACCGGCGCGGCGACGATCCCCGGCTACTTCACCGGCGCCGTCGAGTTCCGCGGCCAGGGCGGCTACACCGTCGGCCACGCGCGCCGGGTCAAGGGCGAGGTCGTCCTGCCGCCGACCGAACAGTGCCCGCTGGTCGCGGGCGGCGCCAACCCTCTGCTCGAAGACCCGAGCGCCCAGCTGCCGCCGGCGCAGACGCGGATGACCCTCTCGGCGCTCGACAAAGCGGGTACCGGCGGCCTCCTCTTCGTCGCCCGCCGGGCGGGCAAGACCGGCTTCTACGCGGAACGATTCGAGACGGTCGGGCGGATCGGCCTGCTGAGCTACGACTACGCTCTCGGCCCGCGCTCGAGCTTCACCTCCGATCCAAAGGTCAGCTTCGGCAGCGTCCATCCGCCGAAGCCCTTCGTCGGCTCCGCGACCCTGCGCCGCGGCCCTCACGGCGAGCGCTCCTGGACCGGCGACCTCGCCGCCACCTTCCCCGGCGGCGAACGCGTACCCCTGACCGGCACCGAGTTCCACACCACCCTCTCCAGAAGTTTTCCCTAGCCGTCACTCAATTGGCACTCGCGCGTCTTGAGCCGCGCGTATTTCCGCTTGAGCATCGCCCTCGTCAAACGAGGAACGGAGAGCGATGTTCTACGCAGTGCTGGGCTTTACGCACGCCGCCCTGTGGCGGCTCAACCTCGCCGTCACCCGGCGGGTGAAGGCGATTCAGGCCCTTGCCGGGGAGCGCGGTCAGGGGACGGTCGAGTACGTCGGCCTGATCCTCCTGGTCTCGCTGCTGATGGTCGGGATGGTCGCCGCGATGAAGGGATTCAACGGCAAACAGGGGACCGAGCTGGCCGACGTGATCATCAACAAGATCAAGGAGGCCGTCGACAAGGTCGCCTTCAAATGAGCGGTTGGCGCCTTCTTCTCGGATGGCGAGAGGGAGGCGCCGATCGTGCAACCCACCAAGGGGGCTCAGGTCCCTTTCAAGCCAACTACGGAAGGGCTAGCGTCGCGCCCATGAAAAGAAGCCGTCTGCTCCTCGCCGTCCTTGCCGCGCTGGTCGTCGCCGTCGCCCTGGCCGTCCCCGCGCTCGCCGGCGCCGCGACGCCGAACTTCGGCTGGTTCTCCGGCCACGATGCCGATGGGAGCGTCAAGTTCCATGTCTACCGCTCGCCGTCGGGCACCCCGTACGTCGACCGCGCCGAGTTCAACCCCGGTGACCACGACGAATTCCACCGGCGGTCCGACTTCGAACTGGCTCCCGTGCACAGCGGCGGCCGCTTCGGAACTTGCTCCTACGAACGGGTCAACGACGTCTTCTCTCGCGAGTACTGCATGTACGGGGATTTCGACGCCCCGGATCGTGCCTCCGGGAAGGTCGTGATCTCCATCAGCGCGGTCGGTCAGCGTTGGCCGAAGCCGCTTGGCGTGTTCACCTGGAAGGCCGAGCAGCCGTCGCGGTGATCGCCATTGCCGCGTCCGTGAAAGGATCGCCCGCGATGACCTCCTCGCGCAGCTACGACCGTGCCCCTGCCGACATCCGACCGGTGACGATCGACCCCGGCTTCGTCGAAAGCGCCGATGGGTCGGCGCTGATCTCGGTGGGGCGGACGCGGGTGATCTGCACCGCTTCTGTCTCCGAGCAGGTGCCGCGCTGGATGATGGGCCGCGGCAAGGGCTGGGTCACCGCCGAGTACGCGATGCTGCCCGCCTCGACCGGTGATCGCAAGCAGCGCGACATCTCCAAGGGCAAGCAGGACGGCCGTGGGGTGGAGATCCAGCGGCTGATCGGGCGCAGCCTGCGGGTCGTCTGCGATTTCAAGACGCTCGGCGAACGGAGCGTCTACGTCGACTGCGACGTCCTCGAAGCCGACGGCGGGACGCGCTGCGCCTCGATCACCGGCGGCTACGTGGCGCTGAAGCTGGCCTTCCAGAAATTGCTCGACCGCAAGCTGATCGACGCGATGCCGCTGACCGGTGAGATCGCGGCGGTCAGCGTCGGGATGGTCGATGGCCGCGCCCTTTGTGATCTCGACTACAACGAGGACTCGCGCGCCGAGGTCGACGCCAACGTGGTGATGACCGGCGACGGCGGCCTGGTCGAGGTGCAGGCGACCGCCGAGCGGACGCCGCTCTCGCGCGCCTCGCTGGACGAGCTGCTGGGCCTGGCCGAGGGCGGGATCAACCGGCTGCGCGAAGTGCAGGACCGGGTCGCGCCCTGAGGGTGCTCTTGTGATCTCGGGGTCGGCGCGATGATCCTCGCGACCTCGAACCTCCACAAGGTGAGGGAGATGCGCGAGCTGCTGCCGGGGGTCGAGCTGGAGCCGCTGCCCGCGGGCTACGAGTCCCCGGTCGAGGACGGCGACAGCTTCGAGGCCAACGCGCTGATCAAGGCGCGCGCCGCCCATGCGGCGCTCGGCGGGGCGGTGCTGGCCGACGACTCTGGGATCGAAGCCTTCGACCTCCACGGCGCGCCCGGGATCTATTCGGCCCGCTATGCCGGCGAGGGCGCGAGCGACGAGGACAACCTCGACAAGCTCCTCCGCGAAGTCGACGCTGCCGATGGCGATCGCCGCGCCGCCTACGTCTGCGTGATCGCCCTGGTCGACGAGGACGGCGCCGAGCGCGTCTTCGAAGCGACCTGCGAGGGCCGCCTCCTGCGCGAGCGCCGCGGCAGCGGCGGCTTCGGCTACGACCCGATCTTCGTCCCCGACGACACCGACGACGAGCGCACGATGTCGGAGCTGACCCCGGCCGAGAAGAACGCGATCAGCCACCGCGGCCGCGCCGCCCGCCTGGCCGCCGCCCACCTGGGTCTCCCTGGTTGATGGGCCGAAAAGTACTGCTATAGGGGTAGTTTTCGGCCCATCAACATCGGGTCAGGGTGGGGGGAGGAGGTTCACGGCCGCGGCGCCGCCGACGGCGCACAGGGTGATCGTGTAGCCGGTGTAGCCGCTGATCGCGAAGAGGATCGCGGCGATGGCGCAGACGACGACGACGGTGAGCCAGGATGCTCGGGCGAGTGGCACGGTCGGTATCTTCGCCTAAGTGCCTAACGCCGCCGCAACAGTTCCCGCACCCGCGGATGCCGAGGCGGCGCTTTCCTTCCTCACCGAGATGTCGCCCGACCTGCGCGGCGGGGCGATCCTGGCCGGCGACGGGACGGTGCTCGCGGCCTCCGGCGCGGCGGCCGGGTGGGCGGTGGAGGCGGTCAACCTGTTGCGGGTCGCGGACGCCGCCGGCGACGAGCTGGTCGAGCAGGTCCACGTCGCCACCCAGGCGGGTGAGGTCTTCGCGCTGCGCGCCCATGGGTTCGCGGCGGTCGCGGTGACCGAGCGGTTCGCGTTGTCGTCGCTGACGTTCTTCGACATGCGGAGCGCACTGCGCGAGCTGGCGAAGGGAAGCGGTGGGGATGGGGACGAGCCGCTGGCCGCCGACGAGGGCGAAGGGGAGGACTGATGCCGCCGAAGCCGCACCGCATCCTGCTCGACCGCTTCTCTGGCTATGCCGACGAGGCCGCCGCCTACATGCGCCGGCGCCGCATCTCGCGCAAGCCCTTCGCCCGCCTCTACTACGCGGGCGGGCGCGCCATCGAGCTGCCCGCCGACTCGACCACGGGCGCCGAGCTCTTCGTCGCCGCGGGCGCCGTCATCGACCTCGCCGCGACGACGAAGAGGAGGGGGCGTTCGTGACCGAGCTGCTCGACCAGGAGGTCGCCGCGCGCGTCCTCTCGCGCGCGCTCGCCAACGGCGGCCGCTTCGCCGAGGTCTTCGCCGAACGGCGCGGCGGCATGTCGCTGGCGATCGACGAGTCGCGCATCGAGTCGGTCCAGTCGGGCGCCGAGGAGGGCGCCGGGGTCCGCGTCGTCGACGGCGCCACCACCTACTTCGCCCACGTCGACGGGCTCGAGCCGGCGGAGCTCGAGCGGGCCGCCGACGAGGCCGCCTCGGCACTTCGCGCCGGTCGCACCGAGCCGCGCCCGCTGAGTGCCCGACCGGTCACCCCGGTGCCGATCGAGGTTGGTCCGCAAGACGTCCCCGCCGCCCGCAAGGCGGAGCTGCTGCGGGAGCTCGACCAGCGGGGCCGCGCGATGGGCGACGAGATCGCCCAGCTGACCGCCTCCTACGCCGAGGCGCGCCGCGTCGTCACGATCGCCAACTCCGAAGGGCTCTTCACCGGCGACGACCGCACCCGCACCCGGATCGGCGTCCAGACCGTCGCCCGCCGCGGCGACAAGGTGGAGACCGGGGCGGAGACGCTCGGCGCCCACCGCGGCTTCGAGCTGCTGGAAGACGATCCCGGCCTGATCGCCGAGCAGGCGGCCAAGAAGGCGCTCACGCTGCTCGACTCGCGCCCGGCGCCCTCCGGCTCGATGCCGGTCGTGGTCGGCGGCGGCTTCGGCGGCGTCCTCTTCCACGAGATGACCGGCCACGGCCTCGAGATCGACCACATCCACAAGGGCGCCTCCGTTTACATCGGCAAGCTCGGCGAGCAGGTCGCCCAGCCCCTCCTGAACGCCTACGACGACGGTCGTCTCCCCAACGAGTGGGGGAGTGACGCGATCGACGACGAGGGCCGGCCGACCCAGCAGACCAAGGTGATCGAGGACGGGCGGCTGATCTCCTACCTCTACGACCACCTCGGCGCCGAGAAGGACGGGGTCGCCTCGACCGGCAACGGCCGCCGCGAGAGCTTCCGTGATCTGCCGATCCCGCGCATGACCAACACCTATATCGCGCCTGGCTCCTCGACCCCCGAGGCGATGATCGAGGAGGTCAAAAACGGCTTCTATGCGGTGAGCTTCGGCGGCGGGCAGGTCGACCCGGCGACCGGCGACTTCGTCTTCGGCGTCTCCGAGGGCTACCTGATCGAGAACGGCAAGGTGACCGCACCATGTACCGGCGCGACGCTGATCGGCAACTGCCTGGACGCCTTGGCGGCGATCGACGCCGTCGGCGACGACTTCTTCATGAAGACCGGGATGTGCGGCAAGGGCGGCCAGAAAGTCCCGGTCGGGACCGGCCAGGGCCACGTGCGGGTGGGGAAGATGACGGTCGGAGGGACGCAGCTATGAGTCGAGTTCGCAGTTATCCGCGGATAGCGCGGCAAAGTGCGAACGCCGGGGGGTGGTGGCCGTGAGCGACCATCTGCCGAGCGTCGAGCTCTCGCCGGCCGCGGCGCGCGCGGTCGAGGCGGCCCTCGGTGCCGGGGCGTCCGCCGCCGAGGCTTATGCGTCGCGCGACACCGGCCGCGAGGTGCGCGTCCATGGCGGCGAGGTGGAGAGCCTCACCGCCGCCACCCAGACCGGGATCGGCATCCGCGCCTGGGACGGCCATCGGGTCGGTTACGCCTACGGCACGGATCTGTCCGAGGCGGGCGTGGCGGCGCTTGCCGCGCGCGCCGCCGAGATGGCCGCGGCAGCCGACGAGGACGAGTTCGCGGCGCCGCCCGCGCCCGCCGCGATCGAGGCGCTGCCCGGCCTCGACAGCCCGAGCGTCGCCGAGTGGAACGCGGGCCAGGTCGCCGAGCTGGCGCTGACCGTGGAGCGCACCGCGCTTGCCGCCGACCCCCGCGTCGCCGGGGTCGAGACCGCCGTCTACGCCGACTCGACCGAGCAGGTCGCGATCGCCTCCTCGGCCGGCATCGCCGCCTCGTACGAGAGCTCCAACTGCTTCGCCTACCTGCAGGCGCTCGCCGAGGGCGACGGGGGCCGCGAGACCGGCCTCGGCTTCGGCCTCGCCCGCGGCCCCGAGGATCTCGACCCGGAGGCGATCGGTGCCGAGGGGGCGGAGCGCGCCGTGGCGATGATCGGCGCCGGCAAGCCCGCCTCGCGCTCCTGCCCGGTGGTCCTCGACCCGACCGTCGCCGCCAGCTTCGCCGGCCTGATCGGCGGCGCGCTCGGCGCCCGCGCGGTGCAGCGCGGCCGCTCGCCCTTCGCGGGCCGGCTCGGCGACGATGTCGCCTCCACGAGCTTCGCCCTGCACGACGACGGCCGCGATCCCGCCGGTGCCGCGTCGGCCCCCTTCGACGGCGAGGGCGTGCCGCGCCGCCGCACCGCGTTGATCGACGGCGGCTCGCTGCGCAGCTACCTCTACGACACCTACACCGCCAACCGCGAGGGCACGAGCTCGACCGGCTCGGCCGCCCGCACGGGCTACCGGTCGTTGCCCTCGGTCTCGGCCTCGAACCTGATCGTCGCCGCCGGCGACCTCTCGACCGACGAGCTCCTGGCCCGGGCGGGCGACGGCGTCTTCGTCACCGACGTCGCCGGCCTCCACTCCGGTGTCAACCCGGTCACCGGCGTCTTCTCGGTCGGCGCCTCCGGCCGCACCATCCGCGATGGCGCCCTCGCCGAGCCGGTCCGCGAGTTCACCATCGCCGGCGAGCTGGTGACGATGCTCCGCGCGGTAATAGCCGCGGGCTCCGAGACCCGCTGGGTCCCCTTCGGCGGCTCCGTCCAGACCCCGCCGCTCCTCGTCTCCGAGCTCTCGATAAGCGGCACCTGAGGGTCCGTCCGGGAATCCCCGCAGCGGCTGGTGGCCGATTCCAGGGATTCCGGGGGAAGGGACGCGGGCTTGTCGGCTGGCGCCGGGGAAGGGATCAGGCCCCGCAAGCTGGCGCCCGATTAAGGGCGGCCGTCTCGTCCACGGCCCTGGCAGGCTGTGGCCGTGGCCGAGACGGCCGGGTCGCGGGGAGCGGGGGGACCCGTGGAGCGTCCGTCACGAGGGAGCCACGGATCCCTCACCGGAGGGACACGGATCCGTGACGGGAGTCCGACCCCGTCACGGAGACGTCGGGAA
>Ga0207652_10001115_pt1 | contig 24239 bp, 20 predicted proteins | sample KBSC63BmetaG_FD_184334 | JGI IMG/M metagenome (GOLD analysis project Ga0207652, IMG submission 184334) | Corn rhizosphere microbial communities from Kellogg Biological Station, Michigan, USA - KBS C6-3B metaG (SPAdes) (version 2) | ecosystem: Host-associated > Plants > Roots > Rhizosphere ... | reverse complement strand
AGTGGGAGCGTGATGTGCTGCGAGCGCTCCGGGCGCACCTGGACCGTGGTGCGACTGGAACGCCCCGCGGCGTCGCGCACCTGCACGGTGAGCGGAAACCGGTAGGGCGGGAAGCGCGAGCCCTGATCGATCTCCAGAATGACTCGGTGTGTCGCCGGCTCGTAACGCCAGCTCGTCGTCAATTCGGCGAACCCCGGCCGTTTCACCCACTGGTCGAAGAACCACCCCAGCGGTTTTCCGCTGGCGTGCTCGAGTGCCGCGCGCAGATCGTCGGTGCGCGCGTTCCCGTTGCGGTGCGCCAGGTAGTACGCGCGCACGCCGCGAAAGAACGCCGAATCGCCCAGCTCGGCGCGCAGCATGTGCAGCACCCAGCCGCCCTTCTGATAGCTGTTCGAGTTGAGCAGCTTGAGGTAGTCGGTTTCCACCGTATCGCGCACCGCGCGCGCCACGGTCACGGGCGACGCGATGATCTCGCGCCGCATCGCGGCCATCCCGGCGCGAAAGGCGCTGTCGCCCTGCGCATGCTGCGTCCAGAGCATGGCCCAGTACGTCGCGAATCCTTCCGACAACCAGAGATCGGCGAATGTCTCCTCGGTCACCGCATCACCGAACCACTGGTGCGCGGTCTCGTGCGCGACGGTCCCGACGCTCAGCGTGCGGCGCCGGAACGACTCGTTGTTGTAGAAGATGGCGGTGGCGTTCTCCATGCCGCCGAATCGGGTGAGCGACTGCAGGTGCGCGAGCTTCTCGTACGGGAACGGAGCGACGAGCCGCGAGAACCAGTTCACGATGTCGTCGGCCTGCGCGAACGGACCGGGGAGAAACGGGAGATCTTCCGGCAGCACGTACACCGACTGGCGCACGCAGCCGCCGAAGTCGCTGCGCCCGCACGCCGAGCGTCCCAGATCGTAGTAGGCGAGCGGCGCCGCCGCGATCACCATGAGGTAGGGCGGAATGGGACGCGACTCGCGCCAGCGTGTGAGCGTGCGCGGTGCCCGCTCCGTGGTCGCCGTCATTCCGCCGGCCATGGCTACCGGCGCAGCGCTGTCCGTGAGTGGCGTTTCCTCCAGCAGCTCGCCGTTGGCGACCACGCGCCGGTTGCTCGGCGCCACCACCGTCCACGTGACGGTCGCCTTGTCGCCGGGCTCGTCAATGCTCGGTATCCAGTAGCGCGCGCGCTGCGGCCAGTTGTCGCCAAAGGCGGTCCACCGTCCGGTGGAGTCCGTGCGAATGATGAGTCCATCCGAGGGCGCACCCGCGTAGCGCACGGCAACCGCGAGCGTGTCGTTGCCGCCCGCCGGCAGAGGAATGCGGATCGACGTATCGTCACGCACGAATGTCGTGGCGCGATCGTTCACGAGCACGCTGTCGACGTGCAGCGCTATGAGATCGAGACGCAGCGTGTCCGCATGCGAGGACCGCGCGATGGTCAGGACCGCGCGACCACGGATCGTCGCGCCGGTGTCGGGCAGATCGAGCGTGAGCGCGTAGTTGGTGACGTCAAGGCCGTTGCGCCCGTGCGAAGATTCCTGCGCCGCGAGTGAGGCGGGCGCCGCGAACGGTGCCGCGACCACCGCCGCGAGCACCGTTGCCCGCAACGCCGCCGGCGCGCATCGCGCGATCCGCATGCGCTAGTGCGACACGCGGTAGATCGCGCCGCCGGCGTCATCGGAGATGAGCACCGAGCCATCACGGTAGACGATGGCGTCCACGGGACGCCCCCAGCGCTCGCCGTTGGCGAGCTGCCATCCCGTGACGAAATCCTCCACCGACACCGGTTGCCCGTTCATGATGTGCACGCGGACGACCTTCGCGCCGGTGGGTTCGTCGCGGTTCCATGATCCGTGGAATGCCACGAGCAGGTCACCGCGATACTCCTCGGGAAAGCTGGTGGCGTCATGGAGGAACGTGATGCCGAGCGGCGCCGAGTGGGCCTGCATTTCGAGCGCGGCCGGAATGGTGCCGGAGCAGCGCGCCCCGTCGTGGTACTCGGGGTTCGGCACCGCGGCCCCGTGCAGCGAGTAGCAGTATGGCCAGCCGTAGTCGCCGCCGCCGCGCAGGATGTTGATCTCCTCGGGAGGCAGGTTCTGATGGTCCGGCGCGATGTTGTCACGCTCGTTCTGCGACACCCAGATCTGTCCCGTGGCCGGATTCAGCGCGATCCCGACCGCGTTGCGCAATCCGCGCGCGAAGACGCGGCCATTGCGACCGTCTTCGTCATAGCGCATGACCGCCGCGCGCGTGGAGTCCTTCTCGACGCACAGATTGCACGACGAGCCCACGGCGACGTACATCGCGCTGTCCGCGCCGAACACGATGCTGCGCGTCCAGTGCGTACCGCCGCCCGAATAGTGGTTCACCGCCTCCGGCTCGCCGCTCGCGCGACCAGTCGCGCCCAGCCGCACTCGCACGACCCCATCGGTGTTCGCGATGTAGAGGTAGCCCTTGTGGAACGCGAGCCCCTGCGGGCGGTTGAGCCCGGATACCGCCACCACGCTGCTGTCCGCCACGCCGTCACCGTCCACATCCGTGAGGCGCATGACCTTGTTCGCGCCCGGAACGCTCGCATACACGGCACCGTCGGGACCGAGCGCCAGGAAACGCACACCGCTCAGGTTCTGCGCGAAGTAGCGAACCGTGAATCCGGCCGGCACAGTCAGCCGGTCGGCGAGTGCGGGCATGGTGCCGGGCGTGGTGCCGGGCGTGGTGGGCTGCGCGTCGCGGTCCTGCGCGGAGCAGCCGGCCGTGAGCACGAGTGCAAGTGAGCATCCCGCGAGCGTGGTCCGTGTGATCCGGATCATGCGCCGTTCTCCCCGGGCGCCGTGGCGCCCGCATACACATCGCGCAGCGCCTGCGCGCCGTCGGGCATATGATGCTCGCGACTCTCGAGCGCCTCCTGTTCCGCGTGCTCGACTTCCTGCTCGACCTCCCGCTCGATGGCGGCGAGCGTATCGCGCGGAACGTCCCTGGTTGTGAGATACGCCTCGAACAGCGCGATGGGTTCCCGGCGCCCCCATTCCTCGAAGAGCGCAGCGGGAAATGTGCGGCGCGCCTCCGCCTCGTCGTGCGTCGCGTGGCCGCCCATGCGGAAGGTCTCCGCCACGAGCAGCGCCGGCCCCTCGCCGCGGCGGCAGCGGCGCACCGCCAGTGTGGCGAGCGCGTACGCGTCGAGCACGTTGTTGCCATCGAACACGCCGCCCCACATCCCGTAGGCCCTGGGCCAGTCGCGGAAGTTGCCGTGCCCCGCCGCCAGGTGATGCTGATCGAGCCGCGTGCCGAGCGCCACCTGATTGTTCTGGATGATGAAAATGGCCGGCACCCGCTGCACGGCGGCGAAGTTGAATCCTTCATGCGTCACGCCGGCCTTGGTGCTGCCATCACCAACCCACGTCATCACGACGCCATCGCTGCCCCGCAGCTTGAGCGCGAGCGCGAGGCCGGTGACCACGGGAACGATGTCGCCCACATGACTGATCGGCGGCAGCACGCCAATGGCGAAGTCGCCGTAATGCCCGTCACGGCCGCGCGATGGACTGTCCCCGGTGCCCATGTAGGCGCGCAGGATGTCGGCAACCGGCATGCCCATTTCGTGGCAGGCACCGCCGTTGCGGATCATCGGCGCGACCAAATCGTGGCCGGCGCCACGGCGCACGGGACCGATCGTCGTGGCTTCCTCACCCGTACCGAGCCACGCCTTGGAGATGACGCCCTGCCGCACCATGCGCTTGAGCGCGATGTCCGTGAGCCGGTTGCGCACGAGCCCACGATAGAGGTCGAGCAGCGTGTTGAGCTCGAGGCCATCGATGATGGCGGCGCGCTCGGCGTCGCGTTCGAGCACCGACTGCACGTCGCGAGCGGCATCCTGGATGGATCGTTCGGCGAGGAACTCCGGCGGCTCGTAGGGTGCGTGACGGTGCATGTAGCAAATGTGAGGGAATGTGCGAGGGCGCGCCACGCCCCTGCCCGATTTCCAGAAACGGGGAATCGGCACTCGGGAATGGGGGAATGGGGGAGGCAATCCGCCCCCTACCGCCTCACCCCTATTTCATCAGAATCAGGGAATGGGCAATCGGGAATGGGGAATCGAAACAGCGGGCGCAGGGCGTGCCGCAGCCGCGCGTTGCGCGGCGCGTCCCGCAGGGCGCTCCCGAAGGGAGCTGCTCGCTTCCCGCAGGCGGCCACAGGTCGCCGCTTCCCGCAGGCGGCCAAAGGCCGCCGCTTCCCGCATATCGCCGCCTCACCGCGAAGCATCACGCAACGCGACCGCAAATTCCGGCGCCGTGGCGAAACGCGCCCGAGGCTCGCGGTCGAGGCTGCGCGCGATCGCGGCTTCGACCGCGGCGGGAAAGCGGAGATCGGGACGCAACTGGCCCAGCGCTGCGGGATCTCCAGTGAGTCGCGCGATCATGATCTCCTGCTGTGTCTCGCCCACGAAGGGCAACTGGCCGGTCAGCATTTCACAGGTCACGAGCCCCAGCGAATAGATGTCCGTGCGCGGATCGAGCGGCTTGCCGCGGATCTGCTCCGGGCTCATGAACTCCGGCGTGCCCAGGACGATGCCCGTGGCCGTGAGCTTGCGCGCTTCCCTGCGGATCTGCTCCGGGCTCATGAACTCCGGCGTGCCCAGGACGATGCCGGTGGCCGTGAGCTTGCGCGCTTCCCTGCCCATGCGGCGCTGCTTGGCGAGACCGAAGTCCATGACCACGGCGCGGTCCGCGCCGCCGGCATCACGGCAGAGCATCACGTTCTCCGGTTTCAGATCACGGTGAATGATTCCCAGCAGGTGCGCGTGGTGCAGCCCGGCGGCGATGTCGCTGACGAATCGCACGGCCGTGCGCAGCGCGACCTGCCGCTCATGGTAGATGCGATCGCAGAGCAGCTCGCCGTCGAGAAAGGGCATGACGACAAAGACGAGCCCGTCGGCCGTCTCGCCAAGCCGCATGATGTGCGCCACGTTGGGATGGGCCAGTTGACCCGCGAGCTCGGCTTCCCGGCGCAGCCGCGCCATCGCGGTCGCGTCGCGGCCGAGCGATGCGGACAGCACCTTGATGGCGACCTTCTCGCCGGTCACCTGGTCACGGGCGACGTACACCACGGACATGCCGCCCTCGCCGACCTTGTGGCCCACGTGGTACCGATCGGCGAGCAGCTGACCCGCGAGTCGCGTGTGTCCGTCGGCGGTCTCGCCCGGGGCACCCGGTGCAGGCAGCGGGGGATCAGGGTCGAGCAGGGTGCCGTCGGCCGGACAGTAGCGCGCGAAGCCGGCGAAGCGCGCTCCGCAGGCGGGACAGCGCGTGCCGCTCACGTGCACACGCGATTGCGTCCCTGCGCCTTGGCGCGATAGAGCGCCTCATCCGCGAGTGTGATCAGCTCCTCGGCGGAGCTGGCTCGCGGCGACGGCACAGTGGCCATGCCAATGCTCACCGTGACGTGCAGCCAGCCGTATTCACCGCTGGCTATCGGCGCGAGTTCGGCCACGCGCGCGCGGATGCGTTCGGCGAGCCGCGCGGCGCCGTCTTCGGCGGTCTCGGGCAGCACCAGCACGAACTCTTCACCGCCGTAGCGCGCCACGACGTCCACGGCGCGCGCTTCGCGCTGCAGCGCGCGCGCCACGCCGCGCAGCACGTCGTCGCCCACGACGTGACCGTAGGTGTCGTTGACCGCCTTGAAGTGGTCGAGATCCACCATGAGCAGCGACAGGTGCAGGCCGTAGCGGCGGGCGCGCTCCAGCTCGGCGTTGAGCTGCGCCATGAGCGACCGCCGGTTGTGCGTCTGCGTGAGCGGATCGGTGTGCGCGAGAAGCTCGAGCCGCTCACGATCGACGCGCGCCGTCTCGATCATCTGCGCGCGACGGATCGCGGTGACGGCCGCGCGCACGACGGTGTCCGCGAATTCCACGTCCGATCGGCCCAGCGGCGGCTCGTCGAGCAGCGTGCGCAGGAAGATGACGCCCACCTGCGTGCCATCGAGCTTGAAGGGGAGCGCGAGCACCGAGCGGAACGGCACGATCGTGCCCGATACCGCCCACTCCATGCGCGCCTCGTTGTAGAGTGCGCTCTCGTTGATGTCCTCGATGAGCACCGGCTCTTCCTTCGCCAGCGCGCTGCGGATCTCCGGATACTTTTCCAGGTCGATGTCCAGGCGTCCCAGGCCGGGCGCTTCGTACGCCGCGGCCACGGTGCCCACGTTGTCGCCCGCGCGCCCCAGGATGAGCGAGCAGTGCGAGACGTCGAGCGCGCGTGACACGCGCCGCACGAGAATCTGGTAGAGTTCCTCGGCGGAGAAGTCGCCCGTGACCTCGTGCAGGATGTCCACGAGTTCGCGCCGGCTCTCCGCTTCCGCGCGCACGCGCGTCAGCTCGACTTCCGTGTCGCGCAGCGTGGCGCGCGCGTGGAGCAGCTCGTGACGGATGCGGAGCTGCACGCGAATGCGCGCGAGCAGTTCGCGCACGTGGAACGGCTTGCTGATGAAGTCCGTGGCCCCCAGGCTGAGAAACTGCGTGGTTGCCACATCGGCCGCCATGCGGGACATGACGAGCACCGGCATGTCGCGCCAGCGCTCGTCCTCGTTGATGAGGCGGAGCATTTCGCGCCCGTCCGTGCCGTGCATGAGGATGTCGATGAGCAGCACATCCGGCTGGTGCGTCGCGAGCGCCGTGATCAGTTGCTCTCCGCCCGACACCGTCTCCACCTCGTAGCCCTGCTCCTTGAGCAGCCACGAGACGGTGCGTGTCAGCACCTCGTCCTCGTCAGCGATGAGCACGCGCGCTCTATCCATTGGCGAGCAGCTCCGCCAGGCCATCCCATTCCAGGTTGCCGCCACTCAGGATCGCCACCGTGTGACCGACCGGCGTGACGACCTGCGCCCGGAGCGCCGCGACCGTGATGGCGCCGCTCGGCTCGGTCACGAGCTTCATGCGATCGAGGAGCCAGCGCACGCTGTCACGCATGGCGGAGTCCTCCACGAGCACGACGTCGTCCACGTAGGCCTGATGGTGCGCGAAGGGGAGCGCGCCGATCTCCACGGCCATGAGCCCGTCCGCGATGCTGGCGGTGCGCTCGAGCCGCACCGGAGCGCCGGCCTCGCGTGCACGCGTGAGCTTGGGCGCTCCCACCGGTTCCACCGCCACGACGCGCGCCGTCGGGGCAAGCAGCTTCACCGCACTGGCGACGCCCGCCGAGAGTCCGCCGCCACCAACCGGAACGAGCACCGTAGACACCTCGGGGAGATCCTCCACGATTTCGAGACCTGTCGTACCCTGGCCGGCAATGATGACCGGATCGTCGTACGGTGGAACGAGCACGCTGCCTGTGGTGCGCGACAGTTCCACCGCGCGATCCATGCGGTGCGCAGTAGTCGTGCCAGCCAGCTCGATGCGCGCACCGAAGCGTTCCGCGCCCGCGCGCTTGGCCGCGGTGACCGTGACGGGCATCACGACCGTGGCCGGTACACCGAAGAGCCGCGCGGCGAGCGCGACGGCCTGCGCGTGATTGCCGGACGACGGGGCGATGACGCCGCGCGCGCGGAGCGCGGGATCGAGTCGCGCGATGAAGGTGTAGGCGCCCCGGAACTTGAATGCCCCACCGCGCTGCAGCGTCTCGGGCTTGAGCCACACCGTGGCGCCGCTGCCCGGCGGCGCGAGCTCGTCCGCCGGCAGGAGGGGTGTACGTACAGCCACGCCGCGGAGCAGAGCAGCCGCGGCGCGAATGTCGGAAAGCGAAACGAGGGACGAAGTTGGGGGCATTGGTTGCATGTGGGCACGAATTGCCGATCGCTGGCGTGTGCCGCCAGTGACAACCGGCCAGCGACCCGCGACTGACGTCAGACCTGCTCTACCGGCTCCTCCGTGCCCTCCTCCTCCGCCTCACTCACCACCCGGGCCACGTCGCAGACGGAATCACCGTCATCCAGAGAGACGAGCTTCACCCCCTGAGTGTTGCGCCCGCTCACGCGGATGCCCTTCACGGCCATCCGTATGATCTTGCCCAGCTTGGTGATGAGCATCAGCCCATCCTCGGGGAGCACTTCCTTGAGCGCCACGACGTCGCCGGTCTTCTCCGTCCGGTTGAGCGTGATGATGCCCTTGCCGCCGCGGCGCTGCACGCGGTAGTCCTCGATGGGCGAGCACTTCCCCATGCCGCGTTCGGTCACCACCAGCAGCGTCGCTTCGCGCTTGATCACGACCATGCCGACCACGCTGTCATCCTTGCGCAGCTCGACCCCCTTCACGCCGGTCGTGTCGCGCCCCATCTGGCGAACGTCCTGCTCGTGAAAGCGAATGGAGAGGCCGTGGCGCGTCGCGAGCACCACGTCGTTGTTGCCGCCGGTGATCTGCACGTCGAACAGCTCATCGCCCGACTCGATGCGAATCGCCTTGATGCCGCTGGAACGCGGACTGGAATACTGCGACAGCGCCGTCTTCTTGACCGTGCCCTTCACGGTCGCGAACAGCAGGAACTGGCTCTCGCTGAATTCGCGCACCGGCACCATGGCCGAGAGCTTCGTGTCCGGCGTCACGTTGATCAGGTTCACGATGGGCTTGCCGCGCGCGATATACGACGCCTGCGGGATCTCGTGCACCTTGAGCCAGAAGCAGCGACCGTCGTCGGTGAAGAACAGGATGTAATCGTGCGTGGACGCAATGAAGAGGTGTTCGACGAAGTCCTCTTCCTTGAGCGTCTGCCCGTTGCGACCGTGTCCGCCGCGGCGCTGCTTGCGATACGCGCTCACGGAGCTGCGCTTGATGTACCCCGAGTGCGACACGGTGACCACCATGTCCTCCTCGGCAATGAGATCCTCGATGGTGAACTCGCCTTCGTCGCTCGTGATCTCCGTACGGCGCTCGTCGCCGAACTTCGTGGCGATCTGCTGCAGCTCGTCCTTGAGGATCTGCATGCGCCGGTCGCGCGAGCCGAGAATCGCGCGCATCTCCTTGATGAAGGCGCGCACCTCCTGGAGCTCCTCCTCCAGCTTTTCGCGCTCCAGCCCCGTGAGCTTGGCCAGGCGCATGTTGAGGATCGCCTCGGCCTGCCGCTCGGAGAGCTTGAAGCGCTGCTGCAACTGCGCGCTCGCGGTGGGCGTGTCGGCCGCCTTGCGAATGAGCTTGATGACCTCGTCGATGTGGTCGACCGCGATCTTGAGCCCTTCGAGGATGTGCTCGCGCTCGAGCGCCTTGTCGAGATCGAACTGCGTGCGGCGCACGATGACTTCGTGGCGGTGCGTGATGTAGTGCTCGAGCAGCTCCTTGAGCGGCATCACCTTCGGCACGAGCTGTCCGGTGTGCGCGTCCGGCACCAGCGCGAGGTTGATCACGCCGAACGTCGCCTGCATCTGCGAGTGCTTGTAGAGCTGGTTCAGCACCACACGCGGAATCGCATCGCGCTTGAGCTCGATCACGATGCGCATGCCCTCGCGGTCCGACTCGTCCCGCAGCGCGGAAATGCCCTCCACCTTCTTCTCGGCGTGGAGCTGCGCGATCTGCTCCACGAGCCGCGACTTGTTCACCTGGTAGGGGATCTCGGTGACCACGATCTGCGACTTGCTCGACGATTCCTTCTCCTCGATGACCGCGCGCGCGCGCATCACGATGCGGCCGCGCCCCGTCTCCTGATAGTCCTTGATGCCGGCACGGCCATAGATGTAGCCGCCTGTCGGAAAATCCGGCCCCGTCACCAGCTTGCGCACATCGGAGAACGTCGCGTCGGGGTGATCCACGAGGTGCGTGACCGCGGCGATCACTTCGCGCAGGTTGTGCGGCGGAATGTTCGTCGCCATGCCGACCGCGATACCCGACGACCCGTTGACGATCAGGTTCGGGAAACCCGCGGGCAATACCTTGGGCTCTTCGAGCCGGTCGTCGAAGTTGGGCGAGAAGTCCACGGTGTTCTTGTCGATGTCGCCCAGCATTTCCATGGCGATCTGCGTGAGGCGCGCCTCGGTGTAGCGGTACGCCGCGGCCGGATCGCCGTCCACCGAACCGAAGTTCCCCTGCCCATCCACGAGCGGATAGCGCAGCGAGAAATCCTGCACCATGCGCACGAGCGCGTCGTACACACTCACATCGCCGTGCGGGTGATACTTGCCGAGCACATCGCCCACCACTGTCGCGGACTTCTTGTAGGGACGGCCGGGAACGAGACCGAGCTCGTTCATCGCGTACAGCACGCGCCGGTGCACGGGCTTGAGCCCGTCGCGCACATCGGGGAGCGCGCGTGACACGATGACGCTCATCGAGTAGTTGATGAACGATTCCTTGATTTCCTCGTCGATGAGGCGCGAAACGATACGTTCCCGATTGTTCGGAGCGGTCATGAGGCTCTACTGAGGTGGGACAGGACGATGGCGGACAACAGATGAAATATAACCCCGCCAGGGGGTCAATTTCAACCTCTGGAAGACCGACTAAGTTATTGAGGGAGCAATACTTAGTGCGCTGCAGGGGCGACTGCAGGGGCAGCCCATGGGGCTGCCCCATGGGCTGCCCCTGCAGTCGCCTTCAGTCGAGGCGGACGGTCTGGGTTTCGGCGCCGTCGCGCTCGCGCGCGAATTCCTCCTCTTCGGCCGTCTCACGGGCTTCGCGCGCTTCCGCCTCGCGCGCGATGGCTTCGCGCTCCGAGCGCATCTGCTCATACCAGCGGCGTGTCACCTCACCCGCGAGATCGCGATTCCCCATTCCGAACGAGAGCGCAAACGCCAGCGCGAGCGCGCCGAAGACAATCGCGAACGCGATCGTCACGATCTCGGTCGCCACGCCGAGCTCCTGCATCGCCATGAAGATCGCGAGCACGATCACGCCGCCGCGGCCCACACGCGCCAGCGTCGGACCACCATGGATGCCGCCCGCCGACGCCATGATGAGGCCGTCCACGAATTCGCCGAGCACGATGCCGACGAGAATGATCACCACCGCGGCAATGACGCTCGGGATGTAGCTCACGAGCTGCGTGAAGACGGTGGCCAGTGACGACAATCCCAGCGCGTTCGCGGCGAGCAGGATCACCGAGAACATCACGAACCAGAACACGATGGTGCCAATGAGTCGCGACGGCGCGCGACGCCACCCCGTGCGTTCCACGGCGTCGAGCACGCCGCCGCGTTCGAGCCACCGGTTGAGCCCCATGCGCGCGAGCAGCCGGTCGGCGCCCCGCTCGATCAGCTTCGCCAGCAGATACCCCGCGAACAGGATGACCAGCGCACCGAGGAGCGCCGGCACATAGTCCGCGACCTGCAGAAAGCTGTTCTGAAGCCGTGTCCAGAAATCCATGGTCAGAAAGCTACTGGAGACGGGCTGCACCGTGCAGTGTGCTCAGTGCGGGGCTCGGGTACGATTCCTATCCCCTGGCCCCTATCCCCTGGCCCCCTATCCCCCAGCCCCCTATCAGACCACCTCCCTTACCACCGCGAAATCCTGCTCCCCGTGCCCGGCATCCACCGCGCGCGCGTACTGCGCCCGGATGACATCCAGCGCCGGCAGCGACGCCCCGACCTGTGCGGCGAGCTGCTGCACGAGCGTCAGGTCCTTCAGCATGAGGTGCGCACTGAAGAGCGGGTCATAGCGCCGCTCGAGCAGTTGCGGCGCCTTGTAGCCCAGGAAAGGCGACGCCAGCACCGAGGTCATGAGCGATTCGCGCAGCATATCCAGCGGCAGCCCCGCCTTTTCCGCCACCGCAATGGATTCGGCGAGCAGCTCGGTGATGCCGCCGACGAGCAGATTCATGACCAGCTTGAGCGTGCTGGCGCTGCCCGGGCCACCGACCCGCACCACCTGCCTGGCCAGCAGCAGCAGGAGCGGACCGACCTCCGAAATCGTATCGGCGTCGCCAGCGGCGAGGGCCACGAGCGTGCCCGTGCGCGCCTGATCCAGACTGCCCATCACGGGACATTCGACATAGCGATGCCCCGCCGCTGCGCACCGCTCCGCGAACTCGCGCGAATGCGCCGGATCTATGGTCGAGCAATCAATGACAATGGCGCCCTGTCTGGCGCCGGCGATCGCGCCCGCGGGCCCGAAGAGCACCTGCTCCACCGCCGGCGGGTCGGACACCATGACGAAGATGACCGTCGCGTGCTCCACCGCGGCCGCCGGCGTTCCGCCACGTCGTGCGCCCGCGTCCACGAGCGCGTCCGCACGCGCGAGCGTGCGATTCCACACCGCAAGCGGATAACGCGCCGCCTGCAGGCGCTCGGCCATGAGACGGCCCATGCTGCCGAGTCCCAGAAACGCGAGCGAGGGGTGAGTGAACACGGCAGTATCCTCCCGGTGTGAAAGCAGGCATCCCGTCTGACCCGGTCGAACGCGCGGTCAGTTGCGTGTCCCTCGCCTGACATCGAAGATCGCGCTGCGATGACAGGTGGGACAGATGAGCCAATCGCGACGCCGCGCATAACCCAGGCCGAACGATCCGCCACCGATCGGACGCGACGACATGCCGACGTGGCAGCGCGGGCAGTGCGGCGATTCACCGCGAAGCAGCGCGTCGCGAATGGTGCGCTGCTCGGCCGCGTCGTACTGCGCGCGCTCAGCCATCGTCCACGGGGAAGGGCAACTCGCCCGCGTCCGCGGCGACGCCGGGCGGAATGTACGTCGCGCTGCCAGCGTCGATTTCCGCCGGCGGCCCGGCTTCGCGCTCCACCAGCGTGCGGAAGCGGGACAGCTCGAGCCGGTAGTGCGCGCTCACGAGCGCCCAGCCAACGGTGTTCCACGCGAGCGCGCCGAGCAATGACAGGTCATCCGGGTCATAGCGCCGGCGCACCACCGTCTCGACGCCATCGGGCACGAAACTCCACCGCTCGCGCCCGCGCCACGCGCCGGTGAACGTGAAGACCACTTCACGATCACTCGCGCCCTCCACCAGATAGTCGAAGCGGAGGCCGCCGAACACGTCGAGCGCAAACCGGTCGCCCGGCGCGAGCGTCGCCGCGGCGGAGCCCGGATGTACGGAGACGTCCGGCGCAACCCAGCGGCGCATGTCGGCCACGGTCACGAGCGCACTTCGCGCCCGCGACGCCGGCGCGCGCACCGCAATCATCTCCTCGACCTGCATCACACCTCCGCCAACCGCGCCCGGAACGCGTCAGGAATGGGGATCGTGCACGAACGCTCGTAATCGAACATGACCTGGACCGTCTTCCCTCTGGCGACAACGCGATCGTCGCTCGTGTCCCGAATGATGTACGACCACACCCAGGCCTTGTTTCGAATCTCGGCGGTGCTGATCTCGATGTCGAGGCTCTCGCCGATCATCGCCTGGCTCACGTACGTCACGGTGGCTTCCGCGACGATGAAGGGAAAATCGGCGTCGCCGCCCATGGCGTGCACCCAGGCATGGTGCCGCGCCATCTCGAAATATGTGAGGTATACCGCGTTGTTGACGTGACCCTTCGTGTCGTAATCGGCGTAGCGCGTGCTCAGCGGGAGGCGCATGTCAGCGGCTCACTCGAATGACGATCTTGCCGAAGTGCTCCGCGCTCGCGAGCCGCTCGAATGCCGCCCGCCCCTCGTCGAGCTCGTGCACGCTGTCCACCACGGGCGCGATCACGCCCGCCGTGAACGCCTCCAGCATGGCGTCGAACTCGCGGTCGTTTCCCATCGTGGATCCCATGATCGTCCATTGGTTCCAGAAGAGACGTCGCACATCGGTCTGCACCATGGGGCCGGACGTGCCACCGCACGTCACCAGTCGTCCGCGTTTGCCGAGCGCGAGCAGCGACTGTGCCCAGGTGGCCTCGCCCACATTGTCGAGCACGACATCGACGCCGCGCTTCCCGGTGCGCGCGCGAATCTCCTTCGCGACATCCTGCGTGCGGTGGTTGAACACGGCATCGGCGCCGAGCTGCGTGGCACGCTCGAGTTTGGCATCGCTGCCCGACGTGACCCACACGCGCGCCCCTCGCGCCTTCGCAATCTGCATGGCGCTCAGTGCCACGCCGCCGCCAATCCCCCAGATGAGCACCGTATCGGTCTCGCGCACCTGCGCCCGTGTCACGACCATGCGCCACGCCGTGAGGGAGACGAGCGGCAGCGCGGCCGCGATGTCCCACGGCGTGCCGGCCGCGATTGGTCTGACGTTCGCGGCGGGGACGACCACGTACTCGGCGATCATACCGGGCAGATGCTCGCCGAGCAGCCGGTAGTGCACGCAGAGCGACTGCTCGCCCTCGCGGCAGTACTCGCACGTGCGGTCGCTGATGCCGGGATTGATGACCACGGGATCGCCCGGCGCCACGGCGCGCACGTTGGCTCCCACGGCGTCGATGACACCGGCGCCATCGGAGCCCATGATCCATCCGGGCGTGATGGTGACGCCGGGAATGCCCCGCAGCACGAAGAGGTCGAGGTGATTGAGCGCGCTCGCGCGCATCCGGATGCGGACATCGTCGCTCGAGCGGAGCTCGGGGACGGGGATGTCGTCGCGCAGTTGCAGTTGTTCGAGGCCGCCATGAGCGGAGATGGTCAGTGCTCGCACGTGGGGAACGTCCGGTTATATTCAGGCGCTAAGGTAACGGGAAGCGGCGCGCGATGCGCGACTGCGGGCATCGGGCGCCATGGCCCGCGGCCCAGCCGCCCCGAGGGAACAGCGTACGAGCGACCGATGCTCGCATCAATGATTCAAAGGTCAACGTCACGATGATCGCGATAAAGGTTCCACCACTTGGAGAGTCCATTGTCGAAGCCACAGTTGCGCGCTGGCTGAAGCGGGAAGGTGATGCAGTCTCGCAGGGAGAGACACTGGTGGAGCTGGAGACGGACAAGATCACCGTGGAAGTGCCCGCGCTGCAGGCGGGAGTACTCGCGAAGCAGCAGCACAAGGAAGGCGACGTGGTGAAGGTGGGGGAGGAGCTGGGGGAGATCGCGGAGGGAGCGGGAAGCGCTGCGCTGCGGGAAGCGGCGACTGCGGGAAGCGCTGCGCTGCGGGAAGCGGTGACTGCGGGAAGCGCTCCGCTGCGGGAAGCGGCGCCTGCGGCGCCTGCGGGAAGCGCTCCGCTGCGGGACGCGGCAGCGGCGCCGGCACAGGTTGCCCCGGCAGCGCGTCGTGCGGCCGCGGAAGCCGGCATCGATCCGGCAACCGTTACCGGTACAGCCCGCGGTGGCGTCGTGACCAAGACGGATGTCCTTGCCGCCGGCCAAGAGCCGGCTCGACCTGCACCATCGACGCCGGTGTCCGCGCCAGTGTCTGCACCAGTATCCGCACCACTCCCCGCACCCGACTCCCGCTTCCCGCAGGCCGCCGCCACAGGCGGCCGGCCGCTTCCCGCAGCGGAGCGCTTCCCGCAGGCGCTGCAGGCGCCGCGTCCCGGCGCGAGCGAGACGCGCGAGCCCATGTCCACGCGCCGCAAGCGCATCGCCGAGAACCTGCTGCAGGCGCAGCATGCCACTGCGCACCTCACCACGTTCAACGAAGTGGACATGTCCGCCGTGAGCGCAGTGCGCGCGCGGCTCAGGGAGCGCGTCGAGAAGGAACATGGCGTCAAGCTCACCTTCATGCCGTTCTTCGCGAAAGCCGCATCAATGGCGCTGGCGGCGTATCCGATCGTCAATGCACAGATCGACGGCACGGACATCGTCTACAAGCACTACGTGAACCTGGGCATTGCCGTGGCGTCGGATCAGGGGCTCGTGGTACCCGTCGTCAAGGATGCGGATCGCAAGGGGATGATCGAGTTCAGTCGCGACCTGTCGGCGATCGCGACGCGCGCGCGCGATGGCAAGCTCACGATGGACGACCTCACCGGCGGCACCTTCACCATCACGAATGGCGGCGTGTTCGGTTCGCTCGTCTCCACACCCATTCTCAACTATCCGCAGGTCGGCATTCTCGGCCTGCACAAGATCCAGGATCGCCCGGTCGCCATCGATGGCCGCGTGGAGATCCGGCCCATGATGTTCATCGCGCTCTCCTACGATCATCGCATCGTGGATGGACAGCAGGCGGTGCTGTTCCTCGTGCGCGTGAAGGAGCTCATGGAAGATCCGGCAGCCATGCTCATCGATTGATGCCAGTCCAGCAGACCGACGTCGTCATCATTGGCGGCGGGCCGGGCGGCTACGTCGCCGCCATTCGCGCGGCGCAGCTTGGACTCGCCACCGTGTGCGTGGAGAAGGACCCCACGCTGGGCGGCACCTGCGTCAACGTCGGATGCATTCCGTCCAAGGCGCTGCTCCAGTCGTCCGAGCACTTCGAGTTCGCGCGCCTGCACCTGGCGGAGCACGGCGTGCGGGTGAGCGATGTGGCGCTCGATCTCGATACGATGCTGCGTCGCAAGACCGAGGTGGTTGCGCAGAACACGCGCGGCATTGAATACCTGTTCCGCAAGAACAAGGTCACCTGGGCGCGCGGCGCCGGCACCCTGCGCGCGGGGAATCTCGTGGACGTGGCCGCGGCGGATGGCACGATCACGCAATACCAGGCAGCGAACGTCATCATCGCCACCGGTTCGGTCCCGATTCACCTTCCGTTTCTTCCGTTCGACGAGCAGCGCGTCCTGTCGAACACCGGAGCGCTGTCCATACCGGAGGTGCCGGAGCATCTGATCGTCGTGGGCGGCGGCGTGGTCGGCCTCGAGCTCGGCTCCGTGTGGCGCCGGCTTGGCGCGAAGGTGACGATCGTCGAGCTGCTGCCCACCATTCTCTCCGGAAACGATGCGGAGGTGGTGAAGGAAGCGGACAAGGTGTTCCGCAAACAGGGGCTCGACATTCGCACGAGCACGAAGGTCATCGGCGCGCGGCGGGAAGACGCGCGCGTGTTCGTGGACGTGGAACACGACGGCGCGCGCGAGACGCTGGACGCCGACTACGTGCTGGTGTGTGTCGGCCGCAAGCCCGCGATGACCGGCATCGATGCCGCGGCGCTCGGACTGACGCTCGGCGCGCGCGGCGAGATCATCGTGGATGAGCAGATGCGAACCAATCTCCCGAACGTCTATGCCATTGGTGATGTGGTGGGTGGCATGCTGCTCGCGCACAAGGCGGAGGAAGAGGGCGTGGTCGCCGTCGAGGTCATTGCGGGCAAGCCGGCGACGATGCACTACCGCGAGATTCCCGCGATTGTCTATACCTGGCCCGAGATCGCCGCGGTCGGACTCACGGAGCAGCAGGTGAAGGAGAGCGGGCGGGAGTATCGCGTGGGGCGGTTTCCGTTTTCCGCGAACGGACGCGCGCGCACGATGGGCGAGACGACGGGCCTCATCAAGTTCATTGCGGATGCGAAGACCGACGCGCTGCTTGGCGCGCATCTCATCGGGCCGAACGTGTCCGAGCTGGTAAGTGAAGTGGTGCTGGCGTTCGCGTATGATGGATCGAGCGAGGACATCGGCATCACCGTGCACGGCCATCCCACGCTGAGCGAAACCACGAAGGAAGCCGCACTGGCGGTGCTGGGCAGGGCCATCCATATCTGACACAGGGGCAGCCCATGGGGCAGCCCCATGGGCTGCCCCATGGGCTGCCCCTTCGGTTCATACAGCGCCTGCCGTGTGACCGGCCGTTCGGATCAGGCGTCGCCTTATACGACCCCTTCGGAGATGCTTTCCCATGCGGTTCTGGGCGGTGGCGCGCAGTGCGAGCGTGATGCTCCTTGCTGCCTCGGTCAGCCTTCACGCGCAGTCGGGCACCTCGCAGGCGGCAATGGCTGCCGCGCCCGTGGCAACCGGGCGGTGCGCCTCGCCGAAGCCAGTCGGTTCGGAGACCGACACGGTGTTCGCCACGCTCTCCACGGATCCCACGCACGAGATCCCGTCAGGCTGGGAAGACATGGTGCTGGAAGGACTCGCCGAGCATTTCCGGGCGCCGGCGTCGCTGCAGGTGCCGATCGTGGGCGGGACCGAACATCACTCGGGAGATTTCCGCACGGTCACCACCTTCATTGAAGGACAGGTGGTGGCCACGCTGCACCGCACCGGACGGATTGATCATGCGACACTGGCGGAGTCGAGTTTGTCTCCGGACATCGACCGCCAGATCCTGGCGGCGGTCGCAGAGCTGGATTCAGCGAGGATCCTGCCAGCCTTTCCGGATGGCGTGAAGCAGAAATCCGTTCGCATCCGCTTCACCGTGACGGAGCAGCCTGACGAGAACGTGCGATCTCGGCCGCTGCTCGTGTCACAACAGCCGACCTGGAAGCTGGACTCCATCGGGGAGCGGAAGAAGCCCGACTTCTACCTCCATTATTCGGAAGACGCTCAGTTTCTGAGCTTCGGCGACACCGTGATCGTGGATGTCGCGATAGACACGATCGGAGCGCCGATGGCCGGGACTGTCCGCTTCGTCCGGGCCAGTCATCGACTCTTCGAGGAGGCCATACTCGGCGCATTGCCGCATACCCGCTTTGACGCAATTCGCATTGCAGGCTGCCCGGTACCATATCGCCAGCGGCTGATCTTCCATTTCGCCCACGGACCAGTCGCGATTTCGCCGGACTGGAACTGGTACTGGTAGACGCAACACAGGGGCAGCCCATGGGGCTGCCCCATGGGCTGCCCCTGTGTTGCGTCAGCGCAGCAGCAGCGCTCCTACAGCGACACCGAGGGCCAGGAGTCCCACACCGGCGGCGATCAGCAGCATGGGCGACACGGTTTGCTCCGTACGCCACCAGGGCGTGACCTGCGGCACCTTCTCCGGCAGGGAGTCCATGATCTGGGCGTACACGTGCACCGGCGTCTTCATCTGGCGGCGCACCTCGACGTCCTTCTCGAGGCGGTTCCAGAATTCCACGTCGTGCGCGGTGTCGGCGCGCCGGACCGCACTCTCGGGAACCTCACCGTCCAGCCAGGCGTGGATGTCCGCCATGGCCGTCCCGCCCGCGAGAGGCACTTCACGGTCACTCACTGGCCGCACCGGAGCTGGCGCGTCACCGCGCGTGCGCGCCGGTTCGTCGGGCCGGGAGTCTCTGGGATCAAGGTTATCGAGCATTAGGCGTATTTTTCCTCAAGAAGAGCCTGAAGTGATTCGCGTGCTCGGTGCACGCGCATTTTTAGTGCCCCGACCGTCGTGGACAACAGCTCCGCCATCTCTTCATAGGAGCGTCCTTCCACGTGCTTCATGATGAACGCTTCGCGCAGGGATGGTGCCAGCGACGCGAGCGCGTGATCGAGGTCGGTGCGCAACTCCGTGCGATCGAGGTCTTCATCGGGCGTCGCGAAGGACGAGGGCTGATCGTCTTCCTCGTAGCTGAGGTGCGAGCGCCGGATATTCTTGAGCCAGTCCTTGCACCCATTGGCCACGATGCGAAAGATCCATGCATCGAAGCGGCCGTGCACTTCGCCGAGATGCTGATACGCCTTGATGAATGACGCCTGCAGAATGTCTTCCGCGACGTCCGGGCTCCCGGTCATGCCGAGCGCGTGCCGGTAGAGCGCATCGCTGTAGCGTTTGATGAGGACCCCGAATGCATCACGATCGCCGGCGAGAATGCGCGTGATCACTTCGTGATCCGCTTCCTGGGCGTCGATGGCCGGCGTCACCATTGCTGAGGTTTTCACGCCGCTAGTGTAACGCTTCGTGCGCCCGCTCGATAGGCCCGCAACAGCCGGGAATGGGTGTGCAAGAGTTGTCATGCCCTGAAGACGACGTGACGCGGGCGGCGTAACCGGAAATGGTGCGCAACGCAGTCGTTGGATGTGGCTCGCTCCGCGCCCGACCCCCCCTGGCAGCGCCGCTCAGTCGATGTCTGAGATCTGGAAGACCTTCCACCCGTCCCGCCTGATGCGCACTCCATGCTCGTCGAGCATGGGCGGAGGGAAGCGCACCACGCCGCCCACGGCGGACGCCACGCCGGTGAGTGCCGAGGCGTTCACCTCGCGAAGCGACTCGAGCACGCCCTTCACGAGCCCGCACGGGACGCCGGCTCGTTCAAGCGCCACGAGCCACTCCGCCGCCGGCCGCTCGCGAACACGACGCGCAACCGCGTCCACCACGATGTCCCGGTGCGCGACGCGTCCGGCGTTGGTCGCGAAGCGATCATCACGCGCGAGATCCGGCAGCTCCAGCGCGCGAGCACAGGCCAGCCACTGCGCGTCGTTGCCCACGGCGATCACCACAGGCCGGTCGGCCGCGTCGAAGAGCTGATACGGCACGAGATTCGGATGGCCATTCCCCCAGCGCCCCGCTTCCCTGCCGGTGATCAGTACGTTCTGTGCGACGTTCACGAGCGCCGCCGTCGCACTGTGCGCAAGCGATACCGTAACGAGCCCTCCCTCCCCGCTCCGGAACCGGCGCACGAGCGCACCCAGGATCGCGATCGCGGCATCCTTGCCCGTGACCACGTCCGCGAGCGCGACCCCAACCTTCATCGGCTCGCCACCGGCCTCGCCGGTGATCGCCATCCAGCCGCTTTCTGCTTGGACTACAAAGTCATAACCGAGCCGTTCGCTCTCAGGGCCGAAGCCGGTGATGGTGCACCACACCAGCTCAGGCCGATCGGCAAGCGCTCGCGCCGGATCCAGGCCGTGACGCGCCAGTGTCCCGCGGCGGAAGTTGTCCACGACCACGTCGGCGTCGAGCATCAGCTCGGCGATCATCTCCCGGTCAGCCTCCGCCGTGAGGTCGGCGGCGACGCTCAGCTTGTTGCGATTGATGCTGAGATAGTAGGCGCTTTCCCCCCGTGCGTCGAAGGGCGGCCCCCATCCCCGGGTGTCATCCCCGGAGCCCGGACGCTCGACCTTGATGACATCGGCACCCAGATCGCCGAGCATCATGGTGCAGAGCGGACCAGCGAGCACGCGTGTCAAATCGAGCACACGGAGGCCAGATAATGGTAAATCGTTCGTAACTGTCGCCATAATGTTCGCTAACTGTGCATAAAATGATGGTTGAATGCCCGCAGCGCACTATGCCGAGCCGGCTCCTGAACGGCAAAGTCAATCGCCGAACGCACTTGCAGATCGCTCAGGAAAATCTATACTTACCCTCGCCAATCCGGCCCGGATAGCCGCACCAGCGCATCGGTCGCACCGGCCCCTACATTCCTGCAGCTGAGACCCTTCTCTCACCGCGTACTACGGAGCGGGATTTCACATGGTGGACAAGCCAGAGGCAGCACAGACTACCCCGACTGCTGGAGCCACGACCCCGCCACCGGCCCCACGACGAGGGCTCGGCCATCGTGGCGCGGACGCTCGCGACACTGTCGCGGAAATGGCGCTTCGTGCCCAGGAAATCAGTCAGGAGGCCGGCAGCAAGATTGCCGCAGCCATGAAGGACGTGATTGGCGCGGCGGCCGGCCTCTCGTCCTTTGCCATGGAAAGCGCACGCGATCTCGTGCAATACATGGTGCGCCGCGGACAGATGGCCCAGGAGGAAGCCGACCGCCTCATTCGCGAGGTCGAGGAAGCACACGGCAAGCTGAAGCCGATGCCTCCCAGGGGCGCGCCGGCCAAGCCGGCCGCCGCCGCCAAGCCGAGCGTGGCAGCTCCCGCTGCGGCGCGAACGACGGCGCACGAGCCGGCGCCCGCGAAAACCGCACCGGCCAAGCCGTCGCCCAAGCCCGCGAAGCCGGCCGCTCCCGCGAAAAGCGCCAAGCCCGCCAGGCCTTCGCCCAAGCCGGCCGCGAAAAAACCTTCGCCCGCAAAACCGGCGCACGCCAAGGCTGCGGCGAAACCCGCGGCGAAAAAGAAGAAGAAGTAGTAGGAGCGGCGTCTCACAGCCGCTGCCGCAGCAACCAGTCCAGGAACGCCAGGACCTCCGCCGTATCGTGCAGTGTGAATTCGGCGGAGGTTGGCGTGTGGTCATCACCGTGCGTCACGCGAGCCGTCACTGCCGCGGCGCGACGGGCGCGCAGTGCGCGAAAGGCGTCTTCGTCCGTGCTGTCGTCGCCCGCGAACAGGATGCTCGCCTCATCCGCGAACGCACCGAGCATCGCGCCGAGCCGGATCACGGCCGTCCCCTTGTCCACGCGCGCCGGCGGTCGCACCTCGATCACCTTCTTTCCTTCCGTCACGCGAAGACCCAGCGGCAGTGCCACCTGTCGCACACTCTCGAGCAGTCGCGGCACGACCGCCTCGTCGGCCTGGCGATAATGCACGCTCATTGTCCACCCCTTGTCCTCCACCGTCACGCCGGGTACCGGAGCGACCAGCACTTCCAGCCGCCGCGCGGCACGCGCCACCGCGCCGCGCACCGGCGCGAGTTCCGCCGGGGTCTGCTCCTCGCCGTCCGGCGCGATCACCTCGAAGCCGTGATTGCCGATCACCCACACGTTGCGCACGGGAACCATCCGCTGCACGTCGAACGCGGCCCTGCCTGAGACAAGCACGACATGAACCTCGGGCAGCGTGGTGAGCAGCGCGAGCACCTGTCGTGTCTCGTTGGGGACGAGTGCATCCTGGGGACGAGGCACGATCGGGGCAAGCGTGCCGTCCACGTCCAGCATCACGGCGAGTGGATGACCCGCAAGCCGCGCGGCAGCCGCGGGCGCCACGGTGCCCTGGGCAAACAGCGCGTGCGTCACGCCGCGTCAATTTCGCGGGTGCGCTCCGCGATGATGTCCTCGCTCCGTTCGAGGATGGCGGCGAGCCAGTCGAAGATGGTCCGACCCCGGAGCTGCGCCCGCATCCGGTGCATGCGGACCTTGCGCTCGGCGTCGCTCATCTCGAGCGCACGGCGGATGCCGTCCACGAAGCCATCGATGTTGAACGGATTGATGAGCACCGCGCCATCAATCTCTTCGGCGGCGCCGGTGAAGCGACTGAGCACGAGCACGCCGCGCTCTTCGAGCTGACACGCGAGAAATTCCTTCGCGACGAGATTCATCCCATCCTGCAGCGATGAGACGAGGCAGAGATCCGCCGCGCGGTACACGCCCGCGAGCACTTCCGAACTGATGTTCTCGTGGATCAGGACGATGGGCGTCCATCGCGGCGTGCGAAAGCGCGCGTTGATCTCGTGAACCCACGCAACCATCTCCTCCTCGAGCTCGCGATACGCACGAATCTCTGAACGCGAGGGCGTCGCCACGAGCAGGAAGGTGAACTTCTCCCGCAGCTCGGCGTGTTCCTCCCAGAGTTGGCGGAGCGCCTGCAACCGCTCCGGGATGCCCTTGGTGTAGTCCACGCGATCCACGCCGACGCCCAGCTTGCATCCATTCTTCGTGTAGCGCTCACGCAGCCGCTCGGCGAGTGCCGTGTTGTCCGGCGCGGCGGCGAGGCGGCTGAAGTGTTCCACGTCGATGCTGATCGGGAAACTCGCGACGTCCACGCGGCGATCCTCGTAGGTGACGGAGAGCGTGTCGGCATCGATGTTCGCGTTGGGAATGAACTCCGCGACGCAGCCGAGGAAGTTCAGCGCGTAGCGCTCGGTGTGGAACTCGAGCAGATCGTTGCCCAGCATCCCTCGCAGCAGCGCCTCGATCACACGCGATGGCAAGAGCCGCAGAATGTCGGTGGGCGGAAAGGGGATGTGCCAGAACTGGTGGATGAAGAGCGGCTCCGCCAGCTCGCGCAGCATGGCGGACACCAGACCGAAGTGGTAGTCCTGGATCCACACGACGGGCTTCTTCTCCGCGCGAACGACTTCATCCGCGACGGCGCGCGCGAACTTCTCATTCACGGCGCGATAGCGCTCCCAGTATTCCGCGCGATAGCGGAAGTGCTGCACGAGCAGATGGCACAGCGGCCAGAGCGAGCTGTTCGCGAAGCCCAGGTAGTAGCCGTCAACATCACCGGCGTCGAGGAAGACCCGGCGCAGCACGTAGTCGTGGGTGTGCGGCGGCACGTGCAGGCGACCCTCGGGATCGGCGCACTGCGCATCCGCGGAGCCGGAGCCCCACGCCACCCAGACGCCGTGCGTGGCACGCATGGTGGGATCGAGCGCGGTGACGAGGCCGCCCGGCGGCTGCCGCACCTCGATGGCCCGTTCCCGGTCCGCTCCCTCGATGCGCCGATGCTCATACGGCTCCCGGTTGGAGAGCATAATGAGTGTGCGATCGTGCAGGAGGGACGACAGCTCGGGCATGATTCACCGGGTGGACGGCAGGGACGTCACGCGGACATACTGATGTTGTGCAGGAATCACCCGACTGGCAATGGGCTCACAGCACGCTAGCTTCTCGTATCCTCGCTCCGGATACGTTCATGCAAAACGGGGTCCCTGTCATCTGATGCGGCTCGTCACGGCGCGCGCGCCCGCGCGAATGGACTTCGGCGGCGGCTGGACGGACGTTCCGCCATGGTCCACGGAGCAGGGCGGGTGTGTCTGCAACGCGGCCATCACGCTGTACGCATCGGTCCGACTGCATGACGAACTCGTA
>Ga0207652_10001114_pt1 | contig 24256 bp, 22 predicted proteins | sample KBSC63BmetaG_FD_184334 | JGI IMG/M metagenome (GOLD analysis project Ga0207652, IMG submission 184334) | Corn rhizosphere microbial communities from Kellogg Biological Station, Michigan, USA - KBS C6-3B metaG (SPAdes) (version 2) | ecosystem: Host-associated > Plants > Roots > Rhizosphere ... | reverse complement strand
GAAGCCTAGCGCGCCGTCGCGGCGCGTCCTTGATCTGCCTCAAGTCGTTTCGCGGCGAGTGGTTCCCGCGATGCGCGCCAGCGCGTTCAGCGCAGGTCGAAGACGAGCTTGCCTTGCAAATGGCGCCCTTCGCTCACGCGATGGGCCTCGGCGGCATCGGCGAGCTTGTAGTGGACGATATTGGGCGGCGAGACCGCGCCTAGCTCCAGCAGGGCGACCATCCGCTCGAGATGCGCGCGGTCGCGGGCGACGGCGGGGCGCAGAGTCTCGACGTCCTTGCGCGGCGGCTGGAAACCCTCGGGCGCGGGCGCGATCCAGACGAGCCGTCCACCGGGCTTCAGGACCTTGTAGCATCCGGGCCTGACATTGCCGCCCACCGTGTCGAAGACGACATCGCAATTGGAAACCGTCCGCGAGAAATCCTCGGCGTTGTAGTCGATCGCCCGGTCGGCGCCGAGCTTCTTCACATAAGCAAGGTTCGCGGCGCTCGCCGTGGTGAGAACCTTGGCGCCGATATGCTTGGCGAGCTGGATCGCAAACCCCGCGACGCCGCCGGCGCCGCCTTGGATGAGGATCGTCTCGCCGGTTTTGAGATGCGCCGTGTCCTCGAGCGCCCAGAGCGCGGTGAGGCTGGTCAGCGCCATCGCCGCCGCCTCGGCATGGCTGAGGCGCGCGGGCTTCTTTGCGACGATCGCCGCCTTGATGGCGATCTTCTCGGCATAGGCGCCCTCCTGGCCCTGATCGGTGACGCCGAAGACCGCGTCGCCGGTCGCCAGATCGCCGACGCCTTCGCCCACCGCGCTGACGAGCCCCGAGAAATCGCGGCCGAGAATATGCGGAAAGCGGATATTGCCGTAAGGGCCGCCACCGAGCCGCACCCGGTAATCGGCGGCGTTGACGCTCGCCGCGTGGATGTCGACCACGACCTCGCCGGGTCCCGCGACCGGATCGGGCGCCTCGCCATAGCGCAGCATCTCGGGTCCGCCATGGCCGGTCAGCAGAACCGCCTTCATTCGCTTCCTTCCCCGGCTTGATGCCGTTGATTGGTCCTCGATGACTGAGCGGCGCATTATAAGGCCGCGAACGCTGCGAGCCAGCCTTGTGCCGCGCATGGGTTCTCAGCATGGCCGGACGCGCTAAGATCGGCGGCAGAAGAGAGGTGGCCATGAGCGAACCACGCCGAATGCGGCTCGCCGCTTTCATGCGGCCGGTCAGCCTGCATACCGCGTCCTGGCGCTATCCCGGCGCCTGGCCCGACGCGAATTTCAACTTCGCGCATATCGTGCGCCTCGCGCAGACCCTGGAGCGCGGCAAGATCGACGCCTTCTTCATGGCGGATCACCTGGCGGTGCTGAACCAGCCGATGGATGCTCTCGTCCGCGGCCACACCACGACGTCGTTCGAGCCGATGACGCTGCTCGGGGCGCTCGCCATGGTGACGAAGAATTTGGGGCTCGTCGCGACCGGCTCCACCACCTATGACGAGCCCTATCACGTGGCGCGGCGCTTTGCTTCGCTCGACCATATCAGCGGCGGGCGCTCGGGCTGGAACATCGTCACCACCTCCAATCCCGACGCGTCCAAGAATTTCGGCTTTGAGGAGCATCTCGACCATGCCGAGCGCTATGCCCGCGCGCGTGAATTCTACGACGTGGTGACGGGGCTTTGGGACAGCTGGGCCGACGACGCGTTCATTCGCGATGTCGGGCGCGGCGTGTTCTTCGATCCGAAGAAGCTTCATGTGCTCGACCACAAGGGCAAGTATCTCGACGTGCGCGGTCCCTTGAACATCGCGCGGCCGATCCAGGGCTGGCCGGCGATCGTGCAGGCTGGAGCGTCCGATGCCGGGCGCCAGCTCTGCGCCGAGGTCGCGGACGCGGTCTTCACCGCGCTGCGCAGCATCGAGGACGGCCAGGCCTTCTGCCGCGACGTAAAGGGCCGCGCCGAGAAGGCCGGGCGCAATCCCGAGCACATCAAGATTCTTCCCGGCTGCATGATCTATGTTGGCGACAGCCTCGCCGAAGCGCAGGAGAAGCGCGCGAAGCTCGATAGCCTCGTCTATTACGAGAGCGCCATCGCCTCGCTGTCGATCGCGCTCGGCACCGATGCGGCAAAATTCGATCCCGACGGACCGCTTCCCGAAATTCCCGAGAGCAACGCCAGCAAAAGCGGGCGCGAGCGCACCATCGCCCTTGCCAAGCGCGAAGGGCTGACGGTGCGCCAGCTGGCGCAGCGCTTGGGCGGCCATGGCGGGCTGGCGATGCTCGGCACGCCCGCAATGATTGCCGACCAGATGCAGGAATGGCTCGAAGCCGGCGCGAGCGACGGCTTCACCTTGCAATTCCCCTATCTCCCGCAAGGGCTCGACGACGTCATCGAGCGCGTCATTCCGGAACTGCAGCGCCGCGGCCTGTTCCGCCGCGAATATGAGGGCCCGACCTTGCGCGAGAATCTGGGTGTGCCGCGTCCCGCGAACCGGTTCTTCGCCGCGCCGCGCGGCTAAGCCGCCCGTCGCGGCTCAGCGCCCGAGCCCGCGTCCTTTCGGCAGCAACAGGCCGATGACCATCACCCCGGCGGCGAGCGCGACGAGGATTACGAAAACGATGTGCAGCGCGTGGTCGAACTCCGCCATGAGCGGTGCGACCGTCTCGGCCGGCAGCGTGTCGCGGAACTCGGGGCTCATCATGCGCGCGACCAAATCGCCGCCGCCCGTCAAATAGGCCGAGAGGCCAGCATTGAGAATGCCGCCGAAGGCCGCGGCGCCCAAGGCCTGGCCGAGGATGCGGCTGAAGATGAAGGCCGAGGTGGCGATGCCGCGGCTGCTCCAGCCGCTGTCCGATTGAATCGCGACCATATAAGTGTTGTTGTTCATGCCGATGCCGAAGCCCATCAGCAGGCCGCTCGCCATCGCCCAATAGGGCGTGCTGTGCGGATCGAGCAGGGTCATCATCGCGCTGCCGAGGATATAGAGCACGGCTCCCGCGCTTGCCGAGGTGCGGTAGGAAGCGCGCAGCATGATGCGTCCGGCGAGGACCGCGCCGATCGGGCTCGAGGCCGACATCGACATCAGCGTCAGGCCCGCGACGAAAGCGCTGTCGCCCATCACGCCCTGAATATAGACGGGGAGGTAGGCGGCGATGCCCATCATCGTCACGCCCAATGCAAGCGAGGCGAGATTGCCGCTGCCGACGACGCGGTCGCGCCACAGATTGGTCGGCCAGATCGGCTCCGGCACGTATTGCTCGTAAATGACGAAGGTGACGAGCGCGGCGATGGCGACGCCAAAGAGCAGCACCATTGTGCCGAGGCTGAGCGATGCGGCCTGGGCGAGGCCGAACATCAAAGCGCTGGTGCCGATGCAGATCAACGCCGAGCCGCCATAGTCGATGCGGTGGCGCCGGTGCTCGACCTTCTCGTGCAGCGCCCAAAGCAGGACCGCACCGGCGGCGAGTCCGAGCGGCAGGTTGATCCAGAACACCATCGGCCAGCTCGTATGCGCGACCAGGAACGCGCCCACGACCGGGCCCAAAACCGCGGCGCCGACAAAGACGCTCGAGACATAGCCCTGCATGCGCGCGCGGTCGGCGCCGTGATACACGTCGCCGATGAGGGTCCGCCCGACCGGCATCAGCGCGCCCGCGCCCAAGCCTTGCACGACCCGGAACCCGACGAGCGAAATCATGTTCCAGGCGAGGCCGCACAAGACCGAACCGAGGAGGAAGAGAGCGATCCCCAAGAGAAGGATCGGCTTGCGGCCGTAAAGATCGGAGAGCCGGCCATAGATCGGCGTCGTTACGGCCTGGGTCAGGAGATAGGCCGTGAACACCCAGCTCAAGAGCTCGAAGCCGCCCAAATCCGCCACGATCGTCGGCATGGCGGTGGCGACGATCGTGCTCTCGATCGCGGTGATGAACACCGAGCCGAGCGCCGCGATGAAGACGATGACGCGGTTCTCGGCGTGAATGCCGGACGCGGCGGCGAACTCGTCCTTAACCGTCTCGGCGGACATGGCCTCTCATGCAAAACCCACCGTCATTGCGGCGACGGGCGGTGATAGCGCCGATCGCCGGCCGGCGCATCATCACATTTTGCATGCGAGGCTTTCGCGGAGGTCGCGGACCCGCTCCCTCTACCGGAGCTCACGCCCAGAGGCGCGCGCTCGCGAGCCGTGCGCCCTCGGCGAGGGCCTTGAATTTCGACCAGACGATGCTGGTCGCGACCAGCGGCGCGCGGCCGGCAAAGGTCGCGAAGCCGCAATCCGCCCCGGCGATGACGCGCTCCTTTCCGACGATCGCGGCATAGTGGCCGAGGCGTTGCGCCACAAGGCGCGGGTGCTCGACGAAATTCGTGGTCGAATCGATGACGCCCGGGATCAGGATTCTGTCGTCCGGAATGCGCGCGGCTTTGAGATCTTCCCATTCATGCTCGTGGCGCGGATTGGCGCCTTCGAAGCTCAAAGCCTGGGGCCTCGCCTTGAAGCAGACATCGATCACCTTGGCGAGCGGGATATCGTGCGTATGCGGACCCTCATAATTGCCCCAGCAGATATGGAGCCGCATCCGGTCGGCCGGAAGCCCGTCGGTCGCATGGTTGAGCGCCGCGACATTGCGCTCGGCGATGCGGATGAATTCCTTATCCGTCTTGTCGCGATATTGGTTGTGCCGCGCCGAGCCGAGATCGGGGCAATCGATCTGGAGCAGGAGCCCGGCGCCGACAATCGCCTGGTATTCGGTTTTCATCGCCTCGGCCAGCGCCGCGACATAGGCGTCCTCGTCGTGGTAATAGGTATCGACGACGAAGCGGGTGAGGATCCCGGGCGAGGGCGCGGTCATGAAGGCTTCGACCGGCGCGCGCTTTTTAGCCGCGGCGGTGAGATGCGCGAGGTCGCGCTCGAGCGGCTGGCGGTCGCGATAGCTCACTGGGCCGATGCAGCCCGGGAACGGAATGCCGCGGAAATTGCTCATGCGCTCGAGGAAATCCGGATGCTCGATCTGATCGAGCCCCAGCATGATCTCGCGGCCCTTCTTCTCGGCTTCCGGGGTCATGCCGATGCCGGTCAGCCGGTGCCGGACATACATGGTGTAGGAGGGCTTGCTCATCTCGCCGTCGCTCACCACGTCGATGCCGCTCTCCATCTGCTGGCGGATTATGTCGTCGACGGCCTCGGCCGCCCGCGATTCGAACACCGCTTCATCGACGGCGCGGCCTTCCTCGCGCGCCAGCAGCAAGTCGAGCAGCGCGGCGGGACGCGGCAGGCTGCCGACATGGGTCGTGAGGATGCGCTCGCGGCTGGATTTCATTATGCCCTCCCTTTGGCTTGCGCAGCATCGTCATGCTGCATCCCGCAACGCATTCTTCGCCTTAATGCATCGTGCTTGCAATCCCGTCATCAAGCCCTGGTGAGCACAGGGCCATCCGGCTTGCCGATCGGCCGGAACCCGGGCAAGGTGTTGGGCAAGAAACTGTGAGACCGTTTCGGCCCCGAAGGATGCTCCCATGAACCGTCGCAAGCTTGGCACGCTCGAAGTCTCCGCCATCGGCCTCGGCTGCATGAGCATGACGCCGATCTATGGCGATCCCGATCCGCAAGAGGCGATCGCCACGATCCACCGCGCCGCCGAATTGGGCATCGACCTGATCGACACCTCGGACGCCTATGGCGGGGGCAAGAACGAGGAGCTGGTCGGGCGCGCGCTCAAAGGCATTCGCGACAAGGTGATCGTCGCAACGAAATTCGGCAATCTCCATGGCGGCGCGGTCGATGGGCGACCGGGCTTCGTGATGGAGGCGTGCGAGAAAAGCCTCAAGCGCTTGGGCATCGAGACGATCGACCTCTATTACATTCACCGCGTCGACACCGAAGTGCCGATAGAGGAGACGGTCGGCGCGATGGCCAAGCTCAAAGAGCAGGGCAAGATCCGCTTCCTCGGCATTTCCGAAGCATCGCCCAAGACCTTGCGCCGCGCCCACGCCGCCCACCCGATGAGCGCGCTGCAGACCGAGTATTCGCTTTGGACACGCGATGCGGAGGACGAGCTTTTCGACACCTGCGCCGCGCTCGGCATCGGCTATGTCGCCTACAGCCCCTTGGGGCGCGGCATGCTGACCGGCGCGATCAGCGGCGAGGCGAGCCTTGCGGCGAATGACCGCCGGCGCCAGCATCCGCGCTTCCAGGCCGAGCATCTCGAGCGCAATGTGACGCTGATCGCGACGCTCAAGGAGCTCGCGGCCAAGGAGAATTGCACCCCGGCGCAGCTCGCGCTCGCCTGGGACTTGTCGCGCCGGCCGTTCATCGTGCCGATCCCCGGCACGAGCCATCGCAAATGGCTCGAGCAGAACGCGGCGGCCGCCGCGCTCCGCCCCGCGCCCGAGAGTTTGGCGGCGCTCGATCGCGCCTTTCCGCACGGCGCCGCCTCGGGACCGCGCTACCCCGCGGCGCAGCTGCAACGGGTCGGCGTTTGACTGCCGCGGCGCTCGCCGCGGCCTCGCCGCCGCGGGCGCGATTTCGTCTCGATTATTGGGTCGGCGGCGCCGCGATCGCGGCGCTGATCGTGTTGATCGTGCTGCCGCTTCTCTCGCTCTTCTGGGGCAGCATCGCGGCCCAAGACGGTTTGACGCTCGGTTATTTCGCGCGCGTCGTGACCAATCGGCTCTATTATCAAGCGCTCTTCAATTCATTGACGCTCGGCGCCTGGACCGGGCTTTTCAGCCTGCTGATCGGCGTGCCGCTCGCCTGGGCGGTGGTGCGCACCGATCTGCCCGGCCGCGGCTTCGTCAAGCTGACGGCGACGCTCTCCTATCTCTCGCCGCCTTTTCTCCTTGCCATCGCTTACGTCAATCTTTTCAGCCCGCGCGCCGGCGTGATCAACGCCTTTCTGCGCGGCGCGCTGCCGGGCCACGATTTCACCTTCAACATCTTCTCGATGCCGGGTCTCGTCCTTGTCACCGTCCCACACGCTTTTCCCTTCGTCTATCTCCTCGCTGCCTCGGCGCTCGCATCGGTCGATGCGAGCTATGAGGAATCGGCGCAGATCTTGGGCGCCGGCAAGCTTCGGACGGCGCTCAGCGTCACCTTGCCGCTGGTCGCGCCGGCAATCCTCGCCGGCACCTTGATCGGCTTCGTCAATGCGATCGCGCTCTTCGGCTCGCAGGCTATCATCGGCCTGCCGGCGCGGATTTTTACCCTGCCGACGCGCATCTACGCGCTCTTCAACTACCCGCCGCAATATGGGCTCGCCTCGGCGCTGTCGCTGATCTTTGTTGCGCTGACCGTGGCGGCGCTCTCGCTCCAGCGCGCTTATCTCGCGCGGCGCTCCTTCGTCACCCTCTCGGGAAAAGGCTCGCGGCCGCAGCGTTTGTCTTTGGGACCGTGGCGCTGGCCGCTCTTCGGCTTTTGCGCTCTCGTCTTCCTCGTCGCAATCCTTCTGCCTTACGGCTCGCTGCTTGCCGTCTCGCTCAGCAAATCCTGGGGCTTGGCTTTCTGGAAGAATCTGACCCTCGCCAATTACGCCTTCGTGCTTTTCCAATACGACGTGACGCAGCGCGCGATCTTGAACAGCCTTTTGTTGGCGAGCCTCGCGGCCACCGCTTCGGTCGCGCTCGGCGCGGCGATCGGCTGGATCGATCTGCGCACCGCGATGAAGGGACGTCGCGTCCTCGATTATGTCTCGCTGGTGCCGCTGGGCCTGCCCGGCATCGTCATGGCGGCGGCGCTCATCCAGTTCTGGCTGAAGACGCCCGTGCCGCTCTATGGCAGCCTCGCCATCCTCTTCCTCGCCTATTGCGCGCGATATTTGCCGCTCGGCGTGCGCGCGGCCAACACGGCGTTGCGCCAGATCGATCCCTCGCTCGAGGAAAGCGCGCGCATCTTGGGCGCGTCCTGGGGCGAGACCATGCGCGAGGTGACGCTGCCGCTGATGCGGGGGAGTCTTTTTGCCGGCTGGATCCTCGTTTTCGTGCCGGCGATCCAGGAGCTCTCCGCCTCGATCCTGCTCTTCAGCTCGAAATCCATGACCGTTGCGGTCGCGGTCTATAATCTTTACGAGAATGGCTATATCGAGCCGGTCGCGGCGCTTGCCTTGATCAACGCCGCGATCATCGCCGCGGCGATCTGGCTCGCGAACCGGGTCGGCGGCGCGTCGCGCGTCGCATCCCCCGCCTGAAGCCGAGCCCATGGCGCAGATCGAAATCGAGCATCTGACCAAGCGCTATCACGGCGGCGAGGCGGCGAATGCCGCGGTGGCCGATCTTTCGCTTGCCATCGAGGCGGGGGCGTTCGTCACGCTGCTGGGGCCGTCGGGCTGCGGCAAGACCACGACCTTGCGCCTCATTGCCGGCTATCTGACGCCCGATGCGGGAAGCATCGCTGTCGCCGGCCGCGTTCTGTCATCGCCCCAATCCGTGCTGCCGCCGGAAGAGCGCGGTATGGGCATGGTGTTCCAGAACTACGCGGTCTGGCCGCACAAGACGGTTTTCGAGAACGTCGTCTTCGGCTTGAAGATTCGCCGAGTTGCGGCGGCCGAGGCGCGGACGCGCGTCGCCCGCATGCTCGATCTCGTCAATCTTTCGGGCCTCGAGAGCCGCTATCCCGGCGAGCTGTCGGGCGGCCAGCAGCAACGCGTCGCCTTGGCGCGCAGCCTCGTCGTCGAGCCCACGATCCTCCTGCTCGACGAGCCGCTCTCCAACCTCGACGCCAAGCTACGCGAGCGCATGCGGATGGAGCTGAAACAGCTGCAGCGCCGCACCGGCATCACCTTCGTCTATGTGACGCATGACCAGGCCGAAGCGCTCGCGCTGTCGGACCGGATCGCCGTCATGCATCAGGGCCGGCTACAGCAATACGGCACGCCGCGCGAGGTCTATCGCCGCCCGGCGAACCGCGTCGTCGCCGATTTCATGGGGTTGGTGAATCTCTTCCCGGCGGAGATTCGCCAAAACGGCGCCGGGCTTGTCGTGACGGCGGGGCCGCTCGAATTGGCGCTCGATCTGCCGCCGGGTATGGGCGCGGGCGACAAGGTCGATCTTGCCATCCGGCCCGAGAGCATTCGGCTGAAAGCGCCGCAGGGCGCCGGCGAGCCGGGGCTGCGCGGCCTCATCGAGGAGCATACTTATCTCGGCAATCTCACCGAATATGTCGTGGCGCTCGGGCCGTTGCGGCTGCGCGTTCAGGCAGGGCCGGAGCTCGATCTGGCACCGGGCAGCGAGGCGCTCTTGTCGATCGATGCGGCGCGATGCAAGGTCTTTGGCGGCAGAGAATAGAGGAGGCATAGGATGGCGGGCGCAAGCGAGGTAACGGCGCAAGAGCATTGGACGAAGAAGGGCGATGTGCGGCTCTTTCTCTGGGAGAAGGGCCAAGGCGATCCGGCGGCCGCGCGCGGCACGATCCTCTTCGTTCATGGCTCGTCCATGGCCTCGCAACCGACCTTCGATCTGCAAGTGCCGGGACGGCCTTATTCCTCGGTGATGGATTATTTCGCGGGCCTCGGCTTCGATTGCTGGTGCGTCGATATGGAGGGCTATGGCCGCTCCGACAAAAAGCGCCCGATCAATTGCGACATCGCCAACGGCGCCGACGATCTTGCCGCGGCGAGCGACTATATCGCAAAGACGCGCAAGGCCGGACCGCTCTTGGTCTATGGCATTTCCTCGGGCGCGTTGCGCGCCGCGCTCTTTGCCGAGCGCCATCCCGGGCGCGTCGCGCGTTTGGCGCTCGATGCGATGGTCTGGACCGGCGAAGGCAGCCCGACTTTGGCGGATCGCCGCAAGCGCTTGCCGGACTACCAGCGCGTCAACCGCCGGCCGATCGACCGTGCCTTCGTGCGCAGCATCTTCACCCGCGATCATCCCGGCACGGCGGACGATACGACCATCGAGGCTTTCGCCGACGCGATCCTGGCGCTCGATGATTCCGTGCCGACCGGCACCTATGTCGATATGTGCGCGAGACTGCCGGTGGTCGATCCGGCGAAGATCACGGCGCCGACCATCATCATGCGCGGCGAATATGACGGGATCGCGAGCCTTCAGGACCTGCTCGCCTTCTTCGAGCGACTGCCCAATCCCGACAAGCAATTCGCGGTCATGCCGGGCATCGCGCACGCTTCGTTCCAGCAGACCAATTATCGGCTGGTCTATCACATCCTCGAGGCCTTCTTCACCCAACCCGCGCCAATCTATAAGGGCGCGCATTAAACCAAGAGAAACGCGATCAGGGAGACGACGAATGAAGACGATGACGATCTTGCTTGCGGTTTTTCTTTTGACCGGGCGCGCCTGGGCGGCGGACACGGTCGATATGGCGGCGGCCAAGCGCGAGGGAAGCGTGCGGTGGTATACCTCGACGCCGATCGCGGCGGCGCAGAGCATCGCCAATGCTTTTGAGAAGGACACGGGCATCAAGGTCGAGCTCTTCCGCTCCGGCGGCTCGGCGGTGCTGAGCCGCTTCATGCAAGAGCTCAATGCCGGAACGCGGGAGGCCGATCTCCTCACCACCTCCGATCCCGCCGCGGCGGCGACATTGACGAAGCGTGGCACGTTCGTCGCGTTCAAGCCGGCGAATTTCGACAAGATCCCGGCCGAGGTGAAGGACCCCGACGGGTATTGGATCGCGCAGCGGCTGAACCTCTTGGCGATCGCGGTGAAGGGCGATGCCGTCAAGCCCGCGGACCGTCCCAAGACCTGGAGCGATCTGACCGAGGCGAAATACAAGGGCCTCGAAGTGATGCCCGACCCGTCCTTCACCTCACTGCAGCTCGTCGCGGTCGGAACGCTGTCGAAGACGCTGGGCTGGGGGTTTTACGAGAAGCTCAAGCGCAACGACATCATGATCGTCCAAGGTCATCAGCAGGTCGAAGACATGGTGAAGCGCGGCGAGCGGCCGATCGCCGCCGAGGAGCTCGATTCCTACGCCGCCGATGACCGCAAGAAGGGTCAGGACATCGTCACCATTTATCCGACCGAGGGCGTCTTCGCGATCGCCTCGCCGACCGCCATCATCAAGGGCGGGCCGCATCCCAACGCCGCGAAGGCCTTGGCCGAATACATGATCGGCGATGCGGTGCAGAGCACCTTCCCGAAACAGGGAATTTACGCCGCGCGCACCGATATGCCGCCGCCTGCGGACAGCCCCAAGCTCGGCTCGCTCAAATTGATGGCGATCGATTTTGGGGCGCTGGCGGCGAGCGAAGGCGACATCAAGTCGCGCTTCAACGAAATCTTCCAGTAGATAGCGTCGGCGTGCGCCGGGGCGGCCCAGTGCCACCCCGGCAGCAGCATTCCCTTTAGGAAAGCGCCGGCTCTTTTTGCTTCTCCGCCAGGGCTTCGTCGAGCGCGCCGTACCAGCCCTTCTCCGAAATGTCGAAGAGGATGCCTTCCGGATCCTTGAATTTGCGCTCGTAATTCATTCCCTTGGGATCGCCGAGATCGAAGCAATAGGTGCCGCCGGCGGCCGCGATCTGCGCTTCGGTTTCTTTGAAATCTTCGACCCGGAAGCCGAAATGGTGGATGCCGTGCCGGCCGTCGGCGGTGTCGGCGCCGGGCCGGTTGGTGTTGGCATAGGCGAGGACGGCGAGGTTCATCACGCCGTCGGTCAGGTAGATCGCCCGGTCCTTCACCTCATAGGCGCGCTTCATGTCGAAGATCTTTTCATAGAACTGCGCCGAAGCCTCCATATCCTTCACCACGATCGCCAGATGCCGCAATTTCGCCATCGCCCGAACTCCTCGCTGGTCGGCCCAGGGCCGAATGTTAGAGCAAGCTGGGCGGCGGCGCTATGCGGGTGAGATTGCCGCACCGGCTTCCCAAGCCCCGCCTTCCCCGATAGATTGCGGACACTAATTGTCACACGCGACGCGGCGTCGTCGGAGACTGGGACGGGGAGGTAAGAATGACAGTGAAGAAGGCATGGCGGCGGCGGGATGTGTTGCGTTTGGGCGGCATTGCCGGGGTCGCGGCCTCGGCTGGGCTCACCCGCTTCAGCCTCGCGGCGCGGGCGGCGACCAAGCCGCTCCCCGTTAATATCGTCAACACCGCCTCGAACAGCACCATGGCCCTCCAGGTGCTGCTGAAGCAGCAGGGATATTTCGACGAAGTCGGCCTCACCCCGACCACGCTCAACGTCGCCGACGGCTCGAAGCTGATGGGTGCGCTCATCAGCGGGAGCAGCGACATCTGCCTGCTGTCGGGGTTCGGCCAGGTATTTCCTGCGGTCGAACACGGCGGCAAGCTCAAGATTATCGCCGGGGCCGGCGTGTTGCTGCAGGACGCGATCTATTCGGCAAAGCCCGATATCCACCGGCTCAAGGACCTCGAGGGGAGGACAGTCGGCACCGGCTCGCCCGGGGCGCTTCTCCACCAGTTCACCGTCGCTCTTCTGCACAAGAAAGGCGTCGATGTCTCGAAGGTGAGGTTCGTCAATGTCGGGAGCAGCGCATCGGTGTTCAAGGCGGTGGTCGCGGGAACGGTCGATGCCGGGCCGTCGCTGATCGACGTCTATCCGGAGCAAAAGAAATACGGCGTTCACTCGCTGATCGACGGCGACCTCTGGAAAGAGCTGCCCGAATATACCTATCAGGGCTCCTATGCCGCCGATCGCGCCATTTCGGAAAAGCGCGAAGCGCTGGTCCGCACGCTGGAGGCTTATTGCAAGCTTTATCGCTTCATCTCCGGCCCGAATTCGCGCGAGGCTTTCCTCAAGGCGCGCGAGGCCGCGCTCAAGCATTCGGACCCGGTCGAGGCGGAGTTCGAATGGCAGTTTGCCCAGAAATACCATCCCTACGCCACGGATCTGACGCTGAGCGAGAAGCGCATCAACTATATGCAGCAACTCAACGTCGAATCCGGCGTTCAGAAAAAGATCCTTCCCTTCAACGAGGTGGCTGACATGTCGCTGGCGAAGGAAGCGGTGAAGCGGCTCGGCTGAGTGCGCGCCGGGTCGAGTCTTCCGCGTCGCGCGTAAGGAGCGCCATGCCGCTTTCTCCGATCGACACGCACACGCATGTGATCTCGCGCGACGAGACGCGCTACAAGCGTGCGCCGATCGGCGGGCACCAGTCGGATTGGTCGAAAGAGCGGCCGGTAAGCGTCGAGCAAATGATCGCGGCTCAGGACGCCGCCGGGGTCGCGAAATCCGTCCTCGTCCAGGCCTCGACCTGCTACGGCCACGACAATTCCTACGTCGCCGATGCGGTGGCGGCGCATCCCGACCGCTTTACCGGGGTTTGCTCGATCGACGTGCTCGCGCCCGATGCCTGCGCGGTGCTGCGTCAATGGCTGGACAAGGGCTTCACCGGCCTTCGGCTCTTCACCACCGGCAGCACCATGCCGGGCCAGCAATTGGGCTGGCTCGACGATCCGAAATCTTTTCCGGTGTGGGAGCTGGCGAGCGAGCGTCGCCTGCCGATCTGCCTGCAAATGACGGCGAAGGCCATTCCGCAAGTCGTCACCTTGACGACGCGCTTTCCCAAGGTGCCGATCATTCTCGATCACTTCGCGCGGCCATCGCTCGAGGACGGGCCGCCCTATGTTGCGGCGGCGAGCCTCTGGGAGCTGGCGCGGTTCGAGAACATCTACCTGAAGGCGACGCCGCATAATTTTCTCGAAGCGCGCCGCGGCAAGGCGACGCCCGAGAGCTTCTTTTCCCGTGCCGTCGCCACCTTCGGCGCGCGGCGAATCGCCTGGGGCTCCAACTTTCCCGCGGCCGCGGGGACGCTCGCCGCGCTCTTGGCGGAGGCACGGCAGGCCTTTGCTGCCCTCTCGGCCGAAGAGCGTGACTGGGTCTTCACGCGCACCGCGCTGAGCCTCTACCCGGCGCTCGCCGACGGTTCGGGCCGCGCATGACGGTGGCGGATGCTGCCGCGCCGGGCGCCGCCGAGGTGCGCGGCCGCAAGGTCAAACTCGCGATCCGCGAGGTCTCCAAGACCTTCCGCGTCCGCGCCGCGGCCGGGCAGAAAGACGATCTGCTGCCCGTGCTGCGGCAGATCAGCTTCGATGTCTACGACAACGAGGTGGTCTCGCTGATCGGCGAGAGCGGCTGCGGCAAGACCACTTTGCTGCGCATCATCCAGGGCCTCGTCCAGCTCGACACCGGCACGATCCTGGTCGATGACGCGCTCGTCAAAGGCCCGGGCCGCGATCGCGGCTTCGTCTTCCAGCAGGCCAATCTCCTGCCGTGGCGGACCGCGCGCCAGAACATCGAGTTTGGGCTGGAGCTCCAGCATCTCGATCGCGCGGCGCGCGCCAAGCGCGCCCGCGCGCTGCTCGATCTCGTCGGCCTCTCCGCGGCGGGCGAGCAATATCCACACGAGCTGTCGGGCGGCATGCAGCAGCGCATCGGCCTCGCCCGCGCGCTGGCGATCGATCCGGCGATTCTCCTGATGGACGAGCCGTTCAGCGCACTCGATGCGCAAAATCGCGAAATCCTCCAGCAGGAGCTCTTGCGGATTCATCGTCAGACCGGGAAGACGATCCTCTTCGTCACCCATGATCTCGACGAGGCGATCTATTTGAGCGACCGCATCATCGTTCTTGCGGCGAAGCCCGGCCGCGTCCGCCGCATCATCGAGGTGCCATTTCCGCGCCCGCGCGACGAGCTGCCGCTCTTGCGGGGCGATCCGCGCTTCCAGGCGATGCGCGCCGAGATGTGGGAGCTGATCCGCAGCGCCGCGCCGGCGCGCGGCGCGGCGTGAGACCGCTCATGGCGGAGATACCGAAGAGAAGCCCGATGTCCGGCGCTGCCGCCCCGGTGGAAGAGCCTGCGATCGAGGAGATCGGGCCGCCGCCGCGCCAAACCCGCTATCGCCTGTTGCGGATTGCCTCGTTCGTGGTGGTGATGGTGGCTTGGGAATTGCTCGGCCGCCAGGTCGCGCCGCTCTTCATGTCCTATCCGAGCGCGATCATCCGCTCGGCGGTTGAAATGTCGGCCGATGGCGAGCTTCTCTCCGCTTTTCTCGAGAGCCTCAAGACGCTTTTGCTCGGCTTTGCGATCTCTGCGGTCCTCGGCATCGCTTGGGGGGTCGCGATCGGCCGCTATCGCGCGATCGAGGCAGTGAGCGACTGGCTCGTCAACGCACTCTACGCAACGCCCCTTGTCGCCATCATCCCGCTGGTCATCCTGTGGTTCGGGCTCGGCTTTTCGGCGAAGCTTTTCATCGTCATCATCCTCGCGATCTTTCCGATCCTTATCAACACGGCGAGCGGCGTGCGCAACGTGTCGGAAGCGCTGATCGATGTTGGCACGGCCTTCGCCGCGACCGAGCGCGAGATTTTCGTCAAGATCATTTTCCCCGCCGCGCTGCCCTACATGATGACCGGACTGCGGCTCGGCATCGGGCGAGCGATCATCGCCATGGTGGTGGCGGAATTCTTCACCGCCATCACGGGTCTCGGCGCGCTGATCGTCAAATATGGCGACCAGTACGACACCGCCTCGATGTTCGTGCCGATCCTCGTCTTGATGGCGCTCGGCATCGTTTTGACCGCGATCGTGCGCCGTGCCGAAGCCTGGATCGCGCCGTGGAAAGAAACCGGCGACGAGTAGCGTGCCGCACCGCCCTCAGGGCTTGACCTCCCGCCCGGTGCGGCAATCCTTGTAGATCGTTCGCGATTCGAGCGGCTTGCCGTCGAACCGGTCTTTCATCCAATCGGCGATGAAGGCGCGCACGTCGAGATTGTCGCCGACACCGTGGACCTCGCCCTTGTAGATGACGAGCGTTTTCGGCCCGGCGATCTCGCCATAAAGCCGGTGCGTGTGCTCGATCGGGCTTAGATCGTCGTCTTCGCCCGCGACGATCAGATAGGGGCAGGTGATGCGCGGGCCCAAGCCTTCGAGCGTCAGCTTTTGCGCGAAGGCGTCGAAGGCCGCGTCATCCTTGTATCCCGCCATCCACATGTAACGATCGCGGAACACCGGGATCGCGTTGTTGAGCAGTGTCTCCTGCCCTGGCTCGTGACAGACATAGAATCCGGCCGCCGCCTTGTAGCGCGGATCATGCGCGACGATCTGCGTCAGCCAGAATGAGCCCATGCTGATGCCGGCAATCCCGATGCGCTCGCGATCGATCTCGGGCCTTGCGTGGAGGAAATCCATCGCCGCCCGGCCGGCATCGACGAAATTGCTCTCGGTGCAGCAGATTTTGCGGGCGATGCGCGCCTCGTTCTGTCCCGGCCCGTCGAAGGCAAGCACGGCGATGCCGCGCTCTAGGAACTTGTCCGAGGGCTGCAGCACCAAGAGCTCTTTGAAATTGTCCATCCCGCCCAGAAAGACAACGCACGGGACGCGGCCCTCGGCGCCCGGCGGAAAATGGAGATAGCCCGGGAGCGAAGTCTCGCCGAACGGGATCTCGACTTTCTCGATGCGGTGTGCGGCGAGGGCGATGAAGCGCTCGTAACACGCGTTCTTGCGCGCGCTCAAGGCGAGGTTCGCGGGGTCGTCGTCGGCGTGAATTGGCCCCTGCGCCATGGTGTAGAAGCAGGCGGCGGTGAAATAATTCTGCCGCGCGGTGACGGGGTGGCCGGCCATCTCGGCCTCCAGCGCCATCGCCTCGCGCTTTTCGGCGATGCGCCGCATCTCGCGGGTGATATCGGCGAATTTGCGGATCGTTCCTCGCACGGTGCGGATATCGCCGGACCCGTCCATCCCGACCGCGCCGAGCACTTCCTCGGTCATCGGCCAGTAGAAATCCGGCCCGCCGAAGCGGATGAGCCGGTCATAGAGCCATTCCTGCTCGCGCATGCGTCGCGTATTGGGCATCGGGCCTCCTATTGGAGCTTGTGCATCCGCGGTGGGAAGCGGCGCAGCAGCAGGTCCTCGACGATGACGAAAAGACTGTTGAGCACGAAGCCGACGAGACCCACGAGCACGAGCAGGGCGTAGACATCGGCGGAGCGGAAATTGCGCTGCGCGGTGACGATGAGGCTGCCGATCCCGGGCAGCATGGTGATCATCTCGACCAGCAAGGTGATGATGATCGCGAGCGGAACCGCGACGCGCACACCGATCATCAAGGGCGGCACGATCGAGGGCAGGGTGATCTTCTTGAGGCTGGCGAGCGCGCCGAGCCGAAAGCTGCGCGCGACGTCGTGGAGCAGCGGGTCGACGCGCTCCGCCGCCGCGGCGACATTGAGCAGGATCGGCCACATCGCGACCCAGACGACCACCAGAAGCTTGAGGCTTTCGGCATAGCCCAAGAGCAGCACCGCGACCGGAACGATAACGGGCGGCGGCAGCCCGCGGCAGAATTCGAGCAGCGGTTCGAGCGCGCGCTTTGCGGCGCGCGAGGTGCCGATCAGCATGCCCAGCACGGCGCCGGCAAGGCACGCGATTGCGAGGCCCGCCGCGAAGGTCAGAACCGTCGAGGCGAGCGCCGGGTAGAGCCGGCCGCTGCGCGACATCGCCTCAAAGCTCGTCCACCAGGTGGAAGGCGGCGGAAAATAGGGCGAGCGCGCCGGCGCCGTCACCTGCCAGAGGATGAGCAGCAGCAGCAAGGGAAGGACGCCGCGCAATCGCGGCAGCCCGGCGAGGAGGCGAGGGCTCGTCATCGGTGCGCTCAGCCGCGGTTGCGCAGCATCAAGCGACTCGCGGCGACGAGCGCGGCGTTGAGCGCCAAGGCGAGAAACCCGATCGCCAGCACATAGACGAACATGCGCTCCGGCTGCATGGCCTGGAGCTCGCTGACGACGGCATAGCCGAGCCCGTGCGGGTTGCCCAGCATCTCGGCGATGATCGCCATGACGAGGGCGGTGCCGAGGCCGAGGCGGCAGCCGACGATGATCGAGGGCGCCGCAGCCGGGATGAGCAGCCGCGTGACGGTGCGCGCCGGCGTCAGCCGCAAGGTGCGCGCCACGTCGTGAAGCCGGGTCGCCACGCTCATGATCCCGCCCATCGTGTTGATGAGCACCGGCCAGACGCTGGCGAAGATCATTACCGCGAGCTCGGTCGAGAGCGAGAAGTTGAAGATCAGCAGCGCCACGGGAAGGAACGCGATGCCGGGCAAGGGCCGGAGCAATTCGAGGCTCGCCTCGAGATAGGTGCGCACGGTGCGCGAGTAGCCGAGGGCGAGGCCGAGGGAGAGGCCGACCACCGAAGCGATCGCCCAGCCGAGAAGGACCGCGCCGATCGTGTGCAGCGTCTGCGCCGCGAGCTCGCCCGAACGCAGCAGCGTCCAGCTCGCAACGAGGATCGCGGACGGTGCCGGCAGATATTCATAGGTAACGAGGCCGCTGCGAATCGCGGCCTCCCAGACGGCGAGAACCAGAAGGATGGTCAGCGTGCCGGAGAGGTTGAGCTGCCTCATCGCCGGCCCGCCGCCTGGATGGCGTCATAGACGGCAAGGCGGCAGCGCAAAAACTCGGGCATTTGCCGCGTCTCGATCTGGTTGCGCGGCCGCGGCAGCGGGACCTCGATCAGGGTATGAATTCGGCCGGGCGGGCCGCTCAGAACCGCGATGCGGTCGCCGAGATAGACCGCTTCCTCGATGTCGTGGGTGATGAAGACGAAGGTGGTGCCGGTCTCGGCGTGAACGCGCAGCACCTCGTCCTGGAGCGTCGCCTTGGTCATCGCATCGAGCGCGCCAAAAGGCTCGTCCATCAGCATCGCCTCGGGCCCGAGCGCCAGCGCCCGCGCGATCTGCACGCGCTGCTGCATGCCGCCCGAGAGCTGCCAGGGGTAGTCGGCCGCATTCTTCTCCAGCCCGACCATGCGCAGAGATGCGCGCACCCGCTCGGCCTGCGCCGCGGCATCGAGCCGCCCTTCGAGGCCGAGCGCGACGTTGCGGGCAACGCTGCGCCATTGCAGCAGCGCGTGCGAATAATCCTGAAACACGACGACGGCGCCTTCGGGCGGTTCAGCGACAGGCTGGCCGCGAAACGTGACCGCCCCGCCGGTGGCTTTCTGCAGCCCGCCCAGCACCCTGAGCAGCGTGGTTTTCCCGGTGCCCGAAGCGCCGACGATCGTGAAGAATTCGCCGCGCTTGATGCCGAGATTGATGTCTTCGAGAATCCGGCGCGGTTGGCCCTGAAGCGAAAACTCGAGGCCGACCCCGTCCGCCCTGAAGATCTCAGGGACGTCGCTGCGCTCGGCCATCGCGTCGGGTCATTGCGCCGTCACGACGATGCGGTTGACGTCGAGCTTCTCGAGCGGGCGGCCTTGCTCGATTAGGACTTTGCGCCAGACATCGAGTTGCGCGGGCGTGATCTTGAAATCGAAATCGGGCATCGGAATGCGCGCGACCACCGCCTCGGGCAGGCCCGAATATTTCGCGAGCACCCCGCGCGCGGCCTTGTCGTCGGCTTTGATGGCCTGCAATCCGCCTTCGAGCGAGGCGGTCCAGCGCTTCAGCACGTCGCGATGCGCCCGCGCCCAGTCCGCATCCGCGATCCAGAACGGGAACAGCACGGGATCGCCGACCGCAAGCAGCGGATCGCCGACCGACCGCATTCCGGCGCCGAGCATCTGCCCGACGAAGGGCTCGAGCTGTTCGGCTGCGTCGACGCGGCCTGCTTTCACCTGGTCGAGCATATTGGGGAAAGGTACTTCGACGCCGATCACGCCCGAAGGATCGCCGCCCGCGAGCTTCACCCAATGCAGCACCGCGATGTGCATGACCGAGCCCACGCCCGGGCTGGCGATGCGCTTGCCGGCCAAATCCTTAGGGGTTTTGATCGGGCTGTCGGCGCGCACCATGACCTGAAAGGATTTGTTGGACGAGGTCTCGAGCGTCTCGCCCGCGACGGCAGCGAGGTTGAGGCCGCTCGCGACCGCGTTCAAAAGATCGGGCGCGGTGGTGGGCACGAAATCGAACTGCTTGCCGAGCGCCTGCGGCAGGTTGGTGATGTTGGGGAACTTGGTGAGCTTCACCGAGAGGCCGTTCTTGGTGAAGGTGCCGTTGTCGATCGCCACCAGCAACGGCAGCCAGGTGACGACCGGAATATAGGCGACCCGCACCTCGGTCAGCGGCTGCGCGACGCTCGTCGGCGCCAGCACGGCGCTCGCCAAAATCCCCGCCAACCCACACAGAATTGCCTTGGCCCTGCGCATCGCGTCCTCCCCATCTCTGCGTCCGGCGGCGCTTTTTCCCATGCCGGCGCCTCTGTGCCGCGCCTTGCGCCCGGCCTCGAGCTTCGCGCCGACGATAGTTGAGCCGTCCCGCCTTGGCAAGTTGACGCGGCCGATCGGGCGCTTCAGTTTCGTTTCAAGAGGGGGAGCAACTCATGTCGGGCGAGGCTTACAGCCATATCATTGTCGGCGCCGGCTCGGCCGGTTGCACCTTGGCCCATCGCCTCACGGAGGATGCCGAGGCACGGGTTCTGCTCGTCGAGGCGGGCGGTTGGGACCGCGATCCCTGGCTCCATATCCCGCTCGCCTGGGGACGCATCCTCCTCAACCGCATGCATGATTGGATGTATTTCTCGGAGCCCGAGCCGCATATGGATGGCCGGCCGATCGAATGCGCGCGCGGCAAGGTGATCGGCGGCTCGTCCTCGATCAACGCCATGGCCTATGTGCGGGGCAATCGCGGCGATTACGAGCGCTGGGCGGCGGGCGGGCTGCTCGACTGGTCCTATGCGGATGTCCTGCCCTATTTCCGCCGCCAGGAAAGCTGGGAAGGCGGCGCCGACGGGTTTCGCGGCACGGGCGGCCCGCTGACGACGCAATACACGCGCTACCGCGATCCGCTGATCGAGGCCTATGCCGCCGCCGGGACCGCCGCCGGCTATGGCTGGACCGAGGATTATAACGGCGCACAGCAAGAGGGTTTTGCCCGCTGGCAGATGACGATCCGCGACGGGCGGCGGTGCAGCGCGGCGGTTGCCTATCTGCGGCCGGCCTTGCGGCGGCGAAACCTGCGCGTCGTGACGCGAGCGCTCGCGACCCGCATCGTGATCGAGAACGGGCACGCCACCGGGATCGAATATCTGCGCGGCGGCGAGCGGGTCATCGCGCGCGCAGAGCGCGAGGTCATTCTCGCGGGCGGGGTCATCAACTCGCCGCAGCTCTTGATGCTTTCGGGCATCGGCGATCCCGAGCGTCTCAGCGCGCATGGTATCGCGGTCAAGGCGCGGTTGCGCGGCGTCGGCCGCAATCTGCAAGATCATATGTCGGCGGCCATCACCTATGCCCGCAAGGAGCCGGGCCCGCTGCATCGAAAGCTGCGCGCGGATAAGATCGCCATCGAGCTTGCTCGGACCTATTGCTTCGGCACCGGCATCTCGAATGATCTCTGGGGCGGGGTGATCGCATTCCTCAAAAGCGCGCCCGCGGCACCGCTGCCCGATATCCAGTTGCTGTTCAACGCCGCGCCGATGAATGCGGGGCCGTATTTCCCGCCCTTTCGCAAGCCTTACGCCGACGGCTTTGCCAGCCGCGCGGTGCTGCTGCGCCCGGAAAGCCGCGGCGAAATTCTGCTCGCCTCGGCCGACCCGCGCGTTCCGCCGCGTATCCGCCAGAATTTCCTCGCGACCGAGAAGGACCGCGCGACCTTGCGCCAGGGCCTGCGCATGGTGCGCGAGATCGGACGGCAGGCGCCGCTCGATCCCTTCCGCGCCGCCGAGATCGCTCCTGGTCCGCAATGCCGCTCGGATGAGGAGATCGACGCCTTCATCCGCGCGACGGGCATCACCGTCCATCATCCGCTTGGCACCTGCCGCATGGGGACGAGCGCCGATCCCATGGCGGTGGTCGACCCGCAACTCCGCGTTATCGGCATCGAGGCGCTGCGCGTCGTCGATGCCTCGGTGATGCCCGATCTCGTCGGCGGCAACATCAATGCGCCGGTGATCATGATTGCCGAGAAAGCCGCGGACCTGATCCGCGGCAAGACGCCGCTGCCCCGCGCCAATCTCTGAGCCCCGCGCGGGCCGATTTCGCCTTGGCCGCTCCCGGTGCAAAAATCTATAGTGGCGCCAAGAGGAGACTGAGATCATGGCACTGAAGCACATCATCCTTGGCGGCGCGCTGGCGGCGCTGGCCGCGATGCCGGCATCGGCCGAGACCGTCAAGATCGGCGTCGTGCTGTCGCTGTCGGGCGCGGATTCGCTGCCCGGGCAGCAGGTCGAGCGCGGTATGCAGCTCTATATGAAGCAGCATCAGAAAGATCTGCCGCCGGGCGTGAAGGTCGATCTCGTCATCCGCGACGATACCGGGCCCAATCCCGATGTCGCCAAGCGCCTGACGCAAGAGCTCATCGCGCGCGATCACGTCAACATGCTGGCGGGCGCGCTCTACACGCCCAATGCCATGGCGATGGAGCCGCTCGCGACCGCGGCGAAAGTTCCATTCATCATCGAGAACGCCGCGACGGCGATGCTGACGCGGCGCTCGCCCTATGTCGTGCGCGTTTCCTTTACCCTGTGGCAAACCGCCTTGCCCTTGGGCAAATGGGCCGCGCAGCAAGGGGCGAAGAAGGGCTACACCGCGGTCAGCGATTATGCGCCGGGCTATGACGCGGAAGCCGCCTTCGCCAAAGGCTTTACCGAAGGCGGCGGGCAGATGATCGGCTCCGTCCGCATGCCCTTGGGCAGCGCGAACTACGTTCCCTATCTCCAGCGCATCCGCGACGTGCATCCGGATGTCGTTTATATCTTCGTGCCGGTCTCGGCGGCGCCTGCAATGATGCGCTCGGTCGGCGGGCTCGATTTCGAAGGCGCCAAGATCAAGCTGGTCTCGACCATGGATCTGGTGCCGGATCAGCAGCTTCAGACCATGGGCGATGTCGTCAAAGGCCTTGTCACCTCCGGGACCTATTCCGCCGCGGCTGACCGGCCGGCGAACAAGGCGTTCGTTGCCGCCTGGAAGCATGAATACGGCGCCGATGCCTGGCCGGATTTCACCGGCGTCCAGGGCTGGGACGCGATGGCCGCGGCCTATGCCGTGATCGCGAAGACCAAGGGCAAGTTCGACATCGATCAGGCGATGGCCATTCTCAAGACCTGGAAGAATCCCGACAGCCCGCGCGGGCCGATCGCCATCGATCCGCAAACCCGCGACATCATCCAGAACATTTATATCCGCCGCGTCGAGAACGTCGGCGGCCATCTCGCGAATGTCGAATTCGCGACCATCCCGCAGGTCAAGGATCCGTGGAAGGAGTTCAATCCCGAGAAGAAATAGCCGCCATGGGCGCGATTGCGATGCGCGGCGAGGCCGCGGACGAAATCGCGCTCAAGGCTTCGGCATCGGTACGACGAAGCGCTTGTCGAAGAACACCGTCGGGTCGACCGGCGCTTTGATGAGCCCTTCCTTGAGGAACCAAGCCACCTGGCGCATGACATCGGCCTCGTCGATGCGGGCATCGCGGTCGAAATAGACCGCGCCCTGCTTGACCTGGGCCGGCGAAAGGTTGGTGTACTTGGCGATGATGGCGGCCACGGCGTCGGCGCCCGGCCCGTCGGCGCGCCGGCCATCGGCCCCCGTGAACGCATCGTAATAGTCATGCACGCCCTTGAGGTAGGCGCGCAGGAATTTCGCGATGAGATCGGGATTGGTCGTAGCAACCTTGTCGCTGGTGAAGACCGCGCCGAGCTGATAGGGCACATCGTCGCCTGTCCAGCCGAGAAGCTTGATTTCGCCGCGATCGATCAGCGGCAACGCCACCGCCCCGACCAGGGATGTGGCGTCGACCTTGCCGCCGACCAACGCCGAGGCGACGTTGGGCAAGGATTGCAACGGCACGATCCTGACGGATTTGAGGTCGAAGCCGTATTTCTCGGCGATCAGGGCGAGCTCGTAATGCGGCGGCGCGCCGATTTGCGAGACACCATAGGAATGGCCGGCGAAATCCTTGTAGGACCGCACGCCGTTTTCCCAGGCATGGTTCGATACGACCATCGCGTCGAATTCGAAGCCCGGCATGTTCTTGGCGTAGCCCGCGACGATGCGAATGGCGCCGTTGCCGGCCAATCCGAAGAGTCCGCCCGTAAAGGCGGTCGCCGCGATATCGATATCATGCGATGCCACCGCGACGGCGATGGGCTGCGCCGAGGCAAAGGTCGCGAGCTTGGGCTCGAGCCCTTCCGCCGCCAAATAGCCTCTATCGACGGCGAGGAAAATCGGGCCAGTCGAAGTGCTTTTGAGCACGCCGATCTTGATCTCTTCGGCGCCGGCGCGAAGCGGCACCAAGACGAGCGCAACGAGCGCCAGGACGCGCAGCCATCCCGCACCGCGTCTTCCCCGCTGCATCGTTGGCCCCCGATTTGCCTCACATGCACCGCAGGATATACATCGGTCGAGCGTGGCTGCAATGCGGATCGAAGGCTTGGCGAC
>Ga0207652_10001111_pt1 | contig 24285 bp, 21 predicted proteins | sample KBSC63BmetaG_FD_184334 | JGI IMG/M metagenome (GOLD analysis project Ga0207652, IMG submission 184334) | Corn rhizosphere microbial communities from Kellogg Biological Station, Michigan, USA - KBS C6-3B metaG (SPAdes) (version 2) | ecosystem: Host-associated > Plants > Roots > Rhizosphere ... | reverse complement strand
TGGTGGTGGCGTTCTCGATCGCGGGCACCATCGACATCGACCTGTCGACGCAGCCGCTGGGCAAAGGCAAGGATGGCAAGGACGTCTATCTGAAAGACATCTGGCCGAGCAACAAGGAAATCGCCGATCTCGTCGCGAGTTCGGTCAACGCCGGCATGTTCTCGAAGAACTACGCCAACGTATTCAAGGGCAGCGCGGAGTGGAACGCAGTGGAAACGCCGGAAGGCGACCAATACGCGTGGGACGAGAAATCCACCTACATCAAGAACCCGCCCTACTTCGACGGCATGACCATGGAACTGCCGCGGCACGCGGACATCAGCGGCGCTTACTGCATCGGCCTGTTCGGCGACTCCATCACCACCGACCACATCTCGCCCGCCGGCGCGATCAAGAAGGACTCCCCCGCGGGCAAGTACCTGATGGCGCGCGGCGTGGAACCGAAGGATTTCAACTCATACGGCTCGCGGCGCGGCAACGATGACGTGATGGTGCGTGGCACCTTCGCCAACATCCGCATCAAGAACAAGCTGCTGGACGGTGTCGAGGGCGGTTTCACGATGCACGTACCGACTGGCGAGCAGATGTCGATCTACGACGCCGCGATGAAATACAAATCGGAAAAGACGCCGCTGATCGTGATCGCGGGCAAGGAATACGGCACCGGCTCCTCACGCGACTGGGCGGCCAAGGGCACGCTGCTGCTGGGCATCGAAGCCGTGATCGCGGAGAGCTTCGAACGCATCCACCGCTCCAACCTGGTCGGCATGGGCGTGCTGCCGCTGCAGTTCAAGGACGGCGAAAACGCCCAGTCGCTCGGCCTGACCGGCAAGGAAACCTTCGCGATTACCGGCTTCGACGGCGGCGGTTCGAAGAGAGCTCACGTCGTCGCGACCGCGAACGATGGCAAGAAGACCGAATTCGACGTGCGCGTGATGTTGTTGACGCCCAAGGAGCGCGACTTCTACAAGCACGGCGGCATCCTGCAGTACGTGCTGCGTGATCTGGCGAAAAAGGCGGCGTAGCAGCGGCTGTCGCGGTTGATGCCGTCCGCAGCCCGCGGGCAGCACCAAAACATTCGCTGGGCGCGCGTTTCCGACACCGCTACAGCAGCGGCGTCACCCGCCGTTCGGCCAATCGGCTTTGCCTGTCCCGTTTGCGGACTGCCGCGCCGCGTCGGCCCGCAAGCTCGCCCTGGCGTCCGGGCTTCGCCGGACTCCTGCGGTGCTGCTTGTGAATCGCGTCACGGATGGATTCATAGTTGACCAGATGTTCCCGCAACCACGCGAGCGACTGCGCACCGAACAACGCTTGCGACTTGCCGTTCACGCTTTTCGCGATGCCGGTGATGGCAGAGGTCTTCCATGGCTCCGCTTGCGCATCGGCAACCTCACAGCCCGGATGCGCCAAAAGCGGCTTGCCCAGGTCGAGCACCAGAAAATCGCGCAGCATTTGCCACTGATCTTCCGTATCGCCAATCAAGTCCTCGATGCACAGCAAGTGATGACGAGGCGCTCCCATCCTGGCCAAGTGCATTTCCATTGCGTGATTCCAGCGCCGCGCCCAGCGGACCATGCCCCCACTGAATGCCCGGGTTTCAAGCCGCATGTCGGCGTACCTGACCGAGGCAACCACATCCACGCCGCTGCGCAGGACGTGCACGAACTGCGCGTCCGGGATGCAATCCACGATTTCGTCGAGGAACAACAGGTGGTTCGGCGTCTTCTCGACCCAGTGCGTTCGCTGCTGCCTGCCGGCAGCCCCGTCGAGCAGTGCCGCGTATCGGCGGACGCAGGCCGTCCATCAACGTGGTATGGAACTGCGGCGCCGCGATCCGTGGGTCCGCTCGAGTTCACGCAATCGCCGCCGGCCCCAGGATTGCGCGATGCCGGCGCGGTGATACCAGCGCCGGGTCGAACGCGCTTCGCGATCGCCCCAACGCACCTGCGCGTCGCCCAGCAAGGACTCGAAGAAATAGGTTTCGCGCAGCCAGAATACGTCGGGATGACGGGCGATCATCGCCTGCACGAGCGTGGTGCCTGAACGCGGGCATCCGACCACGAAAATTCGCCGCATCTTCTCTCCCGGCGTTGCGATCCCCTGAACTACGCGCAACGGAGCGTTCGGTTGACCGTCGACTTCGAATCTACCCCTTACCCTCCCAACGCGCGCTGTAGCAGCGCCAATCGCCCCCTTCCAGCCGCCACGCAGTGGTCATCGCGTAGATCGCCGACTGCTCGGGCAGCAGGTCGCCCGGCTTCCCGCCGGTAAGCACCAGATTGAACTTCGCGATGATGCGGTCGCCGTTGTGCTTGAAAGAAACGGGGCCGACCAGGACGCCGGTCTTGTCCTGGCGCAGCGCGCGCACGGCCAGCAGTTGGCGCAACCCATGGCGATCCATTTCGCCGTCGTTCCCGCTGAAGTCTTTGCTGACGACCGCCAGCACCCCATGCGTATCGTTGGCACGCGCGGCCGTGGCCGCGGCACCAATCGCTTCGCGGACCTGTTGCTCCGCCGGAGCGCGATGACAGCCCGCGAGCATCCAGGCAGCCAACGCCAGGCACGCGATGCGCGCCATATGGTGCGTCAGTGCGCAAGGCCTTCCGGCGGATTTCGCGGCGAAGATCATTTGAAGTTCCGTGACGGTATCGATTGCCGCAATGCAGCTTGCCGCCTTCAAGGTTATCGTGTCCAATGCTGACAATTCATCAAGCGGCAGCACAGGAGGGGAAAGCATGCCCGACCCACGCCCTTGGCTGGCGCACTACCCGCCAGGTGTGCCCGCCGAAATCGATATCGATGCCTTCCCGTCGATCATCGCGATGTTCGTGCAAGCCTGCTCGCGCCATCCGCAGCGTCCCGCATATTCGAGTTTCGGCGTCACGCTGACATGGGCGGAACTGGATCGCCAGAGCACGGCGTTCGCGGCATTCCTCGCCAACGAATGGAAGCTTGGCAAGGGCGATCGCCTCGCAATCATGTTGCCCAACCTTCTGCAATATCCCATTGCGCTGTTCGGCGCGCTGCGCGCCGGCCTGACCGTTGTCAATGTCAATCCGCTTTACACCGCGCGCGAACTGCAGCATCAGCTGGAAGACTCGGGCGCGAACAGCATCGTGGTGCTGGAGAACTTCGCCGCGACCCTGCAGGAAACCCTTGGCAAGACGCACGTGCAGCACGTCATCGTCACCTCGATCGGCGACCAGCTCGGTTTTCCAAAAGGTCCGCTGATCAGTTTCGCGGTGAAGCACCTCAAGAAGATGGTGCCGCGCTGGTCGCTGCCGGGGCACCTCTGCTTTGGCGACGTGCTGCGCAAGGGCACTGGCCGGCAAGCGCCGAAGGTGCAACTCGGCCACGACGACATTGCCTTCCTGCAATACACCGGGGGTACCACAGGCGTCGCCAAGGGCGCGATGCTCACGCACGGCAACATGGTCGCGAACACGCTGCAAATGGCGGCGTGGGTGGGCGACCTGTTCACCCAGGGCGAAGAACAGATCGTCACTGCATTGCCGCTGTACCACATCTTCTCGCTGACGGTGAATGCCATCCTGATGGCGTACTTCGGCGGCGAGAACTTGCTGATCACCAATCCGCGCGACATCCCGGCCTTCATCAAGACGCTGAAGAAATCCCGCTGGAGCGCGATCACCGGGGTCAACACGTTGTACAACGCCCTGCTCCACCACCCCGGTTTTGCGTCGGTCGACTGCTCGCGGGTGAAGTTTGCGCTGGCCGGCGGCATGGCGGTGCAGCGCGCGGTGGCCGAACGCTGGAAGAAGGTTACCGGGATTCCGCTGATCGAAGGCTACGGGTTGACCGAAACGTCGCCCGTCGCGACAGCCAACCGCCTGGATATCAAGGACTACACGGGTTCGATCGGCATGCCGTTGCCATCCATCGACATTGCGTTGCATGACGATGACGGCCACGCGATGCCGGCAGGCGAACCCGGCGAGCTGTGCGTGCGCGGCCCGCAGGTCATGAAGGGTTACTGGAGTCGCCCTGGGGAAACCGCCAACGTGATGGACGCCGATGGCTGGCTGCGCACCGGCGACATCGCGCGAATGAACGAGACCGGACTCTTCTTCATCGTCGATCGCAAGAAGGACATGATCCTGGTTTCCGGCTTCAACGTGTATCCCAACGAAATCGAAGACGTCGTCGCGCGCCATCCCGGCGTGCTGGAAGTCGCCGCGATCGGCGTGCCCGACGAGCATTCCGGCGAAGTGGTGAAACTGTTCGTGGTGAAGAAGGACCCCGCACTGACCGAAGCCGCGCTCAAGCAGTACTGCCACGACGAGCTGACCGGCTACAAGCGGCCGAAGTACATCGAGTTCCGCAAGGAACTGCCCAAGAGCAACGTCGGCAAGATTCTCCGGCGCGCATTGCGCGACGAAGAACAGAAACGGGACTCGGGACTCGGGACTCGGGACTCGTAAAGCAACCCCTTCGAGAATCCGCACATGCCCAAGATCAATATCGAATCCCTGCCGCGCCGTACGGGCTGTGGCTACCCGGCCCCCTTCGACCAACCCTGCACCGGCCGCGTTCGGCGCGGGCTCGGCGATGCGGGTGGTCTTGCCGATTTCGGCGTCAACCTTTTGGGACTCCCGCCCGGCGCATGGTCGAGCCAACGTCACTGGCATTCCGCCGAAGACGAATTCGTGTGGGTGCTGGAGGGCGAGGTGACGTTGATCGATGACCGCGGCGAACACGTCATGCGCGTTGGTGAGGGCGCCGCATTCCCGAAAGGCGACGCGAACGGCCACCATTTCGTGAATCGCACGGGCGCGCCCGTGCGCTGCCTCGAAATCGGCTCGCGTAAGCCGGATGCGGACGCGTGCGACTACCCGGACATTGACCTGCACCTGCGACGCGGCGAAGGATTCGCCCACAAGGACGGCACGCCCTACCCGACCAAGGGATGAATCGCCCCCCAATGCCGGCTAAATGGCGGGCAACCGACCGCATCACATGCGTCAACTACGGCAATAGCATCGCGTTCTAACGGTTAAGCCATTTTGGCTGACGAGGAGAAGTCACCATGAAACGCATTGCGACAACCTTGCTCGTTGCAAGTCTCATGGCCGCACCCATGCTGGCGCTCCCGCCAGCCGCCCAAGCCAGGGTGGATATCGGCATCGGTATTTCGGTCGGCATCCCGCCACCGGCTCTGCCCGTTTACGCGCAACCCGTCATCCCGGGTCCGGGCTACATCTGGACGCCGGGCTACTGGGCGTGGGATCCGGACTACGGCGATTACTACTGGGTGCCAGGCACCTGGGTGATGCCGCCGCAAATCGGGTTGCTGTGGACGCCGGGCTGGTGGGGCTGGTCGGACGGTTTCTATCGCTGGAACTCGGGTTACTGGGGATCGCAGGTCGGCTTCTACGGCGGCGTCAATTACGGCTACGGCTACTCCGGTAACGGCTACGGCGGTGGTTACTGGCGAGGCCGAGACTTCTACTACAACCGCGCGGTCAACAACATCAACGTCACCAACATTCGCAACGTTTACGTCAACAAGACCGTCATCAACAATGTCCATGCGAGCCGCGTCAGCTACAACGGCGGCCGCGGTGGCCTCAGCGCGCGACCAAGCGCACAGCAGCGCACCTGGGCGAGCCAGCGCCACGTCCAGCCGACCTCGGTGCAAACAAGGCAACGCGATACAGCCATGCGCGACCCGGCGCAGCGCTTCAAAGCCAACCGGGGCCGGCCGGCGGTATTCGCCACCCAGCGCGCCGGGAACTTCAACGGGCCGCACGCCATCCGCGCACCTGAGCCCGCCAACAGTCGCATGATCGCCGCGCCGGAACGCGGGCGCGCGACGGCGGCCGCGGCGAACCGGCCTGCCGCCAGTCACCGGATGATCGCGGCCCCCGAGCATGCACGCCCGGCGACGCCTGCACCGGGCCGCGGCATGGTGCAGGCGCCGCACAACCGCGCAGCGCCGCCGCAGCGCCAGCCGATGAATGCCGCGCCAAATCGTCCCGGACGGGAGCGCGTCATGGCACCGCCCCGCAATGAACGCGAACCGGCTGCTGCAGCGCGTCCGGAAATGCAACGCGCGCAGCCGAGACCGCAACCGGAGATGCAGCGTGAACAGCGCCCACAACCGAACGCCATGCGGCAGCCACCGCCGCGCAGCGAGCGCGCGGCACCGCGTCACGAACCGCAAGCGCATGGAAGGCCGGCCGAAAAGCGGCCACCGCCCAAGAGCAGCGGCGGAAATTGATACAACGCGGCAGCGGAACGAGGCGGCCTACGGGCCGCCTCTCTTTACGTCGGGCTGCTGTCTTCGTCCCAAGGCTCGAGGGTGTCGGCGTAACCACCAAGCAAGGTCCACAACGCCGCTTGCGTATCCTCGGGGATGCGTGCAAAAGCCAGCGCGATGTGCATGCCACTGACACGCACCACCTCGGCCATCACGTGGACGTTGATCTCGACGCCGAACAGCATGTCGAGCACCCACACGTCTCCCGGCTTGCCATGCCACTCGGCCGGGCGCGCAAGGCGCACGCCGGTGGCCGAAATGTCTTCGAGATCGGTTTGCCACACATCGCCGCGCCGACTCATCAGCACCGCAGTCTGCCGCATCATCCGTGCGTGCCGCACGTGCGCGTCGGCCGCCGGATCCGGTTTGTAATCGTTCGCCACGTTGAACATTCCCCTGTCACCCCGCACTTTACGTTCCGCCGCACGCGTGACGGCGGAAATCTCCAAACTGTTTCTGCTCGTGAAGCAAGTTACGGGCCAAGACGTGCTCGCGGGCACTGGACTTGGCGCCCTTTCGGCCTTACCCTAGCCTACGTATGGCCGGGTGCAACCTTACCGGCATCGGCGGCGCCAGGCCGCCGCCAGCGGCCGGTTGCGGGCGGTCGCGACTTTCTCGCTTGCGGATGGATTCGGGGGATTGCCCTTCCGGGCACGCGAGAGGCTGGCGGTGCCGGCCCATGATGGTTTACGGATACGCAGGCCCGGCAAGACGGGTGACGCATCCAGTTGCATTCCGCTATTGATGCTGCCGCGCCCGCTTTGCGGAGCGGTAGAACTCCGGCGAGCCACGTTCTGCCGACGGCAGCAGGCGCGCCGCAAACGATGAACAAGTAATGCATATCCCGGGTCGCGGCACCCATGTTGCCGCCGGCCCGCTCAAGACAAGTGCCGAATGAGCACCGAACCCCAATCCACCGAAACCGCGACCCTCGCGCCGGACCCGCTCCGCGCGGATACCCCGCGCCAGGAAGAAATGCCATTGGCCGTGGTGCACGGGCAGCCCGTGCTGCAGATTCCGCAGGACTTGTACATCCCGCCGGACGCGCTCGAAGTGATCCTGGAAGCATTCGAGGGCCCGTTGGATTTGCTGCTGTACCTGATCCGCAGGCAGAACCTCGACATCCTCGATATTCCCGTCGCGGAGATCACCCGGCAATACATGGATTACATCGACGTGATGCACGAGATGCGTCTTGAGCTTGCGGCCGAGTACCTGGTGATGGCCGCGATCCTGGCTGAAATCAAATCACGCTTGCTGCTGCCGCGGCCACCGGTGGAAGAAGGCGTGGAAGGAGACCCGCGCGCCGAGCTGGTGCGCCGCCTGCAGGAATACGAACGTTTCAAGAAGGCCGCCGAAGACTTCGACACGATGCCGCGCATGGAGCGCGACCTGGACAATGCGCAGGCCTTCGTGCCCGACCGCAAGATCGTCCGCCTGCCGCCCCCGGTGGACCTGCGCGAGATGCTGCTGGCAATGCGTGACGTTTTGCGTCGCGCGGAACTGTCCGGCCACCACGAAGTCGAGCGCGAGCCCTTGTCGGTGCGCCAGCGCATGGGCGAAGTGTTGCGCAGGCTCGGCGATGGCGCCTTCCACCGCTTCGAAAGCCTGTTCGAAACATCCGAAGGCAAGCTCGGCGTGGTGGTGACGTTCCTGTCCTTGCTGGAGCTGGCCAAGGACCGGCTGATCGAGATCATGCAGGACGCGCCGCTTGCGCCCATCTACCTGAAGGCGCTGGCCACGGCCGAAACGGTGGATTGATCAGTTTTCAAAAAGAGCATCTGTCCGCAAATAAACGCGAATCAACGCAAATCAGAAGCAAAGCAAATCAACCCGTCACGGCTTTTATTGGCGTTCATTTGCGTTCATCTGCGGACTGATTTTCGTTTTTTTTTACAACACGCACAGTGAGGCACATGTGCAACAAGAACAATTGAACGACATCGTGGAGGCCGCCCTTTTTGCGGCCCAGCAACCGCTGACGCTGCCCATGCTGGCGGCGTTGTTCCACGAGGAAGATGGCGTCGGACACGACGACCTCGCGCGCGCCGTCGAGACGCTGGCGCAGGCCTGCGAAGGCCATGGCATCGAGCTGGTCGAAGTCGCATCGGGTTTCCGCTACCAGGTACGCGAAGCGGTGCACCCGTGGGTGGCGCGATTGTGGTCTGAACGCCAGACCAGATATTCCCGCGCCCTGCTGGAAACCCTCGCACTGATCGCCTATCGCCAACCGATCACGCGCGGCGAAATCGAGCAAGTGCGCGGCGTCGGCGTGTCGACCAGCATCATGCACACGCTGGAAGAACGCGAGTGGGTTCGTGTGGTCGGTTATCGCGACGTGCCCGGCAAGCCGGCGCTGTTTGGCACCACGCGCCAGTTCCTCGATTACTTCAACCTCAAATCGCTGGACCAGCTTCCGACGCTGGCCGAAATCCGCGAAATCGCCGACCCGCAACTCGCGCTGGCGCCCGAGGCATCCGCGCTGCCGCAGGGCGTGTATGCGCAATCCGAAGCGCAACCGAACGCGCAAACCGACGTCGAACCCGCGGACACAACCGCATCCGATGAAGCCCCACGCACCACCGAGGACGCTGTATGAGTTCCACCTCCCGTTCCCTTTTGACCCTGAAGCGGGCCGCCGCGCAGGAACACGGCGGCGCGCTGGAAGAGCGCCTGCACAAGGTGCTCGCCAACGCCGGGCTGGGTTCGCGCAGGATGCTGGAACAACGCATCGCGGGTGGCGAAATCAAGGTCAACGGCGCGGCGGCGGAGACCGGATCGAGCGTACGCGCGGGCGATCGCGTGGAAATCGACCGCAAACAATTCGTGGTCGCCACCGATCAGAATGAACACGCGCAGGTGCTGATGTACCACAAGCCCGAAGGCGAACTCACCACGCGTGACGATCCCGAAGGCCGCCCGACCGTGTTCGAGAATCTGCCGCATTTGAGTGGTTCCCGCTGGATCTCGGTGGGTCGCCTGGACGTCAATACCACCGGCCTGTTGCTGCTGACCACCGATGGCGAGCTCGCGAACGCGTTGATGCATCCCAGTCACGAACTGGAACGGGAATACCTGTGCCGCGTGCACGGCGAAGTGCCGGACGAGATGCTGGAACAACTGAAGGCCGGCGTGGAACTGGAAGACGGTCCCGCGCGCTTCGATGAGGTCCACGTGGTCAGCCGCGGCGGCAGCCACTGCTGGTTCCGCGTGGTCCTGCACGAAGGCCGCAACCGCGAAGTGCGCCGCCTGTGGGATTCGCAGGGCCTGCTGGTCAGCCGCCTGAAGCGCATCCGCTACGGCAATGTCGAACTGCCGCGCGGATTGCGCCCGGGCCAGAGCGGGACCTTGGCGGAAGACGCAGTCAAGGATTTGCGTAACCTCGCCGGCGGGGGTCCGGTGCAACCGACGCTCACCTTGAAGCCCGTGCTGCACCAGCGCAACACGACGCGCGGCGTCACCGAAGTGAAGCCGGCCGGCCAGACGCCGCATGCATGGACGGGCGTGCGCCACGACGAGGCGCGCGAACTGACCGCGTTCGATCGTGTGCGGCCCGATGATTTTCCGGGCCGGGGCAAGCGCCGGCGCGGCCCGCCGCGCGGCGAGGTCAACGGCAATGTGCTGAAGCCCGACCAGCCGGCGCGCAAGAATGGGCGCAAGGGCCGCGGCGTCGCGCCCGGCCAGGAACTGCCGTCGGTGCGCACCTGGTTCGCCGGTGACAAGCGCCCCGGTGGCGGCCAAAGCCGGGGCGGCCCGGGTGGCGGACAAAATCGAGGCGGTCCGGGCGCTCGCCCGAATCGAAGTGGCCCGGGGGGAGGCCAAAATCGAGGTGGTCAGAATCGAGGCGGTCCGAGCGGCAACCGGAGCGCGCGTGGACCGCGCCGGGATGGCGGTGGCAATCGCGGCGGGAACGGTCCCGGCAAGGGCTGATTGCAGATCCGGGAGCGCGCCATGCCTGCAAACCACACCGCCAGCATCTGGCACAACCCGCGTTGTTCAAAATCGCGCGCTACGCTGGAGTTGTTGCAGCAGCGCGGCATCGAGCCTGCGATTGTCGATTACCAAGAGAACCCGCCCACCGCGGCGGAAATCGAGCTCGCGCTGAAGCTGCTGGGCAAACAACCGCGCGACCTCATGCGCAAGGGCGAGTCCGCTTATGTCGAACTTGCGCTCGATGATCCCAAGCTGACGCGCAAGCAGCTCGTCGACGCGATGGCGAAGCATCCGATCCTGATCGAACGCCCGATCGTGTTCGCCAATGGCAAGGCTGCGGTCGGCCGGCCACCGGAAGCGGCGCTCGAAATCCTGTAGGAGCGAGCGTGCTCGCGACAACCGCATGCAGGAGCAAGTAGGTTGGGCTGAACGCAGTGAAGCCCAACGATATGGCACTCTCGTGTTGGGCTTCGCAAAGCTCAGCCCAACCTACCGGAGCTGCGCGACATCACTTCAACTCGTACGCGTCCGCATCCATCCAGGCCGGGAATTTTCCCCGGAACGCTTGCAGCGCCGCATGATCGAGCGCCACCGTGACCGTCTGCTCTTGCGCACCGAGATCGGCCATCGCCTGGCCGAGGAAATCCAGAACTGCGCTGTCGCCCGAGTACGGCAATTGGTTGCCATCCACCCCAACGCGGTTGACGCCCGCGCAGTAACCCAGGTTTTCGATCGCGCGCGCGCGCAGCAACGTGCGCCATGCGTGGGCGCGCGCAGAGGGCCAGTTGGCCACGAACAGCACGAGGTCATAGTCGAAACCGCGTTGCGCATCGTGACGGTTGCGCGAAAATACCGGAAAGCGCAGGTCGTAGCAGACCAGCGGACAGATTTTCCAGCCTTTCCATTCCACCACGAGCCGTTCGCGCCCCGCGGCGTAGCGCTTGTGTTCATCGGCATAGCGGAACAAATGACGCTTGTCGTAATACCGTACCTCCCCATCGGGTGTCACGAACAACAGCCGGTTGAAAACGTTGTCCGAAGCGACCCCCTCGCCTACCCGTAATTGCACGCTACCCGTGATCGCCGCATCGAGTTCACGCGCGCGCTCGCGCAACCACGCGATCGTTGGGCCGTCCATGGGTTCAGCGTTGTGGATGGCTTCGTTGGAAAAACCGCTGGTGAAAGTCTCCGGCAACACCACGAGATCGGTGCGCCCCGCCAGTGGGGCAATCAGCGCACCGTAGTAATCACGGTTGCCGTCCGGATCGTGCCAGCGGGTGGCGCCCTGCACCAGGCTTACGCGCAATGTTTGCGATGCCATGGTCAGATTCCGCGGAGACGTTCGGCTGCAGCTTGCAAGGTTTCATCGCTCTTGGCGAAGCAGAAACGCACCAGCTTCGCATCCGGTGCAGTTTCATAGAACGCCGAAACCGGGATCGCCGCGACGCCACCTTCGCGCACCATCCATTCGCAGAAATTCAGATCATCGGTGTCGCGGATCGCGGAATAGTCGGCCAACTGGAAATAGCCGCCATGCACCTCGGGCAATTTGAAGCGTGAGGCCGCGAGCAGCTCGCGGAAACGGTCGCGCTTGGCTTGATAGAAAATGGCCAAATCATGGGCGTGTTGCGGATCGTGCTCCATCACCTCCGCGAACGCGCACTGCGCCGGGTGGAAGGTGCAGAACGTCAGGTACTGGTGCACCTTGCGGAACTCGGCCGTCAGCAGCTTGGGCGCGACGCAATAACCGACCTTCCAGCCGGTGCAATGCCACGTCTTGCCGAACGAGGAAATCACGAAGCTGCGCTCGGCCAGTTCCGGCCGGCGCGAGACGCTCAGGTGCTTGCGGCCGTCATAGACGATGTGTTCGTACACCTCGTCGGAGATCACCAGCAGGCCGTGCTGCGTGGCAATTTCCGAAAGCGCGTCGAGGTCGGATTCCGCGAACACCGCGCCCGAGGGATTGTGCGGACTGTTGACCATGATCATCCGCGTCTTCGGCGTGATTTCGTCGCGCACGCGCTGCCAGTCCACGGAAAAGTCGGGCAACCGCAACGGCACGTGCACGGTCTTGCCGCCCGCCAGCGCAATCGCGGGTTCATAACAGTCGTAACAAGGATCGAGCACGATCACTTCGTCGCCCGCATGCACCGCGCACGCGATCGCGGCGAAGATCGCCTCGGTTGCGCCGGAGGTAACGGTGATCTCGGTGTCCGGACTGATGCGGCGCCCGTACAACCGGTCCACTTGCAACGCGATCTGCTCGCGCAACTTCGGGATGCCGCTCATTGGTGCGTATTGATTGCGGCCCTCGTTCATCGCGCGCGTCAAGGCTTCGCGCAAGTTCGCCGGCGTCTCGAAATCGGGAAAGCCCTGCCCCAGGTTCACCGCCTTGTGCTCCAGCGCGAGCTGGCTCATCACGGTGAAAATCGTGGTACCGACCTTGGGGAGCTTGGTTTCAATTTGCATGCACGTCATTCCATTTGGACGGCCGGGAACCGCGCGATGGTAGCACGCTGCAACGGCGCGCCCTGAACGCATCAGGCCGGTGCGTGCTCGAACGCTTCGGCCAGGAAATCCACCAACGCGCGCACCGCCGGCAGCATTCCGCGCCGGCTTGGATAGACGATGTGCAGGATGCCCTGTGGAAGACCCCAATCCGGCAGCACCACGCGCAGACGTCCGTCGCGAAGTTCCTCGACGCACGATTGTTCCGGAACCCAGGCGATGCCGATGCCTTGCATGGCTGCGTCGATCAGCACCCGAAATTCGCCGCTGACCAGACGCGGCCGCACCGGCACGACGGTCTTGGCGCACGCGCCGTCATACAACTCCCAATTCTGCTCGCCCTCCTGCTCGAAAATGCTGAGTACCGGCAGCGCGGACAGCTCTTGCGGACTGCGTGGTTCTCCATGTTCCGCGAGGAACCCGGGACTCGCAACCAGCACCACCCGTTTCGGTCCGAAGCTGCGCGCGACCAGTTCCGCGTCGCTGTCGAGTTTGTCGCGCACGCGGATGGCGATATCGAAGCCCTCGCCGATCACGTCCACCCGCCGGTTGCTGGAAAACACCCGCAGTTGCACCCGCGGATGGCGCGACAGGAACACCGGCAGCAGCGGCGCCAGCAGGCTTTGCGCAAGCGACACCGGGCAACTTAGGCGCACCATGCCGCTTGGCTCGCCGCGCAACGCCGCCACGTCTTCGGTGGCGGCACGCGCTTCGGCCAGCATCGCCTGGCAATGCCGGTAGAAGCGTTCACCGGCTTCGGTCACCACGAACCTGCGCGTGGTTCGCTGCAACAGGCGGACGCCCAGGCCCTCTTCCAGTTGCGACACGCGTTTGCTCAAGCGCGATTTGGGCACGTTGAGCGCGCGGCTCGCGGCGGAAAAGCCGCCGTGCTCGACCACCGCGGCGAAGAAATACAGGTCGTTGAGATCGGGCAATGTGCCCGCGAGGGCGGATACGGCGTTCGCCATGATGAACACTCCGTTCGAATTGCACCATCTTATCGAAGCTGCGCGCCGGGCCTATCGTTTGCGCATTGCCGCACAACGCGGCTCCCATGGAGAGGATCATGAAACTCCTGCACGTCGATTCGAGCGTACTTGGTGAAAATTCCGCTTCACGCAGCATGACCGCCGCGATCGTCGCGCGGTTGCGCGCCGATTACCCCGGTATCGAGGTAAGCCGCCGCGACCTCGCCGCGCAAACCCTGCCGCACTTTACGCCGGTCCTCGCCGAAGGCCACCCCTGCGTCGCACGCAACGGCGAAATCCTCGACGAATTCCTGGCCGCCGATATCGTGGTGATCGGCGCGCCCATGTACAACTTCACGATTCCGACGCAACTGAAGGCGTGGCTGGATCGCGTGTTGATCGCGGGCAGGACCTTCCGCTACACGGAGAACGGTCCCGAAGGTCTGGCCGGCGGCAAGCGTGTGATCATCGCCTCTTCACGCGGTGGCATTTACAGCGAAGGGCCTGCTCAAGCTGTCGATTTCCAGGAAACCTACCTCAAGCATGTGTTCGGCGTCATCGGCATCCGCGACGTCGAGTTCGTGCGCGCGGAAGGCTTGAACTTGGGCGCCGAGCAACGCGACATTGCCATGACGCGGGCACGTGAGCAGATTGCGGGCGGGCTGTCGATCGCGGCATAAGGTCGCAATCGCTCAAGGGCGCCGCCTTGCGGCGCCACATCCTTGGCAAGCCCTCCCCTTCAAGGGGAGGCGGCCGTAGGCCGAGCGCGTAGCGCTGGTGGGGATGGTGTTCAAAGCACGGTGTGTTTCCCGCAGCAATCGAGAGAAACACCCATCCCCCTCCCGACCTCCCCTTGAAGGGGGAGGAGAGAAAGAAGTGAACTCGTCTGAGAAGGTGCAGAGAACCGTCACGCAACGATTCGCACCGGCACCGATTTCGCCGCCGGCGTCTTGCTGAACTTCGCGTAGTGCGACAGCGGGATCAGCGGATTGCATTCCGGGTAGTAGCCCCCGAGGCAACCATTCGGGATATCGAACGCGACCACGCGCAAGCCGCCGACTTCGCGATCCACGCCGTCGCCCGCATCGGATACGAGCTTCACGATTTGACCGTCGTGCAAGTCCAGGCGCGCGATGTCGTCCTTGTTCATCAACACTACCTCGCGGGTGCCGGTGATGCCGCGAAAGCGATCGTCGTAACCGTACACCGTGGTATTGAACTGGTCGTTGGAGCGCATCGTCATCAACCGGAACCGATCCGGCGCGTCCTCGAAACCGGTGGCGGTAAGCAAGGGCGGCACGATGAAGTTGGCCTTGCCGGTGGATGTCTTCCACACCCGTTCGCGCGCCGGATTGGGGCGATGGAAACCGCCCGGCTGCCACATGCGTTTGTTGTAATCCTCGAACTGCTCCGGGTAGGTCTGCTCGATCGCATCGCGGATCGTCGCAAAATCATCGCCCCACGTATCCCACGGCACCTTGGGGTTCGGCGACAGCGTGGCCTTGGCCAGTTCCACCACGATGCGCGTTTCCGATTTCAGTTCGGGACTCGCGGGAGCGGCCTTGCCTACCGAAGCGTGGATGCAGCTTGTCGAATCTTCCGTCGAAAGCACCTGTTCCTTGCCGTTCTCGAGCACGCGCTCGATGCGGCCGAGACACGGCAACAGGTATGCGATCTCGCCGTTGACCAGGTGCGATCGATTCAACTTGGTCGCGATCTGCACGGTGAGCCGCAAGCCACCCCATGCTGCGTTGACGCGCTCCTGTTCCGGAATCGCACGCAGGAAATTCCCGCCCAGCCCGATGAAGCCATGCACGCTGCCATCCAGCACGCCCTCGCAGCACTCGACCGTATTGAGTCCCTTGTCGCGCGGCGGCTCGAATCCGTACTGCTGCGCCAGGCGATCCAGCGGAACAAGCGCGGGATCATCGGCGATGCCGACCGTGCGCTGGCCCTGCACGTTGGAATGCCCGCGTACCGGACACAAGCCGGCACCGGGTTTGCCGATATTGCCACGCATCAGCAGCAGGTTGGCCACCATGTGGATGTTGTATTCGCCCAGCACGTGTTGGGTCAGGCCCATGCCGTACACGCCGATCACGGCGTTCGCCTTCGCGTACACCGCGGCGGCGCGTTCCAGCGCGTCACGGGTCAAGCCGGCAGCCGCCTCGATGTCGGCCCACGGTTGCGTGCGCACGAACGCCGCAAACTCGTCGAAACCATGGCAATGTTGTGCAATAAATGATTGATCCAGAATAGAATTCCCCATGCTGGTGCGTGCCTCATCGTCCAGCGCCAGCAGCGCTTTGCACACGCCCGTGATCGCCGCAATATCACCGCCCGCCTTCACCTGCAGGTACTGTGTCGCCAGCGGCGTTTCCTTGCCCGCCAGCATTTCGATGGGACTTTGCGGATTGGTGAAACGCTCCAGGCCACGTTCGCGCAGCGGATTGAACACGATGATCGGCACGCCGCGTTTGGCCGCCCTCTGCAGGTCGTGCAGCATGCGCGGGCTGTTGACGCCCGCGTTCTGGCCGAAGAAGACGATACAGTCGGTTTTGGCGAAGTCGTCCAGCACCACGGTCCCCACCGCCGAACCCACACTCTTGCGCAGTGCGACACCGGTTGCCTCGTGGCACATGTTGGAGCTGTCCGGCAAGTTGTTGTTGCCGTACAGTCGCGCGAACAACGCGTACAGGTAACTCGTTTCCAGCGACGCGCGGCCCGAGGCGTAGAACACCACCGATTTCGGATCGAGCTGCTTCAATTCGTTTCCGATCGCGCGAAACGCCTCTTCCCATTCGCACGGCACGTACTTGTCCGTCGCACGGTCGTAACGCATCGGATGCGTCAGCCTGCCCTGCTGTTCGAGATCGTGATCAGACCATCCGAGCAATTCGGTGCAAGTGTGTTGCGCAAAGAATTCAGGCGGCGTGCGCAGCGAGGTCAATTCCCACGCGCTGGCCTTGGCGCCGTTCTCGCAGAATTCGAACTTGGCGGGCTTGGCAGGCTGCGGCCACGCGCACGATACGCAGGTGAAACCGCGCGGCTTGTTCTGCCGCCAGAGCTCCCTGACCGTCGAGGGAATCGGCACCTTCTCGCGTTGCAGGATGGCCTTGACCGATTTGACTGAACCCCAGCCGCCGGCGGGGCCTTCGTAAGGCTCGATCTTGGGTTTGCGTTCATCGCCCATCACACGCTCCGCACCAACATCATGCGGGCAGTGTAAACCGATCGGGAATGGCGGAGGGAGTGGGATTTGCTCGCATCATCCCTGATGTTCATCCCTCGCTGCGCTCGGGGCCGCCGTCGTCGTCCCACGCAATGTGGCGGAGAGGGAGGGATTCGAACCCTCGGTAGGCTTGCGCCTACGGCAGATTTCAAGTCTGCTGCCTTAAACCGCTCGGCCACCTCTCCAACGTATCTGCCGTCGCCCGGCGCGGAGCGCCGCTTTTTCTTTCGCGCAGGCCGGGGCCCAGGGCCTTTGTGATCCAAACCGCCAGAGACGCTGGGTTCCGGATCGCCGCTGTGCGGCGTTCGGAATGACGATTCTATGATGTTCCGCGTGTGCAGCCGAGCGCCACGCTAAGCAAGTCGCTCCGCGCCACCCATGTACGAACGCAGCACTTCCGGCACTGTGATCGATCCGTCGCCGTTCTGGAAGTTTTCCATCACTGCGATCAGGCTGCGGCCGACCGCGAGGCCCGAGCCGTTGAGCGTATGCACCAACTCCGGTTTGCCGGTGGAAGGATTGCGCCAGCGCGCCTGCATGCGGCGGGCCTGGAAATCCGTGCAATTGGAGCACGAGGAAATTTCACGATAAGTATTCTGCGACGGCAACCAGACTTCCAGATCGTACGTCTTGGTCGCGGTGAACCCCATGTCGCCGGTGCATAGCGCCATCTTGCGATACGGCAGTTCGAGCTTTTGCAGCACCTTTTCGGCATACCCGGTCAGTTCTTCCAATGCCTCGAACGATTTCGAAGGCTCAACGATCTGCACAAGCTCGACCTTTTCGAACTGATGCTGGCGGATCATGCCTTTGACATCCTTGCCGTAGGAACCCGCTTCGGCGCGGAAGCATGGCGTGTGCGCGGTCACACGCATCGGCAGCACATCGGCTTCGAGAATGGAATCGCGTACCAGATTGGTCAACGACACTTCCGCGGTGGGAATCAAATATCTCTTGGCATCACCCACGGTCGTGGCAAACAGGTCTTCCTCGAACTTGGGAAGTTGACCCGTGCCCTGCATGGTGTCCGCGTTCACGATCAGCGGGATATTGCACTCGGTATAACCGTGTTCACGCGTGTGCAGGTCCAGCATGAATTGCCCGAGCGCGCGATGCAGGTGTGCGAGCTGTCCGCGCAGCACGGTAAAACGCGCGCCGGACAACTTGGCGCCAGTCCCGCCGTCCAGCCAGCCATGGCGCTCACCTAGCTCGACGTGATCCTTCACGACGAAATCGAAGCTGCGCGGCGTGCCCCAGCGCGACACTTCGACGTTGTCGTGCTCGTCCTTGCCGACGGGTGTGGATTCGTGCGGCAGGTTGGGAATGCCCAGCGCGATTGCGGTCAGTTTCTGCTGCACCTCGGCCAGCGCAGCCTCGTTGGCCTTCAGCTTGTCGCCGATGCCAGCAACCTCGGCCATGATCGGTGTGACGTCTTCGCCCTTGGCCTTGGCCTGCCCGATTGCCTTGGAACGCGCGTTGCGCAGCGCCTGCAATTCCTGAGTTTCGGTCGCGAGGCGCTTGCGGTCGGTTTCCAGCGATTCGATCTGTTCGACAGGCAGGTCGTAACCGCGCGTTTTCAGGCGCGCAGCGGTTTCCGCGAGATGATTGCGCAGCAGGGCCGGATCCAGCATGGAGGATTCTTCACGAAGGCACGAAGCCGTGCATTATCGCGGCGACGGACGAACGCGCGCAAATATCGCGCATGCCGGAAACGGTGCTCAGGAGGAGCGCCCCTGGGCTTGTGCCCGTGCCTCCCGCAAAGCCATCAACTTCTCGCGGATCTTCGCCTCGATGCCGTTCGCGGTCGGCGCGTAGAACTCGGTGCCGATGAGTGCATCCGGCAGGCATTGCTGGTCCAGCGCGACGCCGCCTTCGACATCGGGATCGTACCGATAACCCTTGCCGTAGCCGAGTCCCTTCATGAGCTTGGTCGACGCGTTGCGCAGGTGCATGGGTACCTCCTGCGTGCTGCTTTCGCGCACGCTCGCACGTACGGCGCCGTACGCCGCGTAGGCGGCGTTGCTCTTGGGTGCCATCGCGAGATACAGCGCGGCTTCGGCCAACGCGAGTTCACCCTCGGGCGATCCGAGCCGCTCATACGTGTCCCAAGCGTGCAAGGTCATAGTCCACGCGCGCGGATCGGCGAGTCCGATGTCCTCGACCGCCATCCGCACCATGCGCCGCGCGAGGTACAGCGGCTCGCAGCCGCCATCCAGCATGCGAACGAGCCAGTACAGCGCCGCATCGGGATCGGATGACCGCACCGACTTGTGCAGCGCCGAAATCTGGTCGTAGAACTGTTCGCCGCCCTTGTCGAAACGCCGGGTGCGATCAGCCAGCACCTGCTGAAGTGTGACTTCGTCGATGCGGCCGTCGTGCGCAAGCTCCGCGGCGATTTCGAGAAACGTCAGCGCGCGCCGCGCGTCGCCGTCGGCGGCTTTCGCCATCAGTGACAACGCTTCATCATCGACCTGCAGATGCAGCGCGCCGAGCCCGCGTTCCTCATCTGCCAGCGCGCGTTTCAGCGCCACCACGATCGCGTCCGTGCCGACCGCATCCATCACGTGCACGCGACAGCGCGACAACAGCGCCGAGTTCAATTCGAACGACGGATTCTCGGTCGTCGCGCCGATGAACACGATCACCCCGCGTTCGATGTGCGGCAGGAACGCATCCTGCTGTGCCTTGTTGAAGCGGTGCACCTCGTCCACGAACAGCACGCTGCGGCGGCCCTGCGCGTACAAGCCCTCTGCTTCGGCGAGCGCCTTCCGCACATCGGCGAGCCCCGACAGCACGGCCGAAATCGCCTGAAAATGGGCGTCGGCATATTGCGCGACCAGCAGCGCCAATGTGGTCTTGCCGCAACCGGGTGGTCCCCACAGCACCATCGAATGCACGCTGCCCGCTTCCAGCGCGCGCCGCAGTGCACTGCCCGTTCCGAGCAGGCGATCCTGCCCGACGATTTCATCCAGCGTGCGCGGTCGCATGCGCTCGGCCAGCGGCTTCAGCGCATCCGATTCCGGAAACAGCGGGGATGATTGGGCAACGAGCGTGCGATGTGGCATCAAATCATCCTAGAGGATACCGACGCCGCCGCGAACCTTTGGTCTTTAGCGATGGGTGGCTGGCTTGCCCGCGGTAGACGACGAAGCCGCAGACGCATCGCCTACCACGTCGGTGCCCTTGGGTGGCACGAAGGCGAAAGTGCTCGAAGGCAAGCCGGGATTGCGTTCCCAACCGGAGAACGCGATTTCGGTGCGGTTGCCCAGCGTGTCCTTGAATATCATGCGGCGCGGACCGGATGCGTCAAAACCGATGTCGGCGTATTCGAATTGCGGATTCTTGCTGCGCGACACCAACCGCAACCATTCGAGGCCGTCGCGCGTGCCGGCGTCGGCGGCCTTGAACTCGGAATCAAGTTGTGAAAGGTCGGTCAAAACGGTCAGCGGACTGTGCGCTTCCTCGGCGCCCTGGTCGCGCACCGTCACCTGCTGCAGATCGGGCTCATACACCCATACCTTCTTGCCGTCGGCGACGATCAACTGCTGGTAGGGATCGGTCACCTGCCAGCGGAACAGACGCGGCGCTTGCAGCGCGAGCGTGCCATGGCTGGAGCCGGTGATGTTGCCGTGCGCGTCGTAAACCGTCTGGCTGAAATTCCCGCGCAAGGATTGCAGGTCATGGGCGAATGCGTCCAGGCGCGCACGCGCACCGGTGGCCGCGAAGGCGGTGCACGCGAACAACGACAACACGATACCAAGCATCACTTTGCGCATGACGAATCCTCGGGAAGCCTGATTGATGTGAATGTCGTCATTCCCGCGAAAGCGGGAATCCAGTGGCTTTCTTCGTACATGCAAGAAAGGCACTGGATCCCGGATATCGCTTCGCGATTCCGGGATGACGAGCGGAATTTTGGCAGCGCTGGATGAACTTGGAGCGACTCTGAGTGACTTGCGATCGTTGCAGCACTACGGCCGCTCAGGAAGGAGGCGGAGGAGCAATCACTTCCCTCTGCCCATTATGTTGCGGCGGCGTCACCACGCCATCTTGTTCCATCTGCTCGATCAGGCGCGCGGCACGGTTGTAGCCGATGCGCAGGTGCCGCTGCACGCCCGAAATCGACGCACGCCGGCTGCTGGTCACGATCTGCACGGCCCGGTCGTACAAGGCGTTGTCGTCGCCGGAACTTTCTTCTTCCGGCAAGCCCGATTCATTGATGATCTTGCCATCGCCGAGCGTCTGCACGTCTTCCAGCACGTCTTCGATGTAGTTCGGCTGGCCCTGCGTACGCAGCCACTCGACCACCTTGTGCACATCATCATCGCCCACGAACGCACCATGCACGCGGTCCGGCGTCGCGGTGCCCGGCGGCAGGTACAACATGTCGCCATTGCCGAGCAGCGTCTCAGCGCCTGACTGATCAAGAATCGTGCGCGAATCGATCTTCGAGGAAACCTGGAACGCGATGCGGGTCGGAATGTTGGCCTTGATCAAACCCGTGATCACGTCCACCGACGGGCGCTGCGTCGCAAGGATCAGGTGCACACCGGCGGCACGCGCCTTCTGCGCAAGACGCGCGATCAATTCCTCGACCTTCTTGCCGACGATCATCATCATGTCGGCGAATTCGTCGATGATCACGACGATGAATGGCAGGGGCTGCAGTGGTTGCGCCTTGTCTTCCGGCGCGTCCGGGTTGGCCTTGAACAGCGGGTCGGGCAACGGCTGACCCGCGGTTTCGGCGTCGCGCACCTTCTTGTTGAAGCCGGCGAGATTGCGCACACCCACCGCCGCCATGAGCTTGTAGCGGCGTTCCATTTCGGCGACGCACCAGCGCAGCGCGTTGGCGGCCTCCTTCATGTCGGTGACAACCGGCGCCAACAAGTGCGGAATGCGGTCGTACACCGACAGCTCCAGCATCTTGGGGTCGATCATGATCATGCGCACATCGGCGGGTTTCGCCTTGAACAACAGCGACAGCACCATTGCGTTGAGCGCCACCGACTTGCCGGAACCCGTGGTGCCCGCCACCAGCAGGTGCGGCATTTTTTGCAAATCGACTATCACCGGCCGGCCGCCGATGTCCTTGCCCAGTGCCAGCGACAGTGGCGAACGCGCGTCGCCGTATTCGCGCGAGCCGAAGATTTCGGACAGGTAAACGATCTCGCGATGCGCGTTCGGGATTTCCAGGCCGATCACGTTCTTGCCGGGGATGACGTCCACCACGCGCACGCTGACCAAGGACAAGCCTCTCGCGATGTCCTTGTCCAGCGACGAAATCTGGCTGCCGCGCACGCCCGGAGCGGGTTCCAGTTCGAAACGCGTGATCACGGGGCCCGGATGCGCGCTGACCACGTGCGCATCGATGCGGAAATCCTTGAGCTTCATCTCGACCTGGCGCGACAGCACTTCCAACGTTTCTTCGGAATACCCCTTGCCCGATTGCGGTTGTGCTTCTTCCAGCAGCGACAAGGGTGGCAGTTCGCCTTCACTCGCCGCGCCGGTGAACAGCGGAATCTGTGTCTCGCGCTTGGCGCGTTCGCTTTTCACGATCGGCGCCGCGGCGGGTTCGATGCGCACCGGCTCGCGTTTCGCCCGACGCACGCTGTCTTCCCTGCGCGCGGTTTCGCGTTCGGCCCGCGCCGCGCGCGCTGCCAGCGTTTCCGGCGCGCGTTTCAGCTTGCCGCGCACCCACGCCGCGGCTGCCAGCACTTGCTGGCCGGTCCAGTCCATCACCCGAAACCATGACAGACCGGTGATCCAGCTAACGGCGATCAGCGCGAGCGCAAACAGCGACAACAGCGCGCCCAGTTCTCCGAACCCGCGATGCAGGATGCCGCCCGCGCCACAGCCGAGCAGGCCACCGGAAGCGACAACGTTGTTGCATTCGGGATCCGATGCGTGCAGCCACGCCAACCCGCAACCGCCGACGAAAAACGCCACGAATCCGATCAGGCGCAGGCCCGGTTCCCATTTGCTCTCGCCTTCGCTGCGCCGGTACCAGCCGCGCAGCACGCCGATCGCCAGCACCACCAGCAGCAGCGGGAACGCGTAGGCGATCGTGCCGAACAGATGGAACAGCAGATCGCCGATGTAGGCGCCTATCGAGCCGCCGAAGTTGTGCACCGGTTGATCGGGCGCACCGCGGTACCACCAGCCCGGGTCCGTCTTGCTGTAACCGACGAGGCACGCGAACAGATAAACCGCGAGTGGAAACAGCAGCAATGCGGCGGCCTCGCGCAGCAACCTGCGCGTGCGCTCGCTCATTCCCGTGGATTTGGCTTCCGCCTGTACTCGTGCACGCGCCACGCGTGGCAACCCCGTTCGAACTGAATAAACCGGATGAAACTATAACGGTTCATTGTGCGATCGTCCCTGATCGCTCCTTCGTTGAAGAAACCAACACGCCGGACCACCTCGGACCAGTGGACTCCAAAACGGGCTTCCTGGCCTGACTTTCCACAACATCCGCCTCGGGCCGGACATCAGGCCACAGCGATGCCAACCGTCAATCACCTTCGAGTGACGGGCTGCCGAGCACGCTGAACGGAATGGGGCGCAGTAAAAAAGGCGCGTCACGACCCTCGACCCACACGCGTGCGCTCACGCGATGCGCGCCCGGCGCCAATTCCCAGCTTGCCGAATCGCCGTGGGTGGCCGCCAGCGGTGAACCATCCACGCGCCAGACCGCGCGCTGGATTGCAAGGCCGTTCGAGTCGAGCGCAAAATGAAATTGTTGCGAAGCGCGCGGTGTGCGCGGATCGATCGCCAGCATCTCGCCCTGGAGGGGTCGCGCGATGGCGGGCTTCGCTCGTGAAGGCGCGGATTCCGCAAGCGCGCCCGAACCGGATGGCAGAGACCAATCCTGGCGGCGCACGCACGGCGGCGGCCCGATCCATTCGCAGGTCTCGACCGCGCGCAGCGCGGGGCTGTGCCACAGGTCCGCGTAGGGTGCGGCCACGCGCCGGTTCGCGAAGACTTGCCGCAATACAACGTCGTGACCGACTCGGCGCGACGCGGGACGATCACGTCCATAAAAAAGCGCCTCCCGAAGGAGGCGCCATCAAACGGGTTCCGCTCAGTGTTTCAAAGCTTCATGCCCTTGAGCGCAGGGTGCACGATTTCGCCACCATCAACATTGAGGCCGCTGGCGAGGATCGCGTCCTTGCGCCAGTTCTTTTGCGCGAGGCGCGTCACGTACGGCAGGATCGCCGCCGAGATCGCCTGCGACGATGTCTGCGGCACCGCGCCCGGCATGTTGGTGACGCAGAAATGCGTGACGCCATCCACGACGTAGGTCGGATCTTTCCACGTGGTCGGCTTGGACGTTTCGAAGCAGCCGCCCTGGTCGATGGAAATGT
>Ga0207652_10001110_pt1 | contig 24288 bp, 36 predicted proteins | sample KBSC63BmetaG_FD_184334 | JGI IMG/M metagenome (GOLD analysis project Ga0207652, IMG submission 184334) | Corn rhizosphere microbial communities from Kellogg Biological Station, Michigan, USA - KBS C6-3B metaG (SPAdes) (version 2) | ecosystem: Host-associated > Plants > Roots > Rhizosphere ... | reverse complement strand
TAGGTAGCGGTTGGACATCTTCTGTCCAACCGCTACCTATATTTGACGAAAGTTATTCACAGAACACAACCTCGTAAAAACCACATGAAAAACTTATTCACAATTCTTGCACTGTTCGGGTGTCTCATCTCTGGGGTGGCGGCAGATGTCCGCATCGTGAACAACCTGCGCGTCGATTTGCAGCCTGTTCACGATTGGATGGAAACAAAGAAAGGTGACCGACCGATGGCTCACTGGAAACAAATCGAAATAAAGGAAGTCATTGGCGGGGGTCCGTGGGCAATGTGCAAACTGGCCATTGAAGGCAAAAGCCAAACGGTCTATTTGAAAAACGTTCCGGCATCTGCCGCTCAATACTGGACAAAGCTGAGCGATCTGACAATCCGCGTAAAAAATCTACAACAGAAAATCGCAAACGACACGAAACGTCTTCGCAACGCAGACACGGTTCAGGCCGACTTTGATTCCGATTACTACCGCAATAGAGAAACCTTCCGCGTAAACCTCGAAAACAGTCGAGACGATTTAAGGAATTTGCAGTCACAACTTTCAGAACTGAGAAGTCAGGAAAACGAATTTGCATCGGATTTCGCGATGTTCACCGGGCAAGTTTATAACAAGCTCGAAGTGTGGGACTGCGGAATCAAACAATGAAGTTCCGCCAATCCACTTTTTCTAAATGACACTATTCGCCCTCACACTCTGGCTAAAGATTCCGTGCATGGTGATCGTGTTTGTTGTCGGACTCATCATCTACGGGGCGTCACTACGGACCTTCCGCAAATGACCCACCTCGGCAACATCATCAGCCACCTGCTGCTTGAACGTTCTGAGATCAACGCCAGCGCCGTGGCCGCCAAGGCCGGAATCGACCGTTCGTTTCTATCGCGCATCATCAAAGGACAAGCCAGTGCGTCCAAAGAAGTCATCTCCAAAATTGCGCTCGCACTTGGCCGAAACAACTCCGAACGCTCCGAGATCGTCGCTGCCTATCTGAAAGACAAGAGCTGCGGTTACTACCCCGGCGCTATTCAAATCTCGGTCAGCAAATCAACCCCGCATCGCTCGGGATTACACCCCGACATCGAGTATTTGCAGAAGCATCTAAGCAATCCTGGCATCCGAAAAGCCGTGCGCGGAATCGTGGAATTGCACCAAAAAAGTGGCAACAAAAGTGGCAATCTAAGAAACGTATGATTAAAAGCCAATAAAAAGCGTATACTCAATTTCCTTCACACGGAAGGGGTCGCAGGTTCGAACCCTGCAGCGCGCACCATTTAATTTAATCAATATCTACAATGGTTTTTGTTCACTTTCATCAATGTTTTCAGCCTCTTGAACAACGCTGCCCGAATCGATGTCGCGGCGATTCAGGGTAACTGAGCTAGGCGATTTAGGGTAAGTCCAGAGTCAAAAAGGAGCAACAAAAGTGGCATCACATAAAATCAGCGTTCGAGCCGTCCGCCGGCATGGCAAAGTCATGTGGCGCGTGCGTCATTGGAAAGATGGAGTGTTGAAACGTCCGCTATTCCCGTCCAAGAAAGAAGCGGATGCCAAGGCGGCGGCTTTGCGAGGCGCATTGAGCCACGCCGAGGAGATATGGGCATCGATGGATGACACGGAACGCGCGAATCTCATTGCGCTCTACGAGCAGAAGCCGAACGGATTCTCCCCCACCCTGTCGGTTGTCATCGGAGAACTGCTGACGGTCAAGCACAATGCTGGCCGGAGCGACGACTACACGGATACTCTCGAATGGATCCTGAACGACTTCGCGACTGGCTTGGGTTCAACGCGCGTCGACGCCATCGGGGTTGCTGAGGTGGAAAAGTTTCTGGACTCGAAAAAGATTGAGAGCCGGTCCACGCTACGCGCCCGCCTTTCGACCATGTTCAAGTTCGCGGTACGCCGTGGGTATCGAGCAGACAACCCATGCGCTCAACTGGAAGCCGTAACCCTGATTCGGAAGCCGCCGGCGGTATTCACGGTCAAACAATTCGAGACGGCGGTTAAGTGGCTCAAAAAGAACTCGCCGGAATGCCTGCCGTGGTTCGCGCTCTCAACGGTCTGCGGACTTAGGCCGGAAGAGGCGGAAAAAACGCGCAAAGCCGATATTCATTTCAAAGAGGGGTTTGTAAAGGTGGAGGCCCAAAGCACTAAGGTTCGGCAACGTCGAGTTGTTTACCCAAAAAAGGAAGCTCTGGCGTTCCTGAAATGGGCGGTTAAAAAAGGTTCGCTGCCTCTTGATCCGCAAATTCGCAAGCGAATGATCGCTGGTTGCCCGCATCGCACCAAAAAGGGAATTGTGCGCTCCAAAGGGCTACGTCATGCACTGGGCTTCAAGAAGGCATGGCCCAAAGACATCACCCGCCACACCGCAGCCTCGTATTGGCTCGCCAGCGACGGTTCGGCGGCGCATGTGGCTGAAATGCTTGGTCATTCTGAGAAGACGCTGAAGACGCATTACAAAGCCCTCGTAACTCGCTCCGAGGCGGAGGAGTTTTGGGAGGTGGTGAAATTAATAAAATAGAATTGGCGGCGGTGGCACAGTATGCGTTTCCGCTTTTCGGTCACCCCGAGTGTTGCCACGCTCAGTCGATTTACCGCCAACTCAAAACGGATTTCTCCATAGCAACACACCCAGATTATCACCCTTGCGCAATCCCATCAACCGCTTAAAGTCATCCTTGGCCGTCCAGACAACGCACTTGCCCCAAGCGCCATTTGGCGACGCCCGTAATGCGAACGGTGGCGCGAATACTGTTGCCCTCAATGAGACAGGCAACAACGCGCTTCCGGTCAGTCCTGCTCAGTCGGTTCATAACCAGAAGCCTTGTCGAGTTGTTCAAAAATCCATTCCGTTAAGCCTTTCGGCTTCGCGGCTTTCACATAGGCATTCTTGCGCGCCATTGTCACGCGCACATGAATATGTCCTTTTGCTGCCTGACTCTCTTGCGTTGGGCGCCCCGGCCTTGCCGCAACATGACATTCAGTGCAGAGTGGCTTTCCGTTTAATGAGAAACCCGCGTGGCGGTTCGGATGGTTTACGCAGTTCATATTTATGCGCTCTGTTTAATTGCCTTCCAGCCTTTCCAAAATCGCTGCCGAGGATCGCGCAGCCCGGCATAAACTCGGTCAGCCAGTTGCAAACCGGACTGAACCAACGGGCCCGGTGTGTCATAGGGCTTAAACAATTCCGCATTCGCTCGGCAAAAATGCAGCAAATTTTTCACGGTATATGTCTGCCCCTCCGGCCCGAGAACCATCCATTGTTTTGCGAGTTTGTGAGTTGCAGGACGAAGCCGTTGGTTAAGCATTCCCAGCAAGGCATTCCCAGCCTTAACAGCCTCTTCGTGGGTAGGGAAAACCTTTTGGACGTAAAGCATCATCCGCTTGGGCCCTTCACTACTACTCTTGTCCGGCCTAAAAACCCAACCCCTTTTCCCAAAGAGCCCCTCGCATACCGCTTGCACGTAAGATATTTGGGGGTCGTGCATGGCAAAAAACCGTTTGAGGCAAAGTCGCTGCCGTTTCAAATTTGGCGTCAAATAGTGGTGATGCTCGTGAATGTGGAACGGGGCTTTAATTTTACGTTGGCGCATAACCCGTTAGTTGTTTTTAGGGGTCCAGAAAACGAAAGCGGTGAAGTCTGCCCAGTCGGCGTCTGTCCAGTCTTCGGTAACATACTCGCCACCATTAGAGACAACGTCTTTCCCGTCAATAATGCACGCCTCGACGCGAGAGTCTTGGTCAATAATGTTCACCCAATTCAACGCCGGACGGCTATTTCCCAACTCGGCTTCAATGGTGTATTCTTGTCCTTTAACTTCAACCGTGCCGCGAAGAACGTTTCCGCAGGAAGTAACTACCGAATGGAGGTTTCTAACTGTTTTCATTTTGTCTGTCTTTCTTTGACTACCGGGAACCGCCCGGTCGGTTGTAACTCTTTGTTACGCGTCCAATATGACCCATTTAACCAATTATGTCAACACATAATTGTGAATTATTTTTCATGCCAAAACCTAAATAAAATGAATGAAAATCAAAGTAGCCCACTACCAACTATGTGTCGTGAATAGGGTTTAGAACTATTCCAAAAAAAGGAATAATTGCTGTTGACTTTTATGCCCGATTCTGGAATACTTTGAACATCGAAGGCGATGAAGCCTGAGAGAAAAACAAAGACAAAATGACAACAAAACTGAACTTCCTGACCGGCGCGTGCGCCACTTTTAACTGCACCCACAACGTCGTTCTTGCTGCCGTTTCGGGCCGCCATTCGGTTCATCCGGCCTTGGCCAAGCAAATTAAAGAAGCCGCCACGAAGGGTTGCAATGCGACACCCGAAGAATGGCAAGCTTTTGCCAAAGAAATCGCGGATTCGCCGATTGCCGACAAAATCATCTGGGCGCTCGTTTCTGGCGCTGAAATCGAGGTGGGCAAGTGACCATTCGCTTTCAAGGCCGGGACTGGCAACTTCACAAACAAACCCCGACGAAATTGGTTTTCGTGCCCTCATCAAACCCTCTGACGAATTGGCGGAAGAAAAACAAACTGAACCAACGGGACGCCGCCGCAAAGCTCGGCATTTCTCAAGGCCAGATCGCGCGGATGGAGACGGGGACACGCACCATTTCCGAAGAGGTTTTAGCCAAACTGAATGAAATATAATTTCAAAGAGTTCGAGCGCGACTTTCCAGATGATGCTGCCTGTTTGGAGTTCATTTTCTGGAATCGCTGGCCCGATGGCGGGACGTGCACTTGTCGTCACGGGATACTCGCCATTGTTTTAACCACGGCGCTTCCTTGGCGTTGGACGATTCTTTCCATACTGCCCGCCATTCTTTTGCTTGCGAATAGCGTAAGCCGTGCGAGGCAATTCAAGTCGCCCGGTTTGCGGGTCATTTATTTGAGCGGCGGTTTTCATTTCCACAACCCAAACGCGAATCCTAAAGCCTCAAATTTCTGGTCGGCGTTGAGACGCGTGAACCACTTCCTTTTTTCGACGTCACCAAACTGATTCGACATTTGCCACAGCCGGTCGAGATACGTTGCCCATTGGTCGTCGGTCAATTTGTCTTCCGCGACGTGACAGGCGTCCAAATCGTGATTAATGTCTGTAGGCCTCCATTGAACCTCGTTCCTGTTGATGTCGTAGAACGGAAACAACACGCCTTGGGCTGAGATTTGCCAGCCGAGGGCGACGGCGAATTTGCAACGTTTTGAGTCGAGGGTCACGGGTTCACAACTCCATTCGTTCGATAAGCCTTTTCTTCCCTTTCCACATTTTCGTGATTCTGGTGAACCACTTCGAGTGGGTGAATGATTAGCGAGTGCATTGCCGAGCATCCGGTGACGACGAGAGCAATCACCGGAATGGCTAGCAGTAGACGAATAAGGATTCTATTTTTGCGCATAGTTCACTGGTTTAAAATCTGCGATTTATACCCTGAACTTGTTAACGCCAGTCTGAGATGGAATACCAGCGTCAATGCATAGCCTGACAATGTGAGCCAGTCCCTTCTGTGCATCTTTTGTATTCAGTGCCGGCCTTGATTTCTCGAATCAGCGACAAGAGTTTGGCCACTGGCTTTTCAAGGTCGCCCGCCATGATTACAACCTTTGTGGCCTGCTCTGAAGCTGGGTAAAAAGATTTTCAAGGCGATGCGATTTCAAGACATGCTCAACAGAGCAGCAATTTTGGGGTCATTCACATCCAGCCCGGCGGCGTTGATGCGCTGAAGCAGGATGTCTTTGGCCGAAACTTTGGAGTCGGCTAACATCTGCGTCCATTCAGCGGAACTCACGTCACCATTCTGCTCAATCTTTTTAATGAGAGCGGTAACGAGGTTAATGGCAGACGGGCCGAATGTGGCCAGCAGTTGTGCAATAAGGACGGCGTTCATATGTTATTTGGTTTTGCTGACGGTTGTAACGAGGTTGACCAAGGCGGCGCTTTCCTGAACAAGAGCATCAGGTGCCAGCGCATTGGTGTTGTTCTGGGCGACGACCACGGCCAGCGCATAAGCCGACTGGAAATCGTTGAACGCCTTGGAAACGGTTGGCACGTCGTTCGTTGAGATAATGCCCTTGATAACGCCGTCGTAATATGCGGAGACAGCGGCTTGAGACGTGGCCTCCGTGGCCTGCAAGGTGTTTGCTGCCGTGCGTTGCTGAGTCGTAGTGCAGCCAGCGAATGACAGCAAAAATACGGCCGTTATGGTAATGGCCGCGATAGGCCAGAGTTTCAGATATTTCATTTAGTTTACTTTCGGTTGAGTTGTTGTCGGTTGAATAGTGGTTGGTTGAGAGTTTTCCTGCGCGTTCTGGACGCACTTGTAGCCCAGAGCCATAGCGATAATCGATATGTTGGCCGGGGTGAGTGTCAATGCCGTGTGGGTTGCGAACGCCGAATACACGGCGGGTGCCAGCACGCTTAGGATGATCGACGCGACAAGCAGTCGCATGGAACTAATGCTGCCTTGCCCATCGCCCATTCCGAGCGATTCCAATATGTTTGTGAGGTTCATAGTTTATGGTTTGTTGTTAAAAATCGGTGTCCATTAACGGCGATGGCTTTCAAGTTTCTTCACGCGTTCTTCCAAGTCCTCGTAGCGGGCCATCTTCACTTTGAGAGAAATGATTTCAACGAGCGTCCAGCCTTGGAGCCCGAGAATGGCAGTAAACGACACAGCGATTATTTCTATAGGGATTTTCATTGTTTCCAAAAGCTGCTAACCTTCCAAAAGTCAATAGGATTGTCGGACGTGACTGTATAGGTGTGGTCTGTGGTGCAACCAACAAAAGCCCACCCATCCGTTGCAGTTGTGATGGCGGTGGATTCCCACACGTTGAAGGCTACGGCGTGTCCTTCGTCTTCAGCGGTGGGGTAATAATCCCAACGCAATTGTAGCTGAATTGGGTTAACGACGCTTGAAGGTTGAGCGGATAGAAATACCGCACCTACCACAATCAACACCGTTAAAATGTGTGGCGGGTGTTTCATTTTATTTTAAACGGCGCGAAGCGCGGAATGATTTGTTCGATGGTGAAGGTTAAGTCCTGCGGCTGTGCAGCGGCATGCATTGCGTCGCTCAAGGTGGCGATGCTCGTGAGTGCGGCTTGAACGCGTGAGTCGTTAATCAAATTGGTTCCACGCTCGCCATCGTCTTCGTAAGCGGGGCGGCAGGCGCCGCGCAATTGCGACCAGCCCTTGGTGGTGTTCAGTCCAGTCAGGGTTGTATGGTCCAAATCCTGCAAATCGCGGAAAGCGGTCAGTGTGGCTTGGGCCACATCGTGCGCCGGGCCGATGGTCAAATCGGCCATGTTCCAACCGGCTGCGAATTGAGCGCTCGTGACATTGGAGATAAACGTTCCGTTGATGAAGACGCGAAATGTTCCGGTCGGAAGATTGGTAATCGTGAGACGGTCATTCTGCCAGCCAATCATCTCCGGCCAGATATTGGTGGCGTCAGCGCGTCCTGCCTCGTCTATCCCCCAACCCCAACGCAGATTGTTTTTGATGAATGAAAAACTGGAGGACGTTCCGGCGAGGCTGCGAATGGTGCAATGATTGGTGGAAGAAACAGTCAGCGCAGAGCCGTCGATGGTTGCGGGCGTTACATTCGTTTCCCAGCCGAGCATGATGATATTCGTCCAGGCGACGGCGATGTTCGCAGCCTTGGAGGGATGCACGTTGCTGGGGTCTCCAATCGGGTCAAACTTGAGCGCGTCCCAATTGGCTGGATTTTGAAACCGGGTGACCAGACCGCTCCACGTGGTCGTGAATATTTTGTTGGGTGAATACGCGCCAGCTGCGGCCTCGCCAGCCGAATCAAAATCCCCTCCCAATGCGTAGCCTGTTTCGTCCGGTTCCGGAGTCATCCCTATAATGAGCGGAGTCGCCGCGCTCGTTCCGACAATATAAGTGTCAATCAGATATTGGGATTGAGCCTGGTAAGTATCCGGCGCGCCCGCTCCGCCGAACATGAAGAACACAAAATTGCCCGAGCTGGTAGGCGAAAGAAACGGCACCACGTATTTTGGATATTCCTGCAACGTGATGTCGGTATTAGTTCCAAATTCTCCGTCAATGCCCATGCCACTGTGAGCAATGACCATCGGGGTGATGTGTTTATCGGGATTCATCAGCACCAAATAACAACTAACGTAATCCGCCCACAGTCCGGTTGGTTCGATCGTCAGGCTGTGACCAAGGAACGCGATGCGTGAACCATCCGTTAAAGGCAAATCCGCCGCGCGAGCGCGGAGCGCGAGGAGTAGAATAAAAATAGAAGCAAGGCGTTTCACGGTGTGCAGATTTGAAATTCAAACTCGTAAATGAATGGACCATTCGACGTTGATCCGCTGACGGCTAAAATGCGATAATACCGATAGGCGGTCGTGTTCGCGGAGAGTGTGGTCAACGTGGTGGTCGAAGCGGTGACGAGTGAAAACGTGCTTCCAATGTCCGTCCATGCGGAGGCATCGTTGCTACCCTGCCATTTCCAAATGCCTTGGTCTGTAGAAGTCTGCTGATAATATTTCGCCGCGTTGATGACGGCGGGAGAACCGAAATCAAATTGAATCCACCACGGTTGATTGGCTCCGAGATCATCAAAATCAACGTGATTGAAAAAGATGACGTTATCCGCAGTGTTGCCATTGACGAAATGGTCGAGCGTTCCGCCTGTAATTAAATCGCCGGAATTTCCCTGCGCCGTTCCCATCGCTGTGACCGTGATGGATGTGGTTCGGTCGCCCGTGCCGCCCGGATTTGCATAGCTCGGGGTGCAACCGCCGCCGCCGCCTCCGCCGGTTGAATGCCTGCGCTTCGCAATTACCGCCGCGCGCGGAGCGTCCAGCAGGCTTTGAGCGCAAAGCGGAAAGCAGGCCAGTAAAAAGGCTATGAATAAAAAGCGTTTCATTTCTCAACAATGGCTTCCTGCATTTGAAAATCGTTTGTGCCGCCAAAGCTGGTAATGATCAGAGTGCCATTGGTGACCGCGTTGTTGCTTGTGCCAGCAAGCCAGCCAGTAAGGTTGTAATCAAAATGAATGGCGACGTTGGTGGGTATCTGAATACAAGCCGAACCATTCGCTCCGGCGAAGTGGTAGTATTGCGTCGGCCCATTCGTTGCCGTCAATGTCTGTGGGGTTCCGTTGAAGGTGATTGTGATATTCGTCGTTGTTCCCTCGTGCGTATAGGCAACGATGTTCGTGTAGCCAGACGCATCCTCACTCGAAATCAGGTTCGTGGTGGGCCCGGTTTTGATATGGCCATTTGCGCCGAGAGTAGTGGCGTCGAGAAGTTGATTTGTTGTCGCTACAGGAATTCCGCCCGAGAACACGCAGTTGGTGCCGTAAATCGCCTGCGCGCCGACGTTCGATCTGACAGTGAACGTGTCTTTCTGGTAATCCATGACCGCCGCATCTATCCATCCGGCATTGGTGAAGGAATAAACGCCATTAGTGAGGTGTCCGTAATGGATTTTGTGATTCTGAAAATCCCACACCGTTACCTGGTGGTCTGGAAGTCGATCCAGATTTGTGCTAGGTTCATCGATGATCCCATTGGTTCCAACGCGAGCTGTTTGCGAGATGGCGAGTGGCTGCTGAAACACGACAATGAAGGCGGCGCCTGCGAAGGCTTCGATGGCACTTTGATTGCCGACGCCAACGCCCATCACGTTAGAGGGATCAACTTGCGATCCACCAGAGGCGGAATTGGTCACCAATCCACCGAAGTTGACTTGAGAATATTTATAGAGATTAGCGTTGTAAAAATACATTACTGAGTCCGAAAGGAGGTTGAGATTGGTGCTTGTCTGGTCGACAATGTTGCCGTTAACCCAGTATTTCCAAGTGCCGGAATCACGATTCGTCGGCATCCGGTTCAGGCCACCCCATTGTGCAGGACGCGAAAAATCGAAGGAGAATGTCTGTGACCATTGGCCGGGATTCAGCCCGTAAGACATCCACGGATATGTTGCGTTATCGCCAAAATCTGATGTGCCAATTTCTCCGATAAAATCTGGCGCAGTGTTGGTGGCCGCGCTGCCGTTCAATCCGGTTTTCTGTGTCAGATTTACCATGCCGTTTGTTTTTGCGGCATAAAGCGGTCCCCATGGATAACCATTCGTCGCGTTGCGGGCCGCATTCAGCGCCGAGTTCGCCGTATCAAAAGCGTTGGTGGAGAGTTTCGAGAAATCAGTGAGGTTGGCGCTGAAGGTTTGAAATGCATTCGTGCTTAACTTCGCAAAATCGGCAAGGTTCGCGGTCCCGCTTGGAGACAGAAGCGACAACGCTTGCAGTGCTGTGTTCACCGCGAAGGTATAAGTAAAATCAGTTCCGTTCGTGACAATCGTCAGCGCCGCAGTTGATGTTTGGCTTTTAAATGCATTCGTGGCTGAGCCTCCTTTGCCAAGCAGCGAGTTTCCGTTTGTGTCCACTAGGTCCGTGGCATTGAAGATTGTTTGACCGTTCGCATCCAGCGAGTTTTGAAGCACGCCGTTTTTAATTGGGAATGAGCCCGCACCGTGCGTAAAAAACACAGTTGCAAATAAGACAAAAATGGAGGCAAAAAAGGTTTTCATCCGAAAATTAGTTCATATACCAGAATGTAACCGGCCATATCCGCTTGTCCGCTAAGGTCGACAGTGAATCCGTCCGTGGTGATCGAGTCCTTGTCGACGGTTCCGAAGATGTTCAATCCCCCGGCGGGCTTGAGAATCTGACTCACCAAAACGCGGCGAGGGACGGCCTGCAATCCCAAGCCTGTAACGTCTACTGAATCGACGCCGCTCGGAATTGCAAATTGGCCGTCCAACGACGAGATGGCCGCGCTAGGTGCCATGGAGTTGAGGATTGTTATAGGCATGGAAAGGTAAGTGCGTGAATCGCCGCTGGCGTCCGTTATCTTCACTTGCACTTTCAAAACAATTGAGTCCCGGCCTTGGAATAGTGCCAAGAGGGCGTTGCCTTGTAGCGCGAGTTGGCCGGTCCATCCAGCGGGGGGACCGCTGTCAATATTCCAGCTTGAACTCGACCAGACGGCAATATCGAGTTCTCCGATTGAGACCGTAACCGTAGATCCCGATGCGCCGCTGGCTGCACTGTATCCGCCTGAGCCGTCGACAATGAAAATCTCAGCATCAACAACGTCGCTGTAGGTCTGGTCTGGGAACGGAATCGGGGCGGGCGTTTCAGCGGATGACACCAGCGAGCTTTGCGAACCCAGAACTTCCGATATATAAAGCGACAGCATAATTCTCAATAGGGTTTACACCCTAAACGGGCTTGAAAGTCAATGTTGTTTGTAAGGAAACTTGGCGTTCCAGAGCGACTTACGCTCGGAGCAACCGCAGGATTTACCGAATGTTTTTGTATGCCACGCCTTGAACGCCGCACTATTGGGTTTGCCTATGATGCGTTCCACGGTGTCACCGACTCCGGCGTCTGAACTGCCTTTGAAAAACGCGATGGCAGTTGCCCAAATGGGCCAACAGTGTTCCGGTATGGCCGTGGGAAGCGTAATGGCGCGCGCAACGTTTACGCTGTGACCTTGTGATTTTGGGGACGGAAGAAATACCGAATGCATCAAAAGAGGCTAAAGAATGGGGTTTGCCAGTTAACTTTTCCGGTGATGACAGAGATCCCGACCAGTTGTGCCTGTGTGACCTTGATGGATTTGATGACCTGCTGGACACGGCAGCCAGTTCGGATGATGTCGTCTACAATGAGAATCCTTTCGCCGGGAGTGAGTTTAAAGCGCCGAATGGCGAGCGTGTCGTTTTCTTTTTCGGCGTAGATGAATCGTGCTCCTAATTCCCGCGCTACCGCTGCGCCAATCACCAAGCCACCGAGCGCGGGCGCCACAACCGTTTGCGCTCGAAGGTGGCGCGTTAAGCTGGCGAGTTTTGAAGCCAGTTGATTAACCAAAAGTGGTTGTTCCAGCGCCTCAGTTATTTCCGCTTTGTTCATCAGCAACCGGGAAGGCTGTAATTGAATCGGCAACCGCCTGTAGAGGCGGTGCACATTGCTTGGTGCAAATCCCATGCCGTGGCTGCGCCTCCGGGCGTGCCGTCGTCATTGACGCCGGGAGGTGCAGGCGGCAAGGCGACATCTCCGGTTGTGTTTGTCACAGGGCTTAGCCAACCGATTTGAATCCCTTCCGGTAGTGCGGGGCCGGATTCGGTTTGGTCCGGGCCGTAAGCGCTACCGCAGGTGTCCGAACTGGAAGGAACGGTCAATCGGGCTTCAACCTGTGGCGCGTGTGCGAAGAAATATTCAGGTGCGGGCGTGTCGTCAGTGGCAGGGCAAGTGCCCGCCGTGTCATCGGCGCAGGTGCCGACATCCATTGTCCACTTGGCGCAGTCCTCGATGTTGCATGGCCGATGCGGCTTTTGCCAAAACAGGTCGGTCATTGTCGCCTGAACGTATGCCCACCATTTTGAGCCGTAGGCTTCATCCAGCGTGAATGTCGATGGAAAACCGTAGGTGATGCCATTAGCGAACGTTTCGCCATTGGGACTGATACAGACGACTTTTGGCGAGCAGGGAGCAAATGGCAGGCAGCATTGCGTCTGATTGAATGACGCGAATTGCGTGGCCACGTCAATGGGACCGCCGCCCGCGTTGGTTGTGGGAGCGCCGCTCACTGGAGTCACGTCGTCGCAGCCGGTGATTGCGCCCAATCTGTTGGCTTCGCCAAAGGAACGAAAATCGGACGTCCAATCGAGCTTCACATAATCACCCTTCGGCCCCGTGTCGTTCACATACCATTTGGCGCTTCCATGGATTTGAACCCATGCCGCCGTGGGATAGGATGCCGAGGTCGTAAAGGACGTGTCATTGACGCGCCTGGCGGTGACATTGCTGGCGAGCGATGTCATGCTCGCGTCGTAGATATCCACTTGCTCTTGGTGCGTGCTAGCGTCCATTCCAAACGCGGGCTGTGCGGTCGAAAAGGTTGCGGTTGTGCCACTGGTCGTGATTGCCACGCGCCCGAGTAATGACGGCTTGTCGCTCCAACGCAGTGCCCCGAAGCAGGAATCAGCATCAGTCTTCGGCCCATCGCCCAAGTCGATGGCTCCAACATCGCTCTTGCTTGTCCAATTGCTTGGCAAATCAAATTGCTTCGCCCCGAGTGTGGCTGTGGTTCCATCCCATGCTGAAATGAAATAGAATCCGTCGACGACTGGGCCACCGAAGGGAATGCCAAAATCAATGAATGTGGGAGGCGACCCGGTTGCGGGGTCAATCAATGTCCACGTCGACCCCACGCCCGAACCGCTGACATTCGTCGCACAGCAGACTTTGGTTTCATCAAACCAGAATTTCATGTCGCCAGCGGGCAACGCGAAGTTTTGTGATGGCCATAAGTCGATAATCTCAGCCCACTTTTGAGCGACAACCATTGGCGCATCTATCGCGCCGCTGTGTCCGGTGCTCGATACGCAGCCGATGCCAAAATAATCCCCTTTGTCGGCATAAAAAATCCAAGCGCCGGCTGGCTTGTTGATCGACTGAAACCAGTTGTTCCATTGCGTGGCGTTCAATGGCAGATGGCAACCGCTGTTGCCATTGAAGGTTGAGAGCAATTGACCCCAGCCGACTTGATACCAATCCCAGTTTTGCGAGCCATCGCCGGGCCGCTGGCAGCAGCCGCGAATGTCGATAAATCGAAAGTCGAAATAATCCTGGTATCCGGCTGGATTGGGCGCGCCGATAATAACGCCCGTTGCGGCAGGAACTCCGCAGGTAGCTTCGATGGTCACGCCGTAATGGCCGTCATCGCCAATTGTGCCGGTGATGTGTCCGCTCGCATCCATGCTCACTCCTGGCGGGAACTCGCCGCCGGTCACAGTGTAAGTGACTGTGGCGGTCGTGTGCGAGAAACCGACCAACTGCGTATCGACCGCGGCGCCAGAACTGAAGCCGGGATAATCTATGGCGATGCGATAAGTGCCGGTCTGCGGATTGGGATTGAGAGTGTAGCCTGTATCGCCAATCCAACTGGAATCACCAATCGTGAATCCCGATGGGTCTGTGATGGGCGCGCCGTAATCCTTCAGGTAAAACCCGGCAGAATCAAAATCGGTCGCGGAGACTTCATCGCGCGTGACGAGCGGGGCAACGCCGACTTTGATATCAGTGCGCCATGGATATTGTTTGTCGTCGCTCAAGTCCCATTGGTCGAGCAGTGTTACAATATCCGTCTTAATATCCGAAGTGGAGACAGGCAGAGACAAAGCGCCGGTCACAACGAGGTCGAGTGACACGCCGTCATAAACGTATTTAACCACTTCGGAGTTTACGACCTGATGAAATTCGTAGGTGAAAGAATCGGCGGTAACTACCACGGTTTCTGTCCACACCACGCCCCATCCAGTGCAACCGATGTTTGAATACACTTGCCGCTCGAACGAACCGCCCGCCAAATCCCAAGTGATGACTTCAACGTTTCGGCTATTGGTTGAATCAAAGACGGTAATTCCTGCGGTCGTGTTCGTGACTGTGTAAGGGCTGGTGTCAGCGGTGAACACCGAAAAAAACAGCGAGCAAATATCCGTCCAAAGCCAAAAGCCTTTGGCCAATTGCGGGAATGCCGGGTTCGATCCATCGCCCGACGTATAATCCGAATTGGGCGAGAGCGACAGACTGTCTTTATTCAGGATGCCGGAAGTGGAATTGATTGTCTGCTGGACGGAGGCCGTCGACGTCGTGTCGGTTCCGCCATCGTGTGTGGTCCAATTCACATCGATGTTGATACGGCCGTAGCGCGTGTTGTTCGGAGAGGCTTTGTAAGAACGATAGGTCTTCAGCGTGGCCGGGCTGCCGCAGGCGAGCACGGTATCAAATCCGCCGCTGCCTTCCACGTCAGTGTAACCGATGCGACCGTTTCGCATTCGCGCAGCCTGCACGTTTTTGAATCCGGTTTTATGAGCCACAGCGAAATTAACCTGGTCGCCCGGTGTGTGGCTGAACGCGTTCGCTGTGAATGGAAGCTGCCAGGCCGCGCACGGCGCGCCGCCGTCAACACAGAAATGCACCTCGCAACTGCCGGCGCCGCTCAAATCCTGCGTCCATCTTTCGTAAGCCGGAATAGTTCCGCCAACGCCTGTGTCCCAATTGTCAACGACAGTCGTGTTGACGTATTTGTCGACGTTCTCCGGCCCATGCGAATGCTGGACGCAGCAGCCTTTGAACTTCTTGTAGTCCCCGCAAGCTTTTCGAAATGGAGGCTTGCTAGGCATTCGAATCCTGTTCGTCGCTGAACACGTGAACGGTTGAACCGTCGGTATCGCAGCGGTCGGCAACGCTTGGATAGGTCGCAATCAGTTGCCAGAATGCAGTCTCGCCTCCGGGTGATAGCGGGTGATTTGGAAAATCAGTTTCCGTCGCACCTTCAGCGATGCAGACGTAAACGCCGGGAATGATGCTTCCCGCTGGAGTTGCGGTCGTTGCGTTGACGTTTGTCGGACTCACGCGCACCATGTCTCCAAACAGGAACGGTCCGGAACCGAAAGTGGTGGCGCCGGAAGGCTCGTATTCGCCGCGATAGCTGCTGCTGCCTCCAGAACCCGATGCCTCCTTTACTTTCCAGATTATTTTGCGGTCGCTAACAATCAGTTCGTAGGATTGGCCTTTGACGATTTCGCCATTCAGCAAGGCGTTGATGAAATCAATGATGGGCCATAGATGCTTTCCAAAAATGACCTGCCCGCGCTTCGGGTGTTTTAGGGGTTTTCCTTTGCTGGCCATTTCATTTCGCTTTCAGGTAAATGGTTTCGCGCATGTGGATATTACCCATCCAGTTTGGCGTGATCTTCGAAGCTTCAGGAACCAATTCAATACCGCCTGCAATCCACGCAAAATACGTCGTGTAGCTCGGAACTGTTGCGGCAGTCGAAAACGTGGAGTCCGACACCACCGGCTCGCCGTAGGGACTGGTTGCGTCAATGGTCGGATTCGTCGCCAACACATAGCGTTGCGCCTCAATGACCGCGATGCTGTTGGCGTCGGTCGTTTGAAAGAAGTCCACCTGAACGCGCGCGTTGACGGTAAGAGGCTTTGCGAACAATCGAGACGTGGACAAATCGCCAGTCAACAATATGGGAAACGTGTAGGCGTAGGTTCCTCCGGGGTGAGAAAAACTCGCGGGCACCTTGGAGTAGCGCCGCGTCCATTTGACAGTGTTATTCAAGGACGTGTGCTGATACGGAGTTTCCACCGCAAGAAAGAATCCAGTCAATGTGGGGTGTGCCGTGCCGATTGCGAGTGGCGAGAACGCGGATTCGGCAATCACAAAATCTTGTTCCACGACATACAGAGTGTTCACGCCGTATTGCGAGAACGGCGCGGAATAGCGATAGCCCGAAACGTTTGCCGCCGTCGAAAAATCACCGTCTGTAATCAGATCAGGCATCGTCGTCCTCTCCTTTCACAACAAATCCCGTCTTCGCCTTTTCGTTCAGGTCCGAGAGATGCTGATTCGAGTCCTTTAGCTTGTCGTCAATCGAAGTCAGCTTGTCATCGGGTGACATCACGCCCGCCTCGGTCAGGGATTTTTTCAACTCGTCAATTCGAGACACGTCGCGTTTGAATCGGTCTTTGTTTCCCCAGATGAGTGACTCCTTAGCGTCCCCTTGAAGTCTCAACAGGCGTTGCGCCATTTGAGCGAATGGCCCCTGTTGATATTGCCAGCGGTTGCCTTGAAAAAATGAATATCCGGAGTTCGCGACTTCCTGAAGCGACGGCATGTATTCATCCATCTGCGCGCGCTGCTTATCGCGACCGAGTTTGGCGATTTGTTCCTGAGTTTTAAGGATGTCTTCGGAGTTCTTTTTCTGATTTGCTGCGGTTGTCTTGGCGTCCTGAGAAATCTTCTGTTGAATGCCGTGGCGTTTTTCCTCCAAATCAACCATCTTTTGCCCAAGCTCTTCCTGTTTTTTGGGGTCGTCTGATAGCGCAATTTCGCGACGCAACGCGAGGATTTGCCGGGTGATCTCCAATACCTTTTCTTCCGGCTTCATCCGAATGAACGCTTCTTTTTCGGCAAGCTCTTTGGCAGCGGCTATTCCGGCATCAACTTTTTTCTTTGCGAGTTCCTTTGGCGTAGGCAATGCCTTCGAAGAAACCGTATCCGGCTGATTACTCCAATCGCCCGCATCCTCTTTTTCCGCATCAGCCATCACCTTCCATGGAGTGAAAGCGGTTTTCCACCAAGGTTCTTTGAATGTTTGCTTGTGGAATAGAGACAGCCTCTCGATTGCATTTGCCAATCCCACCTTCGCTTTTTGCTGCGCCTTGTCGAGAGTATGGTCCGCGTGTTCAATTGTGGCGATTTCCTCATCGCTCATTTTACCCCACTCATCCGCCATCCGCCTAACTCCGTCTGCGCCGTCTTTTAAAATAGGAATGAGTTTGAGTCCGGATTTTCCAAAAGCATCAGTTGCAATCCTTGCGCGTTCGGCAGGGTCTTGGATTGATGCCAGTTTATCGGCGATTCCCATCAATGCGTCTTCCGGGTCACTGCCCGGCGATAGGTTCTTTACAAACTTGTCCATCATGGATTCGATTTGGTCAGACGCAACGCCAGAGGCTTTCCCGAGATTCAACAGATCTTGCGTGATGCCAGTATCTAGCCCGGTAGATTCGCTGATGCGTTTGATGTTCTTAACCTCTTCCATGAGGCTGCGAACGGCTTCGAATGCGCCCGCGACGGAGAGTGGCGCGAAGAGAGTGCGAAACGATTCCTTGAACGAATCTTTGATGCTGTGCGCTACGCCTTCCAGTTTGCCTTTCACTCCGCGAAGTGCGGTATCGAGCGGGCCAAGGTCGCCGCCAAATTTTACGACAATCTCGTCATTCAATTGGAAGCCCTCCGGTTTAAAATGTTAACCAGCGATTGTCGCGCGTTCTCCAATCGGATGTAATCACCTTTGATTTTGTCAGACGGGTTATGCGTCGGCGCATTGGGATTATTGTTCTTGCGTATCACGTTGCGGAATTGAAGCAATTGCCTGAGAGGCGTGTTTAATATCTTCTGCGCCTCCGCTGGCGAACCCAAATCAACAACGAGATGCGCGACCCAGCTCGCGTAGGGCGTGGATTGCAGTCCGGAACTTGCGGGCGAATCCTGAAACGTGATTTCAAGATATTTCCAACACGCCTGAACGGCTTTAAAATAATTCATTTTCCGCACGCGCATGGCAAACAGCCACCGGCGAAACGGCGCATTAAGTTTGAATTCCAGTGACAGTTTCCACAGAAAATCCGCCAATTGCGCTGGAGAAGGGTATTGATTGGACATCAACGGATTGCCAATGCCATCCAAAATCAACATGTCTCGCGGCGTCATTTGCCGAATCTCGACGCCGCAGATGCTGGTCGTCAGGTCAAGAAACGAGGCGTCGCGAACGTCGTTTTCACGCTTAATCGCGACCCGCAACTCCGCGAGCATTTCCTGCCAGTTGTCGGCCATGATTCATCAGGACAGCACCACGGCACCAACGGTCTCGCGGAACGTAATCGAGGCTTTCGTCTCGCCGTTCTTGGTTTCCGCCCGGCCAATAGGAGCAATGACGCACCAATTCACAACCTCAACGCCTTCGGTAGTCGAGAACGTTTGACCCCAATAGGTATCGGGATTGACCGTGGAGTCGGCAAGCTGCGCGGTCGCAGTTCCCTTGCGAATGCCTTTCGCCTGTGCGTATCCGGTCGTCTTGCTTTTTTCGTTCGTGCGCTCGAATTCGGCGTTGGCGCCACGGTCGTATTTGAAATCGTCAAGGATTACCACGCCGGACGTGCTAAGCGTCACTCGCCGTGTAAATCCAACTACTCCGCCGTCATTGATAATGTCAGACATATTTCCTTTCGATTACGAATTCCAGAGAACGCGAATTTTGATGGTGCCAGCGGGGCCGCTGCTGACTGTGTTGGCACCGACCGAGAGCGACGTAACGTCGGTCGCGATCGCCGTGATGTGATTCATCACGTTGGCCGCCAGCGTTTGATTGTTGCCCGTGCTGCCCGTGAATGTGACAACGCACGGCACGGTCGAAATGAGAGCCATCGAAACCAGTCCAGCGGACGGAATCGCCACGCTGACTGTGTTGGCGCTGCCACCATTGGCAGCCACTGTGGTATCGACTTCAAAGACGCTATCGCCAGTGAAGGACGCCGCGCTGTCGGCAATCGAACCGCTGGGAGTGGTTAGAACTTGTTGGAATGAATGAGTCATAATTTTTTAACTGGTTGGTAAAAATTCGGGACGAATGCGGAGGCACGTTTGAAAGCTCAGGGCTGAAACGTCGTGCAATTTATCGGCGTCGAAACTTTTCGAGCTTTGAATCTCAAACATTTCCTCGATTTCGTGGAATGTCATTAACTCGCTGATGTCGGAAACAAATAGCATCACGTATCGGCAGAGCGAACGCAGGGCCTTGTGTGTGGGTTCCGCGCCGTCCCTGCGCGTGACGATTTTCAGATACAACGTGCCGTCCCACAAATCGGGCAACCCGCTGGCTGCGTGATAATGTTTACGACCGCAACCCGCGCTGATGAACGACGGTTCGACGCGGGGAGTTTTGAGCGTGGCAATTTGGGTATTCCCGTCCTCGCCTTTGAACTCGATTTTGTAATCACGCTGCTTGGACACGTCGTTTACGCCCTTCGAACGCAGATAGGCGTTGACGCCCGCCTCAAGCTGGTCTTCGAACTGGAAAACTTCCATGGGTGGCACGGCTGGCATTACGCGGCCTCCCCCACCGGCGTCTTATGCGCCTGACGTTGAATTTTAATGCCGCGCGCCACGTCTTTGCTGTAACCGCTCACAATCAGCCGCAGGCGACGCCCAATGGCCTCGTAGCGCACTCGCAGTGCGCCTTGCACGAAATGAACGTCCTGCCCAATGCCGGGAGCGCGGTTAATCATCGTGATGGACGGGTGAGTCAAATCGCCATTGAAAAGGAATTCGCCTTTGGCACCCGCGAGGTGACGGTCAATCCAGCGGGAAAGTGCGCCGCCAAGAGCCTTAAACGATTTTCCCCACGCAGCCTTTCGGCGTCCGACGTGGCTTTTGATTCGATTCTTGTAGGCCGTGAAATTCTCGTAGCTCACCACATACGGCGCATACCAAGTGTTCGGGTCGTTCTGGCGTTTCAGATTGTAGGCACGGCCACGGTTATCGCGATTGCGGTTATGGAAGTTCGCCATTGGACCACCCGTGTTATCCAGATACGTCCATTTGATGTGCTTTCGTTCTCCGCCGGCGGTCGTCAGCCAGGCATCAACGTTGCTGTGCCCGTGTTCCAAAATCATGTCATCCAGAAAGTCGGCGTTGACGGGCTCAAAAAGCTTCATCATGTCGCGGTCAATTGCGGCCTCGCCTTGCTCGCGTGACTTGGGAGGCGTCAGGCGAATCACCTGCTTGAGAAATAACCGCGCTTCATCCTGAAAAACCATTGAGGCGTCACCGCCCTGCGACGCCAAAGCGTCATGCAGTTCCTCGATTCTCGAATTGAGCCTCGAAAAGTCTAAGTCGGTTGTGACAAATTCGGCCATTAGCTGACTTGTTTCAGGGCGTAGTGATTGACGACGGCGTATTGATCCGGCGTGGTGGCGACGATGCGGTATTCAACGTGCGCGATTTCGATGATTTCGGTATTCGCCGGCGGACGAATGTTCCCGGTGAACTGCGAGGTCCGAACCTCCATCGTGAAATCGAACGACAATTCAAAACCGTTCTCGACCATGCCAAGCTTGTCCACGATCGGCGTGCGTTGCCCGACGTATTCCTTGCCGGCGTAAACGAACGTCAGTTGCCCTTCCGGCTCAATTGCCAGAACATCGGCTTCACATTGTTCTTTGAACGTCATTCTGGTTTTATCTGCTCAAGAATTGCTGCCACGCGACGGTAAATCCGCTGCTAAAATTCCTTTTCATATTTCGCTTCCGTCTCTAGGTCCGTATTGAAATAGGAGATTTGGGGCACATCCTCAAATTCCACCGCAACTTCTGTGAGTCGGGGAACGCCATCCTTCAGCACTCCCGCCGCTCTGAACGTTTTTGAAACTTTGACTTTCATTCTGTTAAACAAAAAGTGCCGCCGCAGTTTAGGGCCACGGCGGCACTCCCCAAGGAACCGACAAATTACTTTTTCGCCGTCCTCACGTGTTCGGCGTGCTCAACGGTATTCACCGCTTTTCCGCCAACGATCTGGCCAACGATGCTGTTGATTTTGACTTCGATTTCGTCCCCGATTTTCGGCGGGTCCTGGTCGAACGCGGTAACGACATTGAACGTGCCGTGCTCTTTGTGCTCGACCGTCACAGAGCCACGCGCATAGTGCGCCTGCACCTTGGCCTTGACCGTAATCGGCTTGAACGGTTCGGGCTTCTTTTCCTCAGTTTTGGTTTCGTCGGCCATAAAATTAGCTTCCAATCACGACTTGAACCGCCTGGTCGAAACGACCGATTCCGAAGCCGGCGGATTTCTCGATGGAGAACAGAGTCTCGTTGTTGAAGAACTCGTTGTCCGAACCCTGCGCGAGCGCCTTCATGACGATGCCAGTTCCGACCGAAGCTTGCATTTCTCCGTAACCCGCCTCGTTCGCGCTGTCGGTCGTCAGTTCCTCGAACTGGCGAATCAGCGGTTTGAACGCGCCGTCGGTGCGGAACACGTAAAACTGAGTTGTGCCGGTCAAGCGCGGGTTCGGAACCACGCGAAACATCGGCGTTGCCTCGTTCGAGTTCTTGGCAAACTGAAGAGGATTGGTGTAACCCACACCGAGATACGAACCTTGAGTCGCCGCGGTGGCCGCGCCGGCCATGGCAACGTTTGTCATGATCACGAAGTTCTGCGCGAACTCATTGAGCGGCTGACCTTGATCGTCCTTGAACCCATACAGCGCATTCAACGCGAGCTGGATGCTGTAGGCCATCATCGCCGGGCTGGGATTCGTGGTCGAACCCGTGCCGACGTTCGTTCCGAGATACGTCGCCGCGGTCGCAATGCTCGGGGAAACGATATTGTTCAACGCCTGAGAGCCGATGGTATGGCTCGAACTCCAGAGCGGCTGACCGTCATAGGACGCAATCGTCTGGCTGCTGCTGCCGGGGATCGCGATCGTGGTCGACGTGCCGCCGTCGATGATCGCCGACATCACCAGCGCATCGTGAGCCAAAGCGCGTTGCGCAAAGTCGCCAATACGAGCCCGCACCTGTCCTGTTTTGTCACGGCGCAAATCCTTGTTTTTGAACCGCAGCGTCGCTTCAAAGTCGCGATTCGCGATCTGGACGAAAAGCTCTTTCAGGTTCTTGACCTGCTTGGCGCCGAGCCATTCGCGCATTGTCGGCGACATTCCGAGGCCGGCGTACGTCTCGATGTCCTGATTGGACTCGAAAGTATTGCTGAGGTCCGGAATCCACTTGGCGCCGGTGGTTTGTTCCAGCGCTTCGAAAAAGAATCCGAATACGCCGCGAACGCCAATTTTATCAAACTGTTGAGCTTGTGATGCTGGCATAAATTTTCAGAGTTAGGAGGCTGCTTGAACCGTCACATTGAATTCCACAACCACAACGCCGGTTGAAACCCAGCGCACGACGCGGCCAATGAGCGTGTTCGACGTCGACGTGTAGGTGAACGTCGCGCCGTCGCTCATGTAGACCGCCTTGTTGATGTCCGTAACCGCCGCGCTGGTGATCGCGCACTGGATGCGACCAGACTGGCGAACGGGAATCACCGCCGCGCCATCGGTGGCAACCGAGTTGTTGACGTGCTGTTCAGCGAATCCGCCAAACAGGTCGCCAGCCACAAGCTGGCGAGCGTAACCGCTGGCGAGACCTACCGCCGAACCGAGAAAGATTTCGGTGCTGGCTTTGATCGGCAGTGTGTTGGAGTTCCCGAATCCGGGAAGTTCGTAAGTGTTTTGTGCGTTGGCAGCGAGTTGTGACATAACAATTTCGGGTTAGTCGCGGGCGGTGATTTTGGTGTTGCCACGATTGCGCATATACGCGGCGTAGTTTTTGGCGCTGACGAAGTCGGCCTTTTCAGCCGCGGGCAACAGCGCGTAAGCCTCTTCGTATTTGCCGGCGGCAATCAGCGTCTTGGCTTGATCTTCGGAAGTGCCTCCGGCAGCAGGAGCCGGGGCGGGCTTGGCAGGCTGAGTGCCAATCGCAGCATTCGCGTCCAGAGCGATTTTGGACGCTTCGGCACCGATGATTTTTTTTCCCTCATCGGAGGTTGCCCAGGCTTTGATGGCCTCAGTTGTGGCCGTGCCGCAGATTTCCTTGACCCTCGCCTCGGTCAAAAGATTCCCGAGTTTTCCTTCCAGAGCGGTGACGGATGCCTGAAGGGTTTGAAGAGTGACTTGATTTTCGGCCATAGAAGCTTTGTTTTTATTTGCCTCCGCGATGAACGCAGACATTTGAGAATCGACTTCCGAGGCGCTTTCGGCCCCGATTGCTTTCATCACTTCCGCAGATATTTTTGCCAACATTGACTTGCGTATAAAACCCTATTGATTTTTAGTCAACAGTTATTTGAAAAAAAATTGGCACAAATTTTCAGCTTCCGTTTCGGCACTTGCGCTTCTTTTTTTGGACGCGCGCGGTGAAGCTTTCCTTGACGTTGAAAGTATTTGACGAGGCGAGCGAGTTCGGACGGGCAGGGGAGCGTGTGGCGAGTGAATGGGATCGAATCTGATTTCGACGCGCTCATTGTCCGTATTCAGAAATCAAATCGTCCAGTGTGGATACGCCATCCACGAGGCCCATGTTCACGGCTTTTTGACCAATCCACAAACTGCCGTCTGATACTTTTTCGATGTCCACTCCGGTGCGAGCGCGAACAACGGCGGCTTTGAAGCGGTCGAAGTAATCGCCCATCATGGATTTCAATTCCGCGATTTGATCGTCAGTGACCGGGCCAACGCCGATGGCTTTGTTTTTTCCCGTCTTGAGCACGGTGCGTTTGATTCCTTCGTTCTCCGCCGCGCGCGTGTCATCTTCAATCGCCATTACGACTCCAATGCTTCCGGTCATGCTGGCCTCGGTGGTGTAAACCGCGTCCGACTGCGATCCGATAAGATACGCGAGCGAGGCGCAGGTGCCTTCTACCAAAGTCAACACTGGCTTGGATTGTGCGCGAGCGCCGAAAACTTTTGACGCCATTTCGAATCCGCCGCTGACGGAACCGCCGGGAGAATCCACAACTTGAATCAATGCCTGAACGTCGTCGTCATCCAGGGCGTCGGAGAAATCCTGAGTGTATTCTCCCGGCGGTT
>Ga0207652_10001107_pt1 | contig 24316 bp, 17 predicted proteins | sample KBSC63BmetaG_FD_184334 | JGI IMG/M metagenome (GOLD analysis project Ga0207652, IMG submission 184334) | Corn rhizosphere microbial communities from Kellogg Biological Station, Michigan, USA - KBS C6-3B metaG (SPAdes) (version 2) | ecosystem: Host-associated > Plants > Roots > Rhizosphere ... | reverse complement strand
TCGTCGGTGAGCGGGACAATCCGCGATTGATCGAGCAAATTGGGGCACGGTTGGGTTGGCTGGTCCCGGGCAAGTACAAACCGGTACGCGCGACGCTCGTGGCGGCAGCACTGGTCGATGCCGCCCGCCGTGCCGAGCCCGGTATGCACATCATCGAATCGGATGACATTCAGCGAGTTCCCGTCAGCACTTAGCAAATACTCAACGCGAGAGACGCATGACCTCCGAGTCTACACCCCGTCGTGAATTCCTTGGGCAGATCGCGGCATCCGCCATGGTGCTCGCCGGTGCGGGCTGCGCGCCGCCGGTGACATCGGCGACTCCCGCGACAACCCCGGCAGGCGGGCCCGCGTCGACCGGCCGGTCGGTGCAGTGGGATGACTCGTGGTTCACGCGCCTCACAGCGAAGCACAAGGCGGTGTTCGACTCGCCGCAGATCGAGGATGGCTTGGTTCTGTCGAACGCGAGCTTCTATATCAGTGGCATGCGCGACGCAGCCGGCGCGGGCGAACACGACGTTCAGGCCGTCGTGGTGATTCGGCACGCCGCGATCCCGATGGCGTTCAACGACGCCATATGGCAGAAGTACGAGATCGGCAAGGACAAGAAGATCAAGGCTCCGGGCAGCGAGGAGTGGGCAACCCGGAATCCGTGGACCTCAGGTCGCCGCGGCGGCGCACCGGATTCGTCAGAGCCGCAGAGCAACTTCGCGTGGCTTGCGGCGCACGGACACGTTCTGCTTGCGTGCGATCGCGCGACGCGGAACTACGCCAACACGCTCGCGCGCAGCGCCAAACTCGACCAGAAGACCGTGTACGAAGACATCAAGGCGAACCTGGTTCCGGGATTCATTCTGCAGCCGACCGGTGTTTATGCCGTGCTGCGTGCGCAGGAAGCGGGCTGCGCCTACATCCGATCCACCTAGGTCGACGCACGCAGAGCGCGACCAGTGTGCCGGTCAGAGCGTTGACCGTCACGCAGGGCAACGACGCCGTTCACGATCACGGTGTCGATGCCGGTGGGATACTGGAACGGCTCCTCGAATGTCGCTTTGTCGGCGACGGTGGCCGGATTGAACACGACAATGTCTGCGGCCATGCCCGTCGCGATGCGACCGCGGTTGCGAAGATGGATTCGCGATGCGGGAAGCGCGGTCATCTTGTTGATCGCCTGCTGGAGCTCGAGCGCCTTTCTCTCTCGCACGTAGCGCGCGAGAATGCGCGGGAACGTGCCGAGGCCGCGCGGGTGTGGATGGCCGCGGCGCGTTGGCCCATCCACGGCGAATGCGCCTCCGTCGCTGCAGACCATTCCCTGTGGATGCGCGAGAATCCGATCGAGATTGTCTTCGCTCATCGCGAATCCCACCATCCCGACCGAGCCATGGCTGCGCTGAAGTAGCGCGACAGCCGTCGCATACGGATCCGCGCTGAGGCTTCCCGCATACTTCCCCATCCTCGCGCCCTCGGCCGCACGATCCCCGGAGGCCGAGACATTCGCGATCATGACGTTGTCCCAGCCGCCGATGAGCTCGACCTTGGCCAACGTCTCTCGCTTGATGCGATCGGCGGTCGAGGGATCGGCGAGGCGTTTCAGGAATGCGCCTGTGCTGTCGTCGCGACTCCAGACGGGGAAGAGATTCGAGAGTCCCGTCTGATAGGCGACGTACGGGTAACGGTCGAAGGCGGCATCGCAACCGGCGGCGCGCGCCGCGGCCACGCGAGCGAATGCCGTATCGAGTTTTGGCCAGTTCCGCGGGCCCTGGGTCTTCAGATGAGAGATTTGTAATGGGCATCCGGCGCCGCGCGCGACGGCGATCGCTTCGTCGATCGCTTCGATGAGCCGGTCGTCTTCGTTGCGCATGTGCGTCGCGTATGGAAGACGGCGCGCCGCGAGCGGCTTGCAGAGTGCGATCAGCTCGTCGAGCGGCGCGAATGCACCCGGCGTGTATTCCAATCCCGACGACGCGCCGCACGCGCCGTTCGCGATCGCGTCGCGAACCATGGCTGTCATACGTGCGAGCTCAGCGGACGTGGCCGGGCGATCCTTTCCGCCGATCACGACAGCGCGAACGGTACCGAGTCCGATCATCGACGCGACGTTGACCGATGGACGGAGCGTCTCGATCGCGGACCAGAGATCGGCAAAACGATCGTAGGAACGTTCCCCTTCACCGTTCGCGCCGGCCTCTCGCGGCGCGTGCGACGAGCCGTCCTGGCCGACGACGATCGTCGTAATGCCCTGTCGAACGAGCGACTCCGCTCGCGGATCCGACCACAGCGATCCATCGCCGTGCGAGTGGATGTCGATGAACCCCGGCGCGACGGCGTGTCCGCGCGCATCGATCTCGACTGCTCCACGCTGGGCGAGTCGTTTACCAACGGCGGAGATGGTGCCGTTGACCATCGCGACGTCGAGCTCGCGGCCGGGTCCGCCGAGGCCGTCGAACACGGTGCCGTTCCGAACGACGATGTCGACGTCGGCGCGTGAGCTCAGGAGAAGCGACGGTGCGCCCGCGAAGAGCGCGGCGGCACTCGTGGAGGTGCGGAGAAAATCGCGGCGTGTGGTCATGGTCGGGGAAAACGGTCCGAGAGAATTGCCCCTCGCACCGTCATCCCGCAACCATCACATCTCGCCGAAGATCAGAGTCGCTCGGACTCCGGTGCGGATGGATCGAGGGCCTCGCCTAACGGGTCGGCGTACGGCGGCCGATCGGCGTCCCCGGCGGGTGGCGCGTTCTCGATCCGCCCTTGCCGTGCGTGATCGAACCCGGCGCGTGCGAACTCGCGCACCGAGGCCCAGTCGCCGCCGCCAACGCGAATGTTCAGCCAGCCGTTCTCGAGCTCTTGCTCGATCTCCTCGAAACAGTGGTTGTCGTTGCAGTTGGCATCCGCGGCGTCCTGCCCCAGGCGATACGCGGGTCGCACTTGCTCGTACGAGCGATCGGCGAGGCGATTGACGCGTTCGAAATGAGAACGGAAAAACAAATCGTCGACAGGGAATGAGGACATTTGTCGCACCTCCGGCAAGCGACGAGGGCAAGAGTGGGACCGCTGTTCGAGGGACGTTCATCGCGCGACGTGCGCCTCGAAAGGCGATCAGCGGACTCGGGCAAGCTTAGCTCACGAACCGATTGTGATTGTTCTCCATTCGCGGTTCGCAGGCCCGTCGCTCGCATAGTGGCACGAGAAAATGCTCACAGATTCAGTGCCAGTCAGGTTCTCTTCGATCTGCGCTGCGGGTGTTGTCTTGACGACACCCGCAGTCGCGGACGAATGCCGCCGGGGCAGTGTCGCTGCGCGTTCCGTGTCGACGGAACAACGTGGATGGTGCCCGTCGGCGCCGAATCGTCGATGACGGATTCGGCGGCAAGTCGGTGTGGCTCACCGTTGGTGGCCCACTGAACAACTCCGCGTGCGAACGGGCAATCCCCACCACGCGCACACAATCCATCCCCGACCGAACGGAGGAATCAATCATGAAAGCAGCCATACTGACCACCGTCTTCACCTTCGTGCCCGCGATCGTCGTCGCGCAGCAAGCTGGAACGCCACCGACCCCGCCGCAGAGCAAGCCGCCCGTGACCACGCAGGTCGGCGGCGAGGTGCAGGCGAAGGCAAGCGCGCAGGGCGCGGCCGCGACGCCGTCGACCTACACGGCGGAGAGCAAGGCGAAGATCGATGCGGCATTCAAGGCAGTGAAGGACAAGAATCTGCCGGATGCTCCACTTCGCGAACGTCTTGCCGAAAGCCAGGCAAAGGGTGCGACAGAAGCGCAGGTCGTCGAGGCCGTGCAGGGTGTGCAGACGCGATTGGAAGCGTCGCAGGCGGCGCTGATGAAAGGCGGTCGCACACAACCCGAAGGAAATGAAATCGCGGCAGCAGCAGCGGCGATGGAGCACGGCGCGACTGCCGATCAAGTGTCCGGGCTCGTGAAGCACGCGCCCGCTGGCAGGTCGCTTGCCGTAGCGTTCAACGTGCTTGCCAAGCTTCAGGCGAATGGCGAGCCGATCGACGGCGCGCTCGCGAAGGTCACCGCGAAGCTCGATTCAGGTGCGACCGATGATGCCGTCGCGTCGCTGGCAGGCACTTCAGGTGCGCTCGGAGGCAAAAAGCCGTAGGCCTCTCACGGCTTCTTCGGCGTACCGCCTCCAACGCGGTATGGCATTCTCCCGCCATACCGCGTTGGTGCGTATAGAGGGCGGTCTGGGATAGTGGTGTGTAGAGGGAGCGGGAAAGGCGTGCGGCGTGCGGAGATGGGAGCGGGTTGATCGAAACGCGCGCGGCGAAAAACGGACCGCATCGTTCGCTCGCGTGCCTATTGTTCCATCATGCCAATCGGAACGCCGACATTGATCGGGCTGCCGTACGACGCCAGCTCGTCGTTTCTTCGCGGCCCGGCGGCTGCGCCGCCACAAATCCGCTCCGCGCTCGCGTCGCCGGCCGGAAATGACTGGAGTGAAGCAGGCATCGAGATCCGAGCGGGGCGGGAGTACGTCGACGCCGGCGACGTCGATCTATCAGACGAACCGGTAGCTCGCGCGTCGATCGAGCGCGCAATCGCCGACATCGTCGATCGCGGTGACCGGCCAATTTCACTCGGCGGCGATCACTCGGTGACATACCCGATTCTGCGTGCGGTCGCGCGCGTCACGCCACAGCTGACGCTCGTCCATGTCGACGCGCACCCGGACTTGTACGACGAGTTCGAGGGCGATCGATTTTCCCACGCATGCCCGTTCGCGCGGATTCTCGAGGAGAATCCCGGAATTCGGCTCGTGCAGATCGGCCTTCGCACGATGACCGGACATCAGCGCGAGCAGGCCAAGCGCTTCGGTGTCGATGTGATCGACATGCGATCGTGGTCGCAGGGACGCCGCCCGGCTTTGCGCGGTCCGATCTACGCGTCGATCGATGTCGACGGGTTGGATCCCGCGTTTGCACCGGGCGTTTCACACCGAGAGCCTGGTGGGCTCTCGGTGCGCGACGTCCTCGGCATTGTGCAGACGCTTCCCGGTCCGATCGTCGGCGCCGATGTCGTCGAGGTAAACCCGAGCGAGGATCCGACTGGCGTGACGTCGATCGTTGCGGCGAAGCTCGTCCGGGAACTGATCAGTCGGATGGTCGAGACGAGCGATTGATTCGCTACTCGTCGCGCAACGCAACCACCGGGTCCACGCGCGTCGCACGCATTGCAGGCAGTAGCGTCGCGAGCAGCGCGACACCGACCAACAATCCGGACACCAACACGAACGTCACGGGGTCAGTCGCGCTCACGCCGTACAGCTGCGTACTCAGCAAGCGCGTCAGGCCGAACGCGGCGAGAAGACCGATCACCACTCCCGCGCCAGCGAGCGCCATTCCCTGGCTGACCACGAGCCCCAGCACGCGCGATCGCGCCGCACCGAGCGCCATGCGAACCCCGAGCTCTCGCGTACGTTGCGCGACCGAGTAGCTCATGACGCCGTAGATCCCGATGGATGCCAACAGCAGCGCAATGCCCGAGAAGACGCCGAGAAGAATCATCGACAGCTTTCGCTGACCGACCGAGCTGTCGACGAGCTGCTCCATCGTCGAAACGTTCGCGATCGGCAGATTGCGATCGATGCTGTGAACGGCGTCGCGCGCCGCGGAAAGCACTGCGGTCGGATTCCCCTCGGTTCGCATCGCGACGACCATCTGCTGCCCGCCGCCCTGCGCGTATGGGAAGTAGTACTGGATGCGCGGCTCCGCATCGAGCGCTTCGTGGGCTGCATGCCCAACGACGCCGACAATCGTGATCCACGTCGAGTCGGTGCTTCCGCGCCGTGACCCGAACGTGATCCGCTTGCCGATCGGATCGGTGTTCGCGAAATACTTCTTCACGAACTGCTCGTCGATGATGACGACCGGCGGCGCCCCGTTGCGATCCTGGTCCGTGAACGCGCGGCCTCTCTTGAGCGGAATGCGCATCGCGTCGAAGAATTTCGGCGTAACGACGCGAAGATCTCCCCACGGACCGTTCTGCCCCGGCGGAACGATCAAGCCTTCGATGCTGAAGCTCGCGGTCGACCATCCGTTGCCGAATGGGATGACGGATGTCGTACCAGCCGCGCGCACGCCCGGCAGCGCATTCAGCCGCGGCATCAACTGCTCGGCGAACAGTTCAGTCGATGTGTCGGTCGGGTACTTCACCGCGGGAAGCGCAATGTTGAACACGAGGACGTTGTGCGCATCGAAGCCCGGGCTCACGCCCTCGAGACGCATCACGCTCTGGATCAACAACCCTGCGCCAATGAGCAGCGTGAGCGACAGCGCGACCTCGGCAACGACAAGGCCGCGACGCACATTACGGCCCGCGAGATCCGCGGCGCCGCTGCGCGTGCCATCCTTGAGCGTCTCCTGCAGATTCGTGCGAGATGTCTGAAGCGCGGGAGCCAAGCCAAAGACCAGGCCGGTGATGATCGATACGAGCAGTGTGAATAGCATCACGCTCGGATCGACCCCGATCTCTGACGCGCGCGGCAGGCTGGGGTTCAGCGCGACGAGCGACGATACGCTCCATTTCGCGAGCAGCAGCCCGAGGATGCCGCCGCCCAGTGCGAGCAGGATGCTTTCGGTCAACAACTGACGCACGAGCGACCTGCGATCGGCGCCGAGCGCGGAGCGAATCGCGATCTCTTTCATGCGAACCGCGGCGCGCGCGAGCAGCAGATTCGCGACGTTCGCGCACGCAATGAGCAGCACGAATCCCACAGCGCCGAGCAGCACGAGCAGCACGCCGCGAATTTTGCCGCTCGAGAGATCGTCGAGCGTCCGGAGCTTGAGCGTCCACGTGGGCGAGAAATTGTTCGGGTTCGCCTTTTTGAGATTGTCGGCGAACGTCTTCATCTCGGCCTGCGCACGCGCCACCGGAACGCCCGGCTTGAGCCGCGCAACGGAGTTCAGGAATTCGTTGGTGTAACCGTTGTTGAAGGCCGCAGCGGGGAGCGCGAGCGGGACAAAAAGGTCGGCGTTGCGTCTGAAGAAGCTGTAGAAGCCCTGTGGCATGACGCCGACGATCTGATACGACTCGCCATTGAGCTCGATCTTCTTGCCGACCGCCGATGGATCGGCCGCGAAGAGCCGCGTCCACACGCCGTTGCTCAGGACGACGACGTGCTCGTGCCCCGGCTCGTCGTCGTCTCGCGACAGCGTGCGTCCGTACAGCGGCTGAACGCCCAAGACGTGGAACCAGTCGCCGGAAACTCGGGCGCCCGGCACGCGTTCTGGATCGCCACTGCCGGTGAGATTGGCGCCGAATGGCGTCTCGACCGCGACCGATTCGAAGCTCGATGTCTTATCGCGATAGTCGCGAAAGCCGCGCGCCGAAACGGGCGCTTCCATGTTGTTGAGCGACGGATAGAAGTGCTCGATGGACACGAGTGCGCCCGGCGAGCGGTAGGGCAGCGCGCGGAGCAACACCGTGTTCACGACGCTGAAGATCGCCGTGTTCGCGCCGATTCCGAGCGCGAGTGTCACGAGAACGATGATCGTAAAGGCAGGTGCCTTCGCGAGACGTCGTGCGCTGTACTTGATGTCGCGGAGCAACGCGTCCATGAGCCGCTCGGGATCGAGAAGGAAGGTCGGTCAAACGCCCAGGCTTAGACAGGCGGCTGCGAAGAATGGTTGAGGAGGCCGACCATAGGCTGGTGCGATGGGACAGCCATCATAGATTGAGCCTCGTCTAAACCCAACGGCCTCATGCGCGCGCGAGTTTCCGTCTTCCTTGGTCTCATGATGCTTTCGAGCGCGGCCCACGCCCAAGGGCTTCGCGAGAAGATCGCCGCACTTTTCATCTTCACGTCGGGCCAGGACCCGCTCTTTCTGGCGGGAACGGCGGATCCGAACAATCCGGCGTCCATCCGCGTCCACGGCAGCCACTTCGTCCCGTCGGCCGTGTCGGAGAACGGCAGCATCATCGCCTTTCTGACGACGGCCATTGGCGGCAACGTGGCGAACGCGCCGATCGGCTCGACGAGCAGCGGCGAGACGTTTCGTTTCGAAGGCGGGGTGCCCGTCCGAACATCGACATCGTCCGGTCCCATCTTCGGCGAACGCGGTCAAACGATCGGCAAGGGCCGCACGATCGTCGGCATCAGTCGGACCTCGTCGCACCTGTCATCGCTTCGCGGTGTGAACCTCAACGACATCGAGGGCTTCTTCACTCACGAGAACGTCGACTTCGCCGGCTGCGACTCCACGCAAGGTGGTCTCAGCTGCAAGATGATGGGTGTGCCGCTGCTCGAGAACGACGTCATGCAGTTCAAGCTGAATCTCGACATCGGCGTCAACGTCACGCCGATCTACGCGACGTACGGCGTGACGGACAACTTCGACGTCAGCGTCATCGTTCCGATCGTGTCGACGTCGCTGCATGGAGCGAGCAGCGCGCAGATCATTCCGTTCGGCGGACCGACGGCTGCGCATTTCTTCGCCGGCACGCCGACGAATCCCGTGCTCGGCGCGACTCGCAATGTCGATGGCACTTCGACGGGTCTCGGCGACGTGGCGGTTCGCGCGAAGCTCAACATCCACCAGTCGCCGGTGAGTGCGGTCGCGTTGCTCGGTGAAGCTCGATTCGCCACAGCCGATGCAGACCAACTGCTCGGCGCCGGCAGCTTCTCGTCGCGCGGGCTCGCCATCGTGTCGGCGACCTTCGGAGCGTTCTCGCCGCACTTCAACACCGGATATGTCTATCGCGCGGGGCCGGACCAGAATCACGCGATCCTCGGAACGCTCGGCTTCGATGATCTCATCGCGCAACACGTGACGCTCGCGGCAGATCTCGTGAGCGAAATGCAAGTCGGGAAATCGAAGCTCACGCTTCCGACGCCGGTCCACTACGACTATCCGTTTCAGCGCACGATCGATCCGACGTCGATTCCGGATATTGCCGACAATGTCGTGAATGGCTCGTTCGGATTTCAGTTCGCGTTGCCGTCGGGCTTCACGCTCGTGACGAACGCGCTCTTTCCGTTGAACCGCGGTGGTTTGCGCGCGAACGCGACATATACGGCCGGTTTCGAATTCGCGTTTTAATCACGGATCGACACGGGCACTGACGGATCGGCACGGAACTGCGAAAACACTTTTCTTGAAAACGGCCGCTCGAACGCCACGACTTCGCGTCCCGAGCGGCTTTTGTCAAAAATCTTCGGCGTTCCGTGCCCTTCAGTCTGTGTCCGTGCCAATCCGTGATGAGCTGTTTCCAAAGTTCACCGGACTGACGTCAGCTTCCACACACCACTGTCGTGGCGGAAGCTCGCCTGAAAGCTCACGGACTGCTGGTCGGTTTTACCACCGGTCGTAACGTAGTCGTAGGTGCCGGTGAGCTTCGCGTCCGCCGATTCACCGTGAATATCGAGACTACTGACGGTGAAGTGCGCGCGGATCGATCGCAGCGTCTTGAAGAATTCGCCGAAGCCGTCGAGCTGCTGCTGCGTTGCACCCGGATACGCGCGACGCACCTCGGCGATGTCTCTCGTTTCGATGGCGCGCGCGTAGTTGGCAACGACCGCATAAATCTCGACCGACGGATTCACGACAACTTTCGGCGGCGGCTGCGACACGACCGGTTGCGTCGTGACCGGCTGCACCGGCGCGCTTTGTGAAACCGGCGGAGTCGTGGGGGCCTTCGGCGGCGGGACATCAGTCACGTGCGTTTTGGCCGCCGCCACACTCGCTGCTGCAGCGGCTTGAGCCCGCGCATCGCGCTCGGCGATCGTCCACGCCGCCGTGGCTTGATTCAAATGCGCCGCCGCTTCGGTGATCTTGCCCTGCTGTGTTGCGGTGATGGCCGCCGAGTTGTGATCGTCTCCAGCGCGCAACTGATCGACAGTTGCGCCAGCTTCGCTTGCGCGACGACGCTGGTCCGCGGCGGCTGCCTGCAATGATCGCAATAGCGCCAGCTCGTCACTGCTCGGCGAAGTGGCTTTTGGCGGCGACTTCGTCTGCGTCGCTTTGCTGGCGACGGCTGTGGGCGGCGCTGCCTCGCGTGATGCCGTCGGGGTTGGTTTGGGATCGGGAGCGGGCGCTCCACTCGGAACGGTCTGCGACGGCTGCGCGGGCGCCGGCGGAGTCGCCACTTGGGGCGCCGCAACCTGCGGTGGCGGCTCGCTCGCTTTCGTACCCGGTCGCATACCGAAGTAGGCAATGACGCCGGCCACGACCAGTGTCGCAACGCTGCCGCCGATCACGACGCCGGGATTGCGCCGGTAGACCGGAAGCTTCTGCGTTGGACGCGTCGACAGGCGCGTGGCGATGACGGATTGGAGCGAGACCGACTTTGGGTGCGTCGGGTCGCGACCGATGCTCGCGCCCGCTTCGGTGAGGGCGTTCGCCATCTCGATCGCGCTCGGAAAGCGAGCCGCGGGATCCTTCGCGAGCGCGCGCATCGCGATCGTGTTGAGCGCGGCGGGAACTGCCGGAGACACGGAGAAGATGTCCGGCGGCGTCGCGCTGACGATTTTGTAGAAGACGCTCTGTAGACTCTCGCCCTCGAACGGCTTCTTACCGGTCAGTAGCTCGTAGAGCACCGCGCCGACGGAGAAGATGTCCGTTGCCGGCGAGATCGTTCCGCTCGTGATTTGCTCGGGCGCCATGTACGCCGGTGTTCCCACCATCAGACCGGTGCGCGTCATCTTGGACGACTGCAGGTGCGCGATTCCAAAGTCCATGATGCGGGCGCGTCCCTCTTCGTCCACGCGGATGTTCGCGGGTTTGATGTCGCGATGAACAATGCCGCGTTTGTGCGCGTAGCCGAGCCCATTCAGGACATCGACGACGATCTCGATCTTCTGCGCGACCGTGATGGGCGCGCGTCGGGCGAGGATGGCCTCGAGGTCTTCGCCGCTCACGAACTCCATGGCGATGTAGAGGTGTCCGTCTACCTCGCCGAAGTCGTATACCGTGACGACGTTGGGATGCTGCAGCGATCCGGCGGCCTGCGCTTCGCGCAGGAATCGGCTGCGCAGCTCGTCGTCGCGGGCGAGCGCGTCGGACATCACCTTGATGGCCACCGACCGATTCAACATCGGATCGAGCGCGCGATAGACGACGCCCATCGCTCCCTCGCCGATCTGCTCGAGGACGCGGTATTTCCCGACTTCGGTGATACCGTCTGAGGCCATTGCTTATTACGAGCTCGTAGGTGCCGACAAGGGGCGTATATATACGTGTGGGTCGGTCAACGGCAACCAAAATCTCAGTTTGCGCCGTTAACCCGTACATCATACGATGCGGCCATGTCGGCCCATTTAGGACAGCTTTTTTTCGCGGCGGCTGTGCAGGACTCTTCGCTCGGGATGACACTTAAAAACACCGCGGCGCCGCCCGACCGAAGTCGAACGACGCCGCGCATCCCGCCCCCACGACGGGATTTCTTACATGCGAGGCCGACCGCGCATTCCGCCCGGACCGCGCGGAACCATAATGCCGCCCGGGAAAGTTGCCGCGCCGCCACCGATCGGAACGCCCGTAGACGGCCGACGCGGTGCACCACGCGGATCGCAGTGGTCGTCATCGCCGATTCCGCCACGCATCACGGCGCCAAAGATTCCGCCCAGCACGCCGCCGGCACCGCCAGCCCCGTCGCCGGGAATCGGCGCTGCGCCTGGATACGAGATCGTCGGAGTCGGCGAGGGCCGCGCGAGCGGCGGAGCCGCATCAGTGCTCGGCGTCTCGGACGGAGCCGGAGCCGACGCCATCACCGTGACCTGCGGAATATCGCTCTTGATCTCCGCGGCCTTCACCGGCGTGACAGACGCCTTCACCGTCGGATGCTCCGTACGGATCACCTTGGGTCCGTTCGGGGCCTTCTTCGGCTTGAGCGCGAGCTCTTGGTGGCTCTTTGGTGAGATTTCATCGGGACTGATCCGAATGTTCTGAGTGGCAGTCGCCAACTGCAGATCACGCTTCAGATCGTCGGACATGGAGGTACGAGTACGCGGCGAGCCTTTGCAGGCGACCGCAGCGATCGCAACCGGGACCACTGTCCACTGAATGACCTTACGCACTTGTCCCCCCTCGGTCGAAAGCCGCGCATCTCTGCGCGCGACTGGCAATCATCGCATCCGGCACGCCACGGGCCAGAAATTAAGGCCAAAACTGTGCGGTTTATCACTGACCGCGTCATCTTGGTGGGACGGCGACGTCCGAAAAACCGGACGAGTGTCAATCGACAGCAACTGCTCAGCGAGTACAGACACTCCGAGATCGTCGTTCCCTGACAATCAGTGCCCGCAAGATTCGGTTCCGTGCGCGCTCAATCGTGGGTGCATCGAGGCGCGAGGTCAAGAACACCTTTCTGAACGGTGACGCGCTCCACGTCGGCAGGGTTTGGCGACACAGCCCGCACTCTCGGAGCGACGTGATGCGCCACTCTACGCTTCTCCTCGCCAGCCTGCTCGCCGCTGCGCTTGTCTCCTCTGGATGCCACGACATCTCCGCGCCCGGCGACCGCTCGGCGCTCGAGGCGAGCCGACAGAAGTGGGCGCACACCGGACTCAGAGATTACACGTTCACGCTCCGGATGGACTGCTTCTGCGCCATCAACGGACCGGTCCGGGTGCTCGTGGTTGCGGATTCGGTGCGTCAGGTGACGATGGATTCCACGGGCGAGCTCCTCAACGCTCCGTGGATTCCCACCATCAACAAGCTGTTCGATTTCATCGATCAGCAAATCGCGCGACCAGCGGCCGTGCTGCAGGTGACGTACGATCCCGCGCTCGGCTATCCGACCAAGATCGTCGCGGATCCGATTGCGAACGCGGTCGACGACGAGGTGACGTATACCGTCAGCAACGTTGCAGCCTTGTCCGTGCTTCGTTAGGGAACCGCGCCAGCCGCACCGGCCCGGCGTGGATCTGCCCCCGCCGTGACGCGACCTTTCTCGATTTTGACCGCCGCGCCGTAGCCCTCGCGAAGCTCGCCGGCCAGCGAGACGATCTGCGTCCGATAGCCGAGTGCTTCGAGTCGCTTCATGACCTCGGGCGAGAAGCCGTCTTCCATCTGAATCGTCGCGCCGGCGGGCACCGGTCGCGCGCCACCACGACCACCGCCACCAAACCCGCCGCCGATGAGAAAGCGCGGCATCTCGAGCGCCGCCTGCGGATCGAGATGATCATCGATCATGCCCTCGAGCGTTTGATACACAGCCGACGTGATCCACGCATTTCCAGCTGCGCCGAGCGCCATCGTTGGATGCGCCGAGCGGCCGGATCCTTCGAAGACGATCGTGGGTGCGATCGTGCTGCCATGCCGCGCGAACGGAAGCCTCGCTCCGTACGCGTTCGGATCGCTTCCGTACGATCCCAACTTGTCGTTGTACAAGAACCCTAAACCCGGCGAGACATAGAAGTTTCCGCCCCATGTGCCGAGCGTCTGGGTCGTCGCGACGACGTTGCCGTCGGCATCGGCGACGGCGAATGCCGTAGTTCCCGCGGACCGGCACGTCGGCGACTGGTCGGCGCCGTAGCCGTGCGCGATGCACTCGGGGTCGCGCGTGAGCCCGAGCTTCGTCGCCGCTTTCTTGTCGGGCGACGCGCAGGTAAGCGTGTCGCCGCGAAGTGCCGCGAGGTTGACGGCCTTGTTCGGATCGAAGCAGCCCCACCGAATGCGCGCCGTGTCCTTGTTCGTGAACGGCTCGGTGTTGGTCGGCCACAAGCTCGGATCGGCGATTCGATTTCTCGTGGACGGAACGAGCTGCCACGCGCTGATCATCGCGTGCAGCGTGCCGGCGTCGTCGGTGTACGGCTTCGGCGACGGATATTGCTCGAGCAAATTCATTTTCGCCGCGAGCTCAGCGCCGCCCGACACCGGAGGGGCGCTCGAGTAGAACGTGTATCCGCGATAAGTCCCCGCGACTGGATCGCGCTCGGCGGCGAAATAGCGCGCCATGTCGCTCAGCTTCATGGCGTTGCCCTTCGAGTGCAGATCGGTCACCATGCGGCGCGCGATCTCACCCTTGTAGAACGCATCCGCTCCGCCCTTTGCGATTTGCTCGAGCGTCCACGCGAGGTCCGGATTCTTCAGCGTATCGCCGGCATGCAACGGCTGATCGTCGCGGAAGAAGAGCGCGCGGCTGCCCTCGTATTTGAGGAACTGCTCCCGCTCAGTCGCGAGCGTCGTCGCGAGACCTTCGCTCACGACATAGCCATCGCGTGCCGCATGAATCGCCGGCTGAAGCAAGTCGGACCACGCGAGCTTCTTGCTGCCGTACTTCTGCCACGCGAGATACATCGCCGCGACCGTGCCCGGCACGTTCACCACCGCGGGACCGCCATCGGGCAGACGTCCATTCTGGAGCAACGACGTGTTCGACAGTCCCGCATCTTCGGGCACGCGCGACATGAACTCGATCAACTGCGGCTTGTCCATTCCTTTGAGATACACGAGCATCTGCCCGTATCCGCCAGGACCGCTCGCATCAGGCTCGACGACGGCGAGCGCGAACGAAACGGCGACTGCTGCGTCGACGACGTTTCCGCCTTTGGCGAGCATCTCGACACCGGCAGCCGTTGCGACTGGATGCGCGCTCGATACCGCGGCCCGACCAGTTGCTGCCTGACGATACGGTGGGTGCTCGCGCAGCAGATCGTGAAGCACCGACTTGAGCTCATCGTCGGTCTTCGCGGCAACAGCGCGCGGTCGATATTTCGCCTTGAGCGCATCCCACTGTGTGCGACGCGCCGCTGCGTCGGGCGTGGAGTAGTACAGCTTCGCAGTACGATTCCACAGCTGATCGAACGCGTCGGCATTCAAACGCGCACGCTCGATCGCGGCGGCGCCACCCGGCTGCTGTGCCAGTTGCTGATCGGGAACCGACGGTGCGTCGATCGTCCACAAGCGGCCAGCATTGCTTGAAAGAAGATCAGCCTCGCGGTCGCCGGTGCGATCCGGATCGCCGTTGTAGGCGACAGGCGGAATCGCGTCCGGTTCGATGTCGGCCAACGCCATCGTCTTTCCTTCAGGATTCCACGCCGACTCGGCGTGATGCGCGCTGACGAGATTCACATAACGACCATCGACCGGCGTCACGTACACCGCGCCGCGTGCGCCCGATGCGGTCCAGCTCAAGCGATCGCCGTTCGGCGACCACGCCGGCCGTTCGACGCGCGCGTCGGTGAGCACGACAGTGTCGCGTCCGTTCTCGAGATATCGCGCGTGCAGCTTTCGCGTGCCGTCCGCGATCGAGACGTATGCGAGCCGCGATCCGTCCGGCGAGATCGCCGGCCACTCTTCAGCGGCGCGGTCCTTCGTGAGTCGCGACTCCGTGCCATTCGGCAGTCGAACCCAGAGCGCCGCCGCGCCAAGTCGTCCACGGACGAAGATGATGCGGCCGTCGCGGCCGACGGACGGTTGCGCGTCCGGCAGCGGCGATGTGGTCAACTGCTCGGGCTCGCCCGCACCGCTCGAACCAACAGCGACACGCCAGAGATCGAAGTTGCCGGAGCGATCGGAGGAGAACACGATCGACGAACCATCGGCGCTCCATGACGGCTCACGATCCCACGCCGGTCCCGACGTGAGCTGCGTCCACTGTCCGGCTTTGGATATCACCCACAGGTCTCCGCGAACGCTGACGGCGAGCCGACCGTCGCGCGCGTACGCCGGATTGTGAGCGCCAACACCCTGAGTCGAATCGGGCGTTGTCGCGGCCTGGAGCAGAAATACGATGGTGGGAAGCAGCAGCATCAGAGAAACTCCACGGAGTATTTCAGGTCGTCGCCTAGGATCAGCGGCGGTTCTTTCGACTTTTCGCGGGCGATTTCTTCACAGCTCGAGCGCCCGTTCCACTCTTCGATTTCTTCGCGACCGCTTTCGGAGTCGCCTTCTTCGCCTTCGATTTCTTCGGAAGCGACGCGACGTAGGCGGCGCCCCGCTCAATCCAACGGCGCAGCTCGGCCGTGCCCATCTCACTCGCGGGTGGAGCCTCGACGTACTCGCGCATGGCCCGTCCCGGCGACGGCTCGAAGAGCTTGGTATTCGGAAGCGAGAGAAATGCCGAGCGATCTGCGTCCGAGAGCCGCACCATGATGCGGCTCTGAAAAACGCACGCGAGCATGTTGCCGTTGAGGAACACACTCGGGTAGCTGAACATCGTGCGACGTTCGAGGGCGCTCACACCACTCGTCGCCGCCTGGAAGCGCTCGACGGTTTCCGGCGGCGCCCTGGTGAACGCCGGCATTTTACGCATTCAGGAGCTCACGTCCCGGGGACCCGGAATCTGCTCCATGTGCTGTGTCCGGATCAACGGGGCTGCTGGCGTTGCGCCACGGCCATCTAGCACGGATCGGCACGGGCACAGGCGGACGGACACGGAAATGCGAAACAGCAGATCCTTTACAAAGGCCGCTCGGGATGCCACGTCGTGGCGTCCCGAGCGGCTGTTTCAATGAAAGGGGGTTCCGCTGCTCCGTACGAATCCGTCAGCGTCCGTGTCGATCCGTGATGGATCCTCAGTCGGCTCGCATCGCGGTACTCGGATCGACCCTTGCTGCCCGAAGAGCCGGAATCCAGCTCGCCGACACCGCAACTGCAACGAGCACGACCGCGACGGCCGTGAAGACCACAGGGTCCTTCGGCGAGACGTTGAACAAGAGCGGCGCGATCCATCGGCCCGCGAGGAGCGACGCCACAGTGCCGATGGCGACGCCGGCGACGATCACACGAACTCCGTCGACGACGATCAGCCGAACGACGTCGGCGACCTGCGCGCCGAGTGCGATTCGTACGCCCATCTCGTGCGTTCGTTGCTTCACGACATATGAGACGACGCTGTACAGACCAATCGCGGCCAGCGTCAGCGCGAGAATGCCGAATGCAACGAACATCGTCGCGCCGAGCCGCCACGAGCGAGTCACCGGCTCGAGCACGTGCGTGAGCGGCGTCGCCACGACATATGCTGCGCCGGGCATCAGTCGTTGCAGATCGCGGCGCAGCGCGTCGGTCTGCAGCACAGCGGACCCGCGCACTCGCACGATGAAGTTCGCGTCCCCTTCGTCGGACTGCTGCGGAGGCAGATAGAAGATTGGATCCGGCGATGCAGCCAAGTCGCCCAGCTTGATGTTTTCCGCGACGCCGACGACGGTGCGGCACGGCATGGTATCAGCGCTCACGCGCATGCAGCGTCCGAGCGGATCGAGATTCGGCCAGGCCTGACGAGCAAGCTCCTCGCTCACGATGGCGACGCGCGGCGCAGCGGCATCATCGCTCGCGGAGAAGGCACGTCCGCGCACGATGCGCGTTCGCATCGTTGCGAAATAGTCGGGCGATGCCACCTGCATGATGCCGTCTTTGATCTCGCGAGTGGAGTCGGCGCCCGCGAAAACTTCATCGCCGAAGGTGCGCCCACGCGGCACCGTGACAATGAGCGACGCGTTTTCGACCGACGAGTTGTGCTGCGCGCGATCGAGAAGTGACCGGATCAGGTGTACCTGTTGCGTCGAATCCAGCTTCGTGCCGCGCAGGTGTGGTTCGACCCACACCAGTTGATCAGGCTCGAAGCCGAGATGGAGCGAGTCGGCATTCCGCACGCTTCGCACGAAGAGGCCGGCGCCGACCAGGAGCACGACCGACAGCGCGGCCTGCACGACGAGCAGCGTGGTTCGTACAGTGGAGCGGCGGCCGTGACCCTCGCGTGAGCCGGCTTTGAGCGCTGTCGCGACGTCCGTTCGGCCAGCCTGCGCGATCGGCGCGAATCCGGCGAGAAGGCCAGTCGCGATCGCGCAGACTGCCGCGAAGGCAAGAATACGCGGATCAGCGATCGTGCTCGGAAGCTCGACGTCTCGAAGCAGCGCCGAACGCAGGGCCTGCCCGCCCCATTGCGCGACTGCCAGTCCTGCCACACCGCCGAAGAACGCGAGCAGCATGCTCTCGATGAAGAGCTGCGCGGTGAGACGCGCCCGGCTGACGCCGAGTGCCATGCGCACTGCGATCTCGCGGCGCCGGCTGAAGGCGCGTGATAGCAGCAGGTTGCTCACGTTGGCGCATGCGATCAAGAGAACGATCGTCGCGACGCCGAGCAGCCATGTTGCCACTTTCGAGTCTGCTGATGCCTGGGGTCCGCGCTCGAGATTGATTGGCGCGGCGATCGCGCGAGGTCGTGCAACGTTGATCGACGGCGTTTTGGGATTCCCCGCCACCTGCAACCGATAGCTCTCGACGAACGCGCGCGAGAGATCGGCGGTCGCTGCGTCCGCGGAAATGTCGGCACGCCGGCGGCCGATGAGCTCGAGCCAGTAGACGTTGTACGCCGTGCGGTACTTCTGCCAACCGCTCGCCGAAAAGGAAACCACCGCGGCGGCATTGATTGGAATGAAGGCACTCGGCTCCGCGATCTCCGCGGCGGCAAACCCATGCGGCGCGACACCAATGATCGTGAACGTCGACGGGCCAATCGTCACCGACTTGCCGATGACGTTGTTCGATCCGCCGTACTCGGACTGCCAGTAGCGATACCCGAGGACCACGACTGGATTCGCGGATGGCGTGTCGTCGTCGGCAGTGAAGAATCGTCCGATTACCGGACGCGCCGTGAACAGCTTCCAGAGGTCCGCGCTCGACGCGCCGATGAACAGCTCGCGCGCTGCTTCACCTGTTCCGACGGCCAGCCGTCGATTCGAGAACGGTACCAGGACCTCCATTGAGCGGGCACTGCGTGAGAGATCTGTGAAGGTCTGATACGCTGTGCCTCTCCCCACGAACTCTTTCCCGTCGCGGCCCGTTCGACCGAAGTAGATACGATGCACGCGCTCCGGCGCGATCAAGTACGCCGGCGGGCGAAACAAGAGCCGGTCGACGATGCCGAACATCGCTGCGTTCGCGCCGATGCCAAGTCCGAGCGTGATGATGACGCCCGCGGTGAAGCCCGGCTTCAGCTCGAGGCCGCGCACCGCGTAACGCAGCTCCTGCGAGAATGCGGACCACCACGCGGCTCGTCGCTCAGATCCGAGTCGTGCGCGGTCGATGGTTGCGAGCCGGTCGCGCGTTAGAGCGACGTCGCCGAAGCGCCGCTCCGTTTCTCGACGAGCCTCCTCTGGCGTCATGCCGCCGTTCACGAGCTCCTTCATCGACATCTCGAAGTGGAAGCGAAGCTCGTCATCGACAGCGCGGTCCACGGCGGTGCCAGGTCGTTCGATGCGCATCAAGCGCTTGATTCCTCGAAATCGCGGCATGGGAAACTCCTGGCTCAAGTTGCTCGAAGGACTTGGGAGACGGCGCTGGCGTAGTCGTTCCATGCGGCCGTCTCTTCGCGAAGCTGTTTCTTCCCGCGCGTTGTGAGCTCGTAGTACTTCGCTCGGCGGTTGTTCTCAGAGACGCCCCATTCCGCTTCGAGCCAGCCGCGCTTTTCCATGCGGTGCAGTGCGGTGTAGAGCGCGCCCTCTTCGATTTGAAGCCGGTCCGCGGTGGTCTGTCGGATCCACGATGCGACGGCGTAGCCGTGGCGTGGTCCCCAGGTGAGCGCTTTGAGGATCAGCAGGTCGAGCGTTCCTTGGAGGAGATCGAGGTCGGGCGTCGGCACGGTGTGGCCCCTGAAATGTTGATGGGAGAGCTCCCCTGAATATTTCAGGGAAAGCACGCGATGTCTAGATGGTGGGGGACGGGCGACGGGCGACGGGCGATGAACGACGGAACTCGCGAGAGGGGAAGGCGAGCGGCGATCGGAACGCCGAGCGAGAAGCGGGAGCGGCGACCGTCGTAACGACGGAACGCCGCACGCCGACGCGTTCCGCCGCACGACACGCCGCTCGCCTATCGCCGCTCGTGAGTTCTGGTGTTCCGCCGGTCGCCGGTCGCCGGTCGCCGGTCGCCGGTCGCCGGTCGCCCGTCGCCCGTCCCCCTACCTTTCGATATGCCCGAGCTACCGGACATCACTGTCTACGTCGAAGCGCTCGAACGACGGGTCGTGGGGCAGCCGCTCGTCGAAGCGCGGCTCAACACGCCCTTCCTGCTGCGAAGCGTGGATCCGCCGCTCGACGAGCTCGTCGGCAAACGCGTTCAGTCGGTCAGTCGGTTGGGAAAGCGCATCGTGTTCGAGATGGAAGGCGATCTGTACATGGTCCTCCACCTCATGATCGCGGGCCGTCTTCACTGGAAGCCGCTGAGCGCGAAGCATGTCCGCGCCGATCTTGCCGAATTCGACTTTCCGAACGGCAGACTGACGCTGACCGAAGCCGGAACCAAGCGCCGCGCGTCGCTCTACCTTCTGCGCGGATCCGCGGGGCTCGCTGAGTTTCGCCGCGGCGGCCTCGAAGTGCTGAGCGCGACACTCGACGAATTCGCCGCGCGGCTTCGGTCGGAGAGTCACACGGTGAAGCGTTCGCTGACCGATCCACGGCTCTTCAGTGGCATCGGAAACGCGTATTCCGACGAGATTCTTCACCGCGCACGAATGTCGCCAGTGAAGCTCACTGGCCGACTCACTGACGACGAGATCGCCACGCTGTTCGATGCGACGCGTTCGACGCTCGTCGAGTGGACCGATCGTCTGCGCGCCGAATCGCGCGACTCGTTTCCCGAGAAAGTCACGGCGTTTCGACCCGAGATGGCCGTGCACGGGAAATACCAGCAGCCCTGTCCGGTGTGCGGAACGCCAGTCCAGCGAATTCGGTACGCCGACAACGAGACCAACTACTGCGCGCGCTGTCAGACCGAAGGCCGATTGCTCGCCGATCGCGCGCTTTCGCGTTTACTCAAACAGGACTGGCCAAAGAGCGTCGATGAATTGATGTGAGCCGGTGTCCCGACTCGCATCAAATCGTCATCGCGCCTTCACACACGAGCACGGTCTTGCCGCCGACGCGCGCAGCGGTCACCCGGCCGCCGCGTTTGTCCGCTTCAACCTCGAGAATGCTCGGCCGGCGCATCTCGAAACCCTGTTCGACGACCCAGCGCAATGTGCCGTCGGGACGCGGGTCGCGGTCGGCGAGATAGCCGCCGAGTGCGACGCAAGCGCTACCGGTTGCGGGGTCTTCGACGATGCCGCTGCCCGGCGCGTACATGCGGGCGCGCACGTCATTTCCCGGCAGCTCGGCGTCCATCGCGAACACCATCACCTTGTTCGTGATGTATGCACCAAGCGTAGATTCCCAAAGATCGAGCTTGAGTCTCGATTGCGCGACCGCGCTTCGATCGCGGACCGGGATGAAGAGAAAGGGCGTTCCGCACGACACCGTTTGAGACGACATCTCGCCGTCGAGGACGTCGCCGGGCGCGAGCGAGAGCATTGCGGCGAGTGCAGCCTTGGATGGCGGCGGCGGACCGACCTCAGGCAACTTGGCCGCCGAGAGCTGCGCGAACGTCGGCTTGCCGTCCGATGCGCGAATGACCACGGGCACCGGGCCCACGCCTTCCTCGAAGACGATGCGTGTTTCCGGACCCGTCAGTCGGATGGCGCCAATGCTCGCCAACACGTGCGCCGTTCCAACGGTCGGGTGTCCAGCGAACTGCAACTCGCCTCCTGGCGTGAAGATGCGCACGCGCGCAGTATGGCTCGGGTCGTCAGGCGGCAGCACGAACGTCGTCTCGGAATAGTTGAACTCCCGTGCGATCTGTGGCATGAGGTCGGCAGCGATGTCGCGGGCATCGGGAAATACGGCGAGCTGATTGCCACCGAAGCGCCGATCGGTGAAGACGTCGGCAGTGAGATAGCGGGCGTTCATGTAGGGAAAGTGTACTGGAGTGTGGGGGTTGGAACGCCCAATCGCGCTGGCGTGTCTCAACCTTGGTGGTGCGCGCGTCGTAGTTTATACGGGGCAGGTCGTGGCGAGCTATCTGCTGTCATAAGAAACGTTGGAGTCGATTTGATGCGCTGATTGCATGTCGAGATAGCTCCACCCAATTCGCGACCATTTCCGGTCATTCCGGTCTTCCCACTCGCCGCCAGCCGATAGTTGTCCATGTTCGACGGGCTTTTCCACTTCCTGTTCAAATACAGGCCGACCGAGTTTGCGAACGGAGATCTGGCGTTCGGCGCGCCGTTCTCTGTCGTGGTGTTGCTGATTGCTGCAGCAGCGATCGCCATTCCCGCAATTCTGAGTTACGCGGGCGTGCGCGGTCGCGCGACGAAACGCGATCGATTCGTGCTGGGCGCGCTGCGGATCGCCGCACTCGCGGTGTTGGTGGTCTGCTTGTTCCGGCCGATGCTGCTCTTGTCCGCTGCCGTGCCGCAGAAGAATTACGTCGGCGTTCTGGTCGATGATTCGCGCAGCATGCGCATTGCCGACCGCGATGCAAAACCGCGCAGCGATTGGGTCGAGCACGCGTTCGGCGGTCCGGACAGCAGCCTGCTCAAGGCGCTTCGGCAGAAGTTCATCGTGCGGATGTTCCGCTTCTCAGCGGCTACGCAACGAATCGATAGCGCAGCGGAAGTCAGGTTCGACGGTGGTGAAACGCACGTTGGGACCGCAATCGAGCAAGCGCGCCAAGAGCTCGACGGTGTTCCGCTCTCCGGCCTCGTCGTACTGAGCGATGGTGCGGACAACTCACATGCGCCGATCAGTGAAGAGCTGCTGTCGCTCCGCGCGAAGTCGGTTCCGATTTTCGCGGTCGGGTTGGGTGCGCCGAAGTTCGACAAGGATATCGAGATCAAGCGCGTGGAAGCCGCGCATTCCGTTCTGAAGGGCGGTGCGCTCGTCGCGGACCTTCTCATCAAACAGCACGGCTACGCCGGACAGAAAGTGCCGCTCGTCGTCGAGGACGCCGGCCGGATCGTCTCTCGCGATTCGATTACGCTGCCCGCGGATGACGACGTCTCGCCACGGCGCGTGACGGTCGTCGCGAATGACGCCGGTCCGCGCCAATTCACCTTCCGCATTCCGGCGCAGCCCGGTGAGCAGGTCGAGCAGAACAACTCGCAGCAGGCGCTCGTGGACGTACGCGCCGGTCGCGAGAAGATCCTCTATGTCGAAGGCGAGCCGCGCAGCGAGCTAGCGTACATTCGCCGCGCCGTCGATGCCGACTCGAACATCCAGGTGGTCGCGCTACAGCGCACGGCGGAAAACAAGTTCCTTCGTCTTGGCGTCGATGGGCCCGACGAGCTCGCGAGTGGTTTTCCGAAGACGCGAGCGGAGCTGTTCCAGTATCGCGCGATCATACTCGGCACGATCGAAGCGAGCTTCTTCACGCACGATCAGCTCGCGATGCTCGCCGACTTCGTCAACGTCCGCGGCGGCGGGCTCTTGATGCTGGGCGGCCGCGACTCCTTCGGCGAAGGCGGATATGCAGGAACGCCGCTCGCCGATGTGATGCCAATCGTGGTGACGGGCAGCGCAGTTCCTGATTCACTCACGTTCTTCGCCAATCTGAAAGTCGAGCTGACGCCGCCGGGCGCGAGTCACGCGGTCGCGCAAGTTGCGGCGACGCCGGGTCAGTCACAGCTGCGTTGGAAGACGCTTCCCGGCGTGACGTCGGTGAATCACGTCCGGGAAGTGAAGCCTGGCGCGGTCGTCTTGATCACCGGGTCGATGGAGTCGGGTGGAAAAGCAGGCGAACCTGGCGCGCCGCTGCGCAGTTACGAGCAGCCGGTGCTCGTCTATCAGCGATATGGCCGCGGTCTCTCCGTGGCCTTCGCGATTCAGGATTCGTGGCACTGGCAGATGGACCCGACGACGGCGGATGACGATCCGACCTTCGAGCGATTCTGGCGGCAGATGTTGCGATGGATCACGTCCGATACGCCGAACCGTGTCGTGGTCTCGATGCCGACGGACCAGGTGAATCCACGCAATCCCATTTCGATTCGCGCGGCCGTGGCCGACAGCATGTTCATCGCACGAAACGATGCGAAGGTCGTCGCGCATCTAACCGGTGATGACGGAACGACACGCGACCTTCCGCTCGACTGGGCGATCGACCGCGACGGCGAGTATCGCGGCACGTTCACGCCGGACAAGCCCGGCGTGTACACCGTGCGTGTGGATGCGGCGATTCCAAATGGTGGCACGACCGGCGACACGGCCTACGTGCGCGTCGCTGATCTCAACACCGAGTACTTCGACGCGGAGATGCGCGAGCCGTTGCTCAAGCGAATGGCCACCGAGACGGGCGGCCGGTTCTATACGCCGGCGACGGCGGGCACGCTCGTGGAGGACGTGTCGATGAGCAAGCACGGCGTCACGGTGGTGAACCAGATGGATCTGTGGGACATGCCGGCGATTTTCCTGCTGCTGGTCGCACTGGTCACGGCTGAGTGGAGTTATAGAAAGGCAAGGGGGTTGGCATGATTCGAGGGAAGGGGGAAGCGGGAAGCGGGAAGCGGGGGGAAGCGATTCGAGGGAAGCGGGCTCGCGATTTGGTCG